>Ga0209629_10002605_pt1 | contig 12415 bp, 11 predicted proteins | sample TergutCu122P5_FD_187286 | JGI IMG/M metagenome (GOLD analysis project Ga0209629, IMG submission 187286) | Cubitermes ugandensis P5 segment gut microbial communities from Kakamega Forest, Kenya - Cu122 P5 (SPAdes) (version 2) | ecosystem: Host-associated > Arthropoda: Insects > Digestive system... | reverse complement strand
CGAAAGGCACAAGCCGGTTACGATACCCAAGTGGGCGGCGTTGTGTTGCAGCACAATAAGAATAACTGTCCCTAATGTAACTATCCACAAGAGCGAATAGCCAAAAGCCGAGCCGGCTGCAATATTGGTCGCCCAATTGCCAGGGTCGATAAATCCCATAGTAACAAGCAATCCGGGACCAATATGCTTTAGTATCTCAAGCCCGCCGTACACCGGATTGTGCTTAAGTCCATGTCCTTTGAAAAAACGATTTATCCGCATTTCGACATTCCGCAAGAAGTGCAGGTCAGACAACCTTCCATGTAAACCAATGATTCCCTGTTACATTCCGGACATTTTTGTCCTTTTGCCTGAACGCCGTCCTGAACATACTTTTTCAAAGCGCGCTCCACGCCGTTTTTCCACGTATTGATTGATTCGTCTTTCAAATCCAAGCCTTCCACCAATTTGATTACCTGCTCTGCCGGCATGGAATAGCGCAAGACGCCAGAAATCAATTTAGCATAATTCCAATATTCGGGATTGAATTTTTGCGACAAGCCTTCGATGGTAGTTTTATAACCTCGTTTATTGGTATATTGAAAATCGTAACGCTTGTTGCCGTTTTCATCTATATTTTTAATAATGGTTCCTTTGGTCAGATTTTTAGGAAGGAAAATGCCTTCTTCTTCGTCGTTGACTCCTGTAAATATTTCATACGGGCGACCGTTCAGCAGTCCCACAAAAGCAATCCATTTTTCCTTGTTATTCTGGAAAGTTACAATATCCGCTTCCAGTTCGCGGGGACGCTTGGCAACTATTACCGGCGGCTCGATGCAATCCCGATCTTTCTTTTTATCGTTGGCAGCCAGCAGCACACCACTCCGCGATCCGTCTCGATAGACCGTACAGCCTTTGCAGCCCGATTTCCATGCTTCAATATATAATTGATTGACCAAATCTTCGTCCACATCGTTCGGCAGATTAATCGTAACGCTGATCGAATGATCAACCCACTGTTGAATTTTTCCCTGCATTTTCACTTTATGCATCCAATCCACATCGTTGGAAGTCGCTTTGTAATAGGGCGATTTTTCAATCAGCGTTTCTATTTCTTCCTGCGAATATCTTTTGATGGTCGAATATCCGTTTGCTTCCATCCAATTCACAAATTTATGGTGGAACACGATGTATTCTTCAAAAGAATCGCCAACCTCGTCCACGAAATCCACTTTAGCGGAACCGTCGTTCGGATTGACTTTTCTTCTACGCTTGTAAACAGGCAAGAAAACCGGCTCGATGCCCGAAGTGGTTTGCGTCATCAGCGAAGTGGTTCCCGTAGGCGCAATCGTCAAGCAGGCAATGTTGCGGCGACCGCATTTCTTCATATCTTCAACCAATTGCGGATCAGCTTCTTTCAAACGATTCATGAACGGATTGGATTCTTCTCTTGCCGCATCATAGACTTCAAATGGACTGCGCTCTTTTGCCATTTGTACCGACGAACCGTAGGCAGCCAAAGCCAGACATTTTTGCACTTTTTCCGCGAAATCGGTAGCTTCTTCGGTTCCGTAACGAAATCCCATGGCAGCCAGCATATCGCCTTCCGCTGTAATCCCTACGCCTGTTCGACGACCGAGCAAAGTCTTATGACGAATTTTTTCCCAAAGCACGCGTTCGGCATGTTTTACTTCTTCGTTCTCGGGGTCTGTCTTTATTTTTTCGATAATCGCCTCAATCTTTTCTATTTCCAGATCAATAATATCGTCCATGATTCGTTGAGCCAAAGCCGTATGCTTTTTAAACAAATCAAAATCGAATGTTGCGTCAGGACGGAACGGATTTTTCACATACGAATATAAGTTAATTGCCAGCAGCCGGCAACTGTCGTAAGGGCACAAAGGAATTTCCCCGCAGGGATTGGTGGAAACCGTGCGGAATCCCAAATCCGCATAACAATCGGGAAGCGATTCCCTGATAATGGTATCCCAGAACAGAACGCCCGGTTCGGCAGACTTCCATGCATTATGAATGATTTTATCCCAAAGGTCTTTAGCTCTGATTTCTTTGGTATATTGGGGACGATCGGAATAAATCGGATATTGCTGAATGAAAGGGGAATCATTGATTGCAGCTTCCATAAATTCATCGGTGATTTTGACGGAAACATTGGCGCCTGTCACTTTTCCTTCTATCATTTTTGCATCGATAAAAGATTCTGCATCCGGATGCTTGATCGAAACGCTCAACATCAGCGCGCCACGTCTGCCGTCTTGTGCAACTTCGCGAGTAGAATTGGAGAAGCGTTCCATGAAAGGTACCAAACCGGTGGAAGTCAGCGCCGAGTTTTTTACAGGAGAACCTTTGGGACGAATATGCGACAAATCATGACCGACGCCTCCCCGCCGCTTCATCAGTTGCACCTGTTCCTCGTCGATCCGGATAATCGCACCGTAGGAATCCGACGGACCGTCCAAGCCGATGACAAAGCAATTAGACAAAGATGCAATCTGAAACTCGTTTCCGATACCGGTCATCGGACTTCCCTGCGGGATAATGTATTGAAACCGGTCGAATAAATCGAACAACTCCTTCTCCGAAACCGGATTCGGATATTTTTTCTCGATACGGGCGATTTCACTTGCCAAGCGATGATGCATGTCTTCCGGCGTTTTTTCATAGATATTGCCAAATGCGTCTTTCAAGGCATACTTTGTAACGAACACTTTAGCAGCTAATTCGTCGCCGCAAAAATAATCCAGCGATGCTTTATAGGCATCATCAAAAGAATAAATATCCTTCTTCATAAGAGATGGGAATGAAATTATTAGTAAATTTGTTTTTCAGAACAAGGTTCAAAAGTAATAAATAATTTTATTTAAAAAAATAATTTATTTGAAAAGTTTTCTAAAATATTTTATATATGTTTGATATATAATCAAATAAAATTTTCAAACTGTTGAAAAGTTTTCTAAAAGAATTTTTAATAAATTCATTGGATAAAATTATTGCAAATATATTGTCTGCACCTATTAGGTTTTTAGGAATAAAATGATACAAACGTTTCTTCTGCCAAAGACATTCATTTAAAAAGCAAAGGGTTTTGTCTCTATTTGACAAAACCCTTTGCTTTTACTGAACTACAGAATTGAAAATCTGTAGAACTTCATTTAATTTTCATTTCTTCCGGTTAGTTACCGTTTCCACCACCCTGGCCGCGATTTCTCATACGCTCTGCCATCATCTTTTTATATGCCTCAATTTGCTCATCTGTCAAAACTTTTTCATAAGCTTTTACTCTTAAAGCATTCAATTTCTGCATATCATCTCTTACAGAAGCAAAATCGCCATTGGCTTTTTCCATCAGTTTGGCTTGAGCTTTAGCAAAAACCAAATTAATCGAATCAACCGGAGCAACTTGTTCGGCAGTCAAGTTTAATTCGGTTTTCATCCTCTCTGTCGTCCGTTTAGCATTTTCTTCCGGGGTACGCTGGTTGTTTCCTCTTTGAGCGAACATAGTTGCAGAAACAACAAGTAAACAAGCAATTGTTAATAAAATCCTTTTCATTTTTCTACAATTTAAATAATACAAATAGTAATTGATACACTGTGTGTTTGATTCAAAAAAAGGGAAAAGGTTTAAATATATAATAAAAACAATTCGAATAAATAGATAATAAATATTTCAACTTCTTTCGTTTAGTTGGTCGATATTGAAATTAAAATCAAAATCTTTGTCAAATCAAAAAGATTATTTTATCTTTGCACCGCCATTCACAAAAACAATTAAAAACTGAGGAGAGATGGGTGAGTGGCTGAAACCAACAGTTTGCTAAACTGTCGTACGGGAAACTGTACCGGGGGTTCGAATCCCCCTCTCTCCGCATGTAAAACTCACTAATTCAGTGAGTTTTGTTGTTTACCGCCCATCAACACAATCAAAAATGAAAAGCAAATATATTTTCGAGTTTTTCTAAATTATCAAAATAATTTTCAAAAAATTGGTTCGTAACTAAAAATCAGTTACATTTGTAGAATTATTTGTACGCTATGAGTTCACATGAAAAATTACTAGAACGATTTTTGAAGCTTCCCAAAAATTTTACTTGGGATGAATTAAAGCGTTTGCTTAAAAGATATGGTTACAATCAGAACAACAAAGGCAAAACTTCGGGTTCCCGTGTCAGGTTTGAAAATGAAGATTCTGAAATTTATCTTGATTTGCACAAACCACATCCAAAAAGCATTCTTAAACCTTATCAAATGACAGATGTGTTAGAATTCCTAAAAAGAATAGAAATAATAAAAGATGAAACAAATAAATAAAAGCTCTATGGAAAATATATTAAAATACAATGATTTTATTGCTACTGTAAAGTACAGCGAAGAAGATGAAGCTTTTATCGGCAGGATAGAAGGTATTAACTCTGTCGTTTCGTTTGAAGGTCAAAGCGTAAAAGAATTAAAGTCTGCTTTCAAAGATGCCGTAGATAGTTATTTGGATTTTTGCATCAGAAAAGGCATTTCCGAACCTCAAAAATCTTATACAGGCATGTTTAATGTCAGAATTGATGCAGATTTGCATCGCAGAGCAGCTATTACGGCAAAGACTCGCGGAAGTACTCTTAACGCTTTTGTAAAAAATGCTATTGAAAGAAACTTAGAATATGCGCATTAACGGCTTTAGTCATATATTCCGCTCTTTAAAGCATTTTTCAAAAGTAGCAAAATGTCAAATGGGTTTTGAGCGATTTTTGGGCAAATTTTGAGCGAACTTATACCGAACAAATACCGAACATGGTATAAGGATGGTACGAACGAGGTACGAACTTAGTCATATATATTATTGTGCTATAAATAGTTACAATCTATATTTTGTGCAATTTAATCGGATTTTAACAGAAAATTCAGCAAAACAATAAGATAGTAAAAGTGATTAGAAATGAATGAATGACCCCGAGGCAAGCCTCGAGGTATCTTAATCGAACAACGAAAGTTGTCCGTCATGTATCTTTTTATATTTTTTCTCATTGCCTTGATTCAAAACATAAGCTTGTATTACATTACGACTGCCATATAAACCAACAGTATTTGCATAATACCCACTCGTCCAAAAACTCCCACCCCATAACTGTTTCTTTATCTCAGGATGCTTTGCAAATAGCTCTCTTGCTGTCAGGCTTTTTAACTTGATAACTATTTCTGAAACAGAGTACGTGGGTATACTTTGAATCAAAAAATGAACATGATCGGATTCGTACCCTATTTCCAAAAAAACAATTTCGTATCGCGCTGAAATTTCCATGCAAATATCTTTTAATGAACTCCCTATGGCATCCGTTATCACTTTCTTTCGATATTTAATCGGAAGAACAATATGATACAATAATAATGTCTTATTATGCCGTTTATAGATATGTTCGTCTTCCATGAAGACAAAGATAACGCTTTATCTTAAGAAACCTTTGGTTTCTGTGGGTTCGACCCCGAGGCAAGCCTCGAGGAATTCTTTAGATTAATAGATTTTATTACAAAATGATATTTTTATGCAATGAATTGTAAGAAAATAAGGTCGGGGGTTGGGAGTGGTATTAAACAAAAAACGAAGCATTTTCAGCTTCGTTTTCTGTTTTTAAGTAGAGTATTTAATCCTTTATTTTGTGGCTTCAATCATTGCCCTGAAATAGCCGATAGATTCGCCGATTCCGGTAAATGGATCATCCATGTTCTTTTCATATTCAAGACTAATCATACCGGAATAGCCAACCGCTCTCACCATATTGATGAATGCAGGAATATTAATCAAACCTTTGCCAACTTCTACCGAACGTCCGGATTTTGTGTTGCCTGTTACGTTTTTCAAATGAATATCATACACGCGGGAAAAGTATTTTCTTAAATCGGCAATCGGGTCTTTTCCGTTCCGGTAATCATGTCCAATGTCGAGACACATTCCAATCCGCGGATCCAAATCTTTCGTTGCGTTCCAAACCTGTTCGGCATCCTGATAAGTTGCCTGATCAGGCCCATGCAGGTGAATAGCATAATTGAAACCGTATTGTTTTACTTTTTTATCCACGTAGGGAAGCAGTTCAAGGTTGGGCACGCCAACAATCAATCGCACTCCTACCTTATTGGCATATTCAAAAGCATTGTCGATTTCTTTTTCGCTTCTCATGTAAATCGGACCTACGGCATAGCCGGTTATCCCTTTTGCCGCCAATTTGGCTTTGAACTCAGCAATTTGTGCATCCGTGCTATTTAATGGTAAATGAAAGTCCTTGATACATAGATAGTGCATATCTAACTTCTGCATCTGATCCAGGGTTTTATCCAAGTCAAACTTCAAAAAGGAATAACCTGCCATTCCCAGTTTGAATTTTTCACCGGTTTCCGGCGGCAATAAAGTTCCTTTTGTTTCTTTAATTTTGATATTCTTAAAAAAGACTTCATTTCCATGATCCTGTAAAAGAATGTATCCTTCGGCTAAATTTCCAAAATTCGGCCAATTAGCATATTTACTGTAAGCGACCAAAGCATTAAATGCCTGCGTATTTCTCACATATTCAAGAATTTTTACTCCATTTAAATAATGTTGTACACGATTGCCGTTTACAATGATCATAGCTGTATTAAATCCCGTTTCATCAAATCGATAGTTTGGATCAGAGCGATCGGGAGGAATCAAGTCATAGAGCGATCCCAACTGACGATTTCCCTTTACGCCTAACTTTGCATCCGGATGATTCTTGTCGTCAAGAATCTGATATTCACAGCCGATAGCGGAGCCATCCCCTTTATTTAATTCCGAATCAACAAAATACTTAATTCCACTGTTAGCTCCTTTGGTAATCTTAAAATCGACTTTCAGTATGAAATTTCTGTACTTTTTTACTGTGATAATATCGCCTCCGTTAGCCGATTCTGCGCCATTACTCGGAGCAACGCGCAATACCCCGTTTTGAATATTCCAGCCTTTAGTCGGAAAAGCAGCAATCTTAGCGCCACGCCAACCTTCGGTTGTTTTGCCGTCCCACAACAATTCCCATCCGTCTTCTTTTTCTTTAGACGTCAATGTATTATCTTGACTCCAAACTGTTTGTATGGAAGTCAAAATAAAAAATAAACCAAGTAATCCTAAAATGTTTTTTTTCATATTTTTTTATTTATAATAATATTAAGTTATTTTGACTCTCATCAAAATAGATGTTTTTAACCAATATCTCTCTCTTTCTCGTTACCTTATATTCAACCGTAGCAATATTATCAATTCTTATAAACTTTTTATTATCATTTACATAAGTTTGATCTATATAATTATCAATATTAGACAGAACTCGAATTATTTTGCTATAATTGTCTGCTCTCTGTCGTAAATCTGTACCACCTGTTGGTAAATATTTGTAGTTTTCATAATACTGCCCTAAAGATTCTTTAGCAGGTATATCAAACTTTATATTCATATTTTACCATATTTTTGTTCTAATTCACTAATGATTTGCTCCAATGTATATCCTCTATTGAAGGCAACTTGTTCTTCTGGAGTAAACACATCGTAAACAAATTCAGGTTTTTGCATTTTACCTTCTGCAATAAGCCTGTCTTGTTCTTTGAAGCGTTTTTCCAAAATTTTATAATTTAATTCTTCTTCTATTGCTATCATAAATTCAGTTTTTATAATTTATACTTTAATTTTGAAATACAAATGTACAAAAAAAATTGAGATTTTAAAAATCAATAGATATATTGTTATAATTTATAAAACTCCTCCCAGCCCTTTCGCGGCGGAATACCCGTCAGCATTGCATTCGCATAAGCATTATTTGTAATTTGCTTGGTATTCCGGTCGAAAAGAATTTTTGTATTCAGACGTTGAGCAATCACTCCAAGTGAAAATACCTGACTCATCGGTCCGAATATTTCAAAAGGCGAACGCGTCTTTTCCTGCCCCTGACATGCCAAAAGAAAATTGGCAAAGTGATTGGAAGGACTTTTCGGAACCGGTGGCAGCTTAGATTCCATTTCTTTTGCCTTTTGTGCCGGAATAATCGAAAGCGTACTTCCGTGCGACCCTCCCTTGAATATTAAATCTTTGCTGTAGATGATTTTTCCCGGATTCAGTTTAGAAGGTTGTAACTTACCTCCGGCTACCGATGGAATATTCGGGTCGATATCGGATGTTCCATATCCTTCAGGTACAGCCGGAATATTGTTTACGCCTTCATACCAGGTAATATCCAGCGGCGGCATCTTCCCGCGCTTAGGGAAACGGAACAGCAAAGTGCTCTCTTTCGGGAAAATATAATCATTATGACCTACAGCCTTCAGCGGATTCACTTCGTAGGGTAAACCCAAATCCAGAAACTCATGAACCGTATCAATAATATGCGCTGCCCAATCGCCTAAGACGCCCATACCGAAGTCGTACCAGCCACGCCAGTTTCCGGGATGATATTTTTCATTGTAACCGTGATACATCGCTGTTGTCATCCAAATATCCCAATCCATCGTAGGGGGAACCGGTTGAGCATCGGGATAACGCTTCATATTCGAATCCCATGGATACCATCGCCGGTCGGAGTTCATGTGAGCGGTCATTGCCGTTACATCTTTGATGATTCCGGCATCTTTCCATGCTTTGAATTGAAAATAATTGCCTTCGGAATGCCCTTGGTTTCCCACTTGGGTAACGACATTTTTCCTTTTCCGTGCTGCTTCCATCATCAGTTCGGCTTCATAGAATGTACGCGCCATTGGCTTTTCCACATACACATGTTTTCCCAGCGACATCGCCAGCATGGCTACCGGAAAATGTGAAAAATCGGGAATAGCTATTGAAACCGCTTCAATTTCGTTTCCCATTTTATCGAACAGTTCCCTGAAATCCCTGAATTGTTTCGCATTGGGAAACTTCTTCAACATTGCCTGCGTATGCGGAGCGCCCAGGTCCACATCACACAGCGCTACAACGTTTGCCAAACCTGTTTTATCAAATTCGGGGATAATTTCGGCGCCCCGGTTTCCGATACCAATACAGGCAAGATTGATTTTTCGATTAGCGCCGGCAACCCTTGCCGCACTCGAAGCCGACATCGATTGTAATTTATTTACGCCGCCCAAAGCAAGACCCGCTGTAGCTAACCCACTCGTTTTTAGAAAATTTCTTCTTGTAATCATAGTAATAAATCTTTATTGCTAAAATTTAATTTATTGGCTACAAAATTAAGATTTTATTTTTGGGTTTCATAGTAATTTTCATCTTTTTTATTTCAATCGGGCAAAAAAATGTTTTTATAAAGGATTTGGAAAGAATTTTTTCGTACATTTGCGTCTTCTTTGCAAAGAGTTTATAACGAGTATTCATATATTAATATAATAACATAATGAACAAATCCCGCTTTCTCTTGCTAATTCTTATTGGAATTATCAGCGCTTCGCAGATTTTTGCGCAATCAGGTTCACAAAACGTCCCTTCAACTACAATCAAAGGACAAGTTTTGGATTCTCTAACAAAAGAATCAATCGCCTATGCCACAATGTGGATTTCGGAAAAAAGCGCTCCTCAAAAAGCCATTAAGACATTTACCACCGATGATGCAGGAAAATTTCAGATTTCCTTTCCCGGAAAAGGGGAGTTTCTTTTATCCTCCCAATATGTAGGAAAATCAAGTGTGAATACCTTGTTTCAAATAACGGGGAATGAAAAAACAATTGATTTGGGTAAATTATTGGTTCATGATAATCAGGCGCTGAAGGAAGTGGTTGTCAGCGCAATCAAACCGCTGGTGCAAGTTGATTTGGATAAAATATCCTATAGCATGGAAGATGATCCGGATTCCAAAACCAACAATGTATTGGAAATGATGAAAAAAGTTCCTATGATAACTGTTGATGCCGACGATAAAATCCAATTACGCGGATCAGGGAGTTTTAAGATTTACTTGGACGGCAAGCCATCCAATATGATTTCCAATAATCCGGGGCTGGTGCTCAAGAGCATGCCGGCAAATATGGTAAAGAAAATCGAAGTCATCACCGACCCTGGAGCTAAATACGATGCCGAAGGAGTAACAGGGATAATCAATATTATTACCAATAAACAGCCGATGGGCGGTTATACCGGAACAGTGAATGCCGGAGCTAATTTATACGGATTTAACTTGGGCGGATATCTGACTGCAAAATACGGGAAATTCGGATTAACAGGAAATTACAATTATAATTACAACAAACGCCCTGCAAGTGATAACAGTTCATATCGTGAAAGTTTCTTTGACAATGTAAATAATTATTTGACTAACGAATCATCCGGTTCCAATCGAGGAAACTATCAATACGGTTCCGGAGAACTCAGTTATGAAATTGATACGCTTAACCTGATAAGCGCTGCATTTGATTTATGGAACGGAAATAGTACATCCGAATCAAACGGTCACACCCGTATGTCAGATATAAACAAAAATCCCGTCTATGATTATCTGATGAATTCGACCGGTAAATACACATACGGAAGTTCCGAATTTAATACAAATTATCAGCGGACATTCAGTAAAAAAGATGAACTGCTGACTGCTTCCTACCGGTTAAGTCTGAATCCGAGCGATCAGGCATATAACACGCAGGTTGATTCCATACTCAACTATTATGCTCCTTCTCAGCGATCGGCAAGTAATGCGAATACGAAAGAGCACACTTTCCAGTTGGATTATACTACTCCCTTAGGTAAAATTCATACCATTGAAGCCGGAGTCAAATATATTATCCGGATCAGCGAAAGCAACAGTTACCGGGATATTTTCAATCAGGTAACCCACGAATGGAAGCCGTTCAATTCTTATAACGATCAGTTTCAGCACCGGCAGGACATTTTTTCTGCTTATGGAGGCTATAATGTAAAATATAAAAAAGTAGGATTCAAAGCCGGATTACGAATGGAAAATACTGATTTGAATGTTCAATTTCCTTTAGCTGAAGCTCAAAATTTTGATAACGGATATTTTAATTTAATTCCTTCAACAACATTTTCTTATCAATATAAAAAGATACATAATTTTCGTATTGGATATAACTTGCGTATCCAACGACCGGGAATCTGGTATCTGAATCCTTATGTTAATAATACAGACCCGAAAAATATCAGTTTTGGAAATCCCAACTTGGACGTTGAGAAATCGAACAATATTAATCTGAATTATGGTGTTTTCAAACCTAAATTCAATGTGAATGCCAATTTATACTACAATTTTGTAAACAACTCCATTGAACGGGTGACAACATTGAAAAATGATACCGCTCAAACCACTTTCGAAAATATTGGTAAATCAAAAAACGCAGGTTTGTATTTTTACGGGAGTTGGAATCCTACAATGAAACTTCGTATTTTTGCCAATGTTTCTGCTTCTTATATCGACATTCGTGCCAATGATGGCTCTGGCATGAAAAATTCCGGATTCAGAGAAAGCGCTTATGTGGGTGCACAATACAACTTTCCTCGCGATTTAACCCTTTCATTCAACGGTGGGCTTTCTTCTCCTTCCGTGAACCTTCAGGGAACGTTTTCAGGCTATCATTATACGGCTTTATCTTTAAATAAAAGTTTTATGAAGAAGAAATTAACCATTACATTTTCTGCCATGAGCTTATTTGAAAAGTATATGTCTTATAATTCTACGACTCAAACCAATCAATTCCGTACGGTTTCAAATTATTCCTATCCTGCACAAAATTTCAGAATAGGAATCTCTTACAAATTTGGCGAGTTGAAGCAACAGATTAAGAAAGTACAGCGAGGCATCAACAACGACGATTCAAAAGGCGGAGGACAAAGCGGAGGAGGCGAAGGCGGTTCCAGTGGAGGAGGACCGCAATAAATAATTTTTTCATTTTGTTTGCAAATATAAAAATTCTATTTATCTTTGCGGCGAATTAAAAGTTTTTCATGATAAAGTTGTTTAACATTTACGGTTGGTGGCGCTTATTCTTAATTCGAGAGTGAGTTAAATTGCCGTATGCTGTTTTTTACAAGAAAAGCCTGTTGTAACTCACAACAGGCTTTTTTTGTAACAAGTGACGAGTAACAAGTAACAAGTATAAAATAATAATAATATATAATATGAATACAGAAGAAACAAAAACAACACACCCTTTTACCTTTCACCCTTCACCTTTAACCTATTCCGTCAATGAAGCAGGTTATTACGGCGAATTCGGCGGCGCCTACATCCCCGAAATTTTATATGCGAATGTGGAGGCGCTGAAAAATTCCTATTTGGATATTCTTAACGACCCGGCATTTCAAAAGGAGTTTCAATCTTTGCTGACGGATTATGCGGGACGTCCGAGTCCGCTTTATTTCGCCAAGCGCTTGTCGGAAAAGTACGGATGCAAAATTTATATCAAGCGGGAGGATTTGAATCATACGGGTTCGCATAAAATC
>Ga0209629_10002602_pt1 | contig 12419 bp, 12 predicted proteins | sample TergutCu122P5_FD_187286 | JGI IMG/M metagenome (GOLD analysis project Ga0209629, IMG submission 187286) | Cubitermes ugandensis P5 segment gut microbial communities from Kakamega Forest, Kenya - Cu122 P5 (SPAdes) (version 2) | ecosystem: Host-associated > Arthropoda: Insects > Digestive system... | reverse complement strand
AAACTGTACTGTCTGTAGCTGGGTGGGCGAGTCAGGTGGCAAAAATAATGCTTGCAACGCAAACGATAAGCCAGCGAGTACATTACCCCCGCCAGCTGGTCTCGTAAGACGTGGTTCACACGAGGGCGTGTACGGCAATTAAAAAATGCCCACAACTCCGTAACCGTCCAAAATCGGACACATGTTTATATGAACTTTTTTGATCACAAAGACCTAGGAAATCACCTCCTGCAGTATTGTCCACATAACCTGCCGTGACAGGTAATTGAACACTCGCTCACTTACCACCTACTTACTACGTACTTGATTTACGGCGTATTAGTGGAAAAGGCTCTGGCGCAATACCCGGAAAGAAGCTGTGCCATGCGTACAGGACACGTTTGGTTTTTCGTTGTACAAGATAAGCTGTGCTGAATATATTTAGAAATATTTTATTCCATAATCTGCACGACGAAGTGAGCAATTTTGGCTAAAATTGGTTGAGTTAAGTTATTTGGAATTTAAATTCTAAATTCATAACGAAAACTGGGTTATACAGACAAGGGTAAAGGCAACTATTATGACCAACTGATAAACTTTAACTTTTACTCTAATTTGTTACTTTTGAATAAACTACTAAATTGTATAATAACTATTAATTAAATTACTAAATTAAATAACTTAAGTTGACTCCTTTACTAAATATTAGGAACATTCGATTTGGTAACTTCATTATAACTTCCCTGAATACACGACAGACCAACCGCGCAAGCAAGAATGAATACAAGTTCTAGTTGATTGGAATGTACGATACAGTAGTTTGTCAGTTTCCTACTATTCAAATATTAGAGAAACCGGATGGTGGGAGCTACCAGATTGCGAAAACCTAGACAACAAGGTTAGAGCAGTCAACGTTTCGCAGTCTAGGGTGTCTTCGCGAGTGAAATTTAGTTAGGGTCAAACTAGCACCTCGGGAGGCACTACAGTAACATACGTACATGTGCTTGGAGATGAAGTTTTGAATCGAGTTGCACCTCACGGTCTTTGACATTATTCGTTCAGGTTACACAAAAGTCCCATAACGTACAAGTACAATAAAGAACTTTTGCTCTTCCAGTACACTCAACAAACGTAGTTTTGCACTGTTTAATTTCATGCAGTTGGCAGCACAAAAACTCCGTGTACCTACAAAATCAGATTGCATCAAAAAGAAATCTTCAACGGAATTTATGGCACGAAATGTTTTAACGTCATCAGCAAATAATAGACACTTGCTGTGCTTAATTACATTTTAAATGTCGGTAATTAATATATTAAACAGGAAAGGTCCTAAAACAGATTCCTGTGGGACCCGTAAAAAACTTAAAAAGGTAAGGAAGAGGTGTCTAAAATGCGTACAGATTGTGGCCGAATGGAAAGGTAACTAAGCACCAGACAGCCATAAGCACAAAGTTTGTGCAGTGGAAAAGTATGCGAGACAAGTTCAAAGACACTGCTAACGTCAAATTAAACACAATCAACTTGATGGCGACAACTAACTAAAGGGGATACGAAGTCAGGACAGGTTACCAAATTATATATGGCTTTTGAAAAACCATGATGACTGGGATTGAATTTGTTTTTGAAATCATGTGACATGTGATCGTGCATAGCAAATTATATTTGAAATTATGTGATATATGATCCTGCGTAGCAAATTTGATCGAAATTATGTGACGTGATCATACATAACAAATTTGTTTCAAATTATGTGACATGTGATCCTGCATAACAAATTTGTGTTTGAAATGATGACATGTGATCGTGCATAGCAAATTTGTGTTTGAAATGATGACATGTGATCGTGCATAGCAAATTTGTGTTTGAAATTATGTGACGTGATCATGCATAGCAAATTTATGCTTGAAATGTGTCATGTGATCGTGCACAGAAAATTCAAAAAGATCTGAAAAAGTTATTTAAAAGAGAGATCGTTCTATAATTCCTGACGGAAGGTCTGCCTTTTTTCAAAATATGCACAATTACCGCCTTTTCCCACTGCGTTGGAAAGTGTTCCTGCGACAGACTAAGATCGAAATACATTTAGGCAGCGGTGCAAAATTGCGAGGCAACTGTTAATAATAGTACCGGGTTCAGCGTCCAGTGCAACAGACTGAGAGGGTCCGAGTTTTATGCCTTTAAAATGTCTAATTCAGAAATTATGGGCAACAGCACAAAAATAACTGGACAGTAGACCAGATAGCCGACCGGAAGAAAAAAAGAAAAACAGGTAAGCAGATAAACAGATAAGTAGATTGAAATTTTCGCAAAATCTTCGGCCACTTCGACAGGCTGAACTATGTCAGTGCCATTTACATCAAGACGAATAGCATGGAATTTTGTTGCGTAAAGATGATACATATCTCCAAAATTTGGTAGGTTGGGTTGTTAAGGTCCTCGTCGATTCTCTGATATCAGTCAGTACGGGAGATTTAACTGTAACTGTAACAAACTTCCGGTAGTTAGATCATTTAGTATAACAATACTCGCTTTTTTTTTTGCATCTCCTATTAAAAATAAGTCTTTTCCCGAATATAGTAAATAATGTGCGAGAAAGCCAGTGAGGATTTTGCACTTTCTAACGCAACCACGGGAAACTGCCAAATCCATATCCTGGAGAATAGCGTTGGTACAACAGTCTACTGCGGCATCGACAGAGTTACTGCTGACACACACGGCCGGTCATGATTAGAAAGAAAACTGCATAAGCTACAGTCTCCTACTACATATTTACAGTAATATTACAATAATAATAATAATAATAATAATACATAAAGCTTTTTTACGCGTAAAAATTAAGACAAAAAGCTGTCGTTTACTAAGGGTCAAAAAAAGGTACTAAATTTGCCGCCAACACAAAAAATCAGAAATCGCACTGCGAGAAACTTTTCCCGAAAGATGGCGACAGTGCCCACTACGCACAAGAGCAATACCCATAACGCCCAGTTCTATGGGATAACTTGTTTTAAATGGCGTGAATATTTGTTTACGCGCGCCTATAAGAAACCCAGCCCACGCGTAAATTAACACCTGCACTGCGTGGTCTGTCTGTCCTTACTTGACACGCCAGATGGCAGTTGCCTTTATGATGCAGTGATCTGGAAAAGAGGCACCTATTCTTCTATCGGTAATGCAACGTCGTACTTCGCCGACATTTAACAAGCTAAGACATTTTTACATACGTGGCGTAAAAACTGGGTGACCTGTAAAGTCGTAACATCCCTTCAGGATTATAACATACACGAAGAGATCAAATGAAGAGTTATGAGTGGGTGCTGATAAGTCCTTAACCGGACCAGGAAGGAAACAAGCTACAGCGACCAAACTCGGGATTTATTCAACATACTCCCCACGAAGCTCAATAAGTTTCTTAGCCCGTTGCTTTAACTTTTGCAAGCCACTCAAAAAAATTTAGAATTTTGTTCGTCCAACCAGGTCTCCGCGGCAGCGCGTCGGACGAAAAATGGTGAACATTCAAATGAATTTTCAGTCCAGAGAACAGGTGGTAGTCCGATGGGGCCAGATCCGGAGAATAGGGTGGGTGTTCAAGACAATGGAAGCCGAGGTGGGCCAGTTTCTTCTGGGTTGCAAGTGTCCGGTGAGCCGGGGCAAGGTCGTGCAAGACCAAGACCACCTTGGTGAACTTCCCGCGGCGTTGTTCCTTCAAATTGTTCTTCAGTTGCACCAGCAGAGATGAGTAATACTCCGCGTTGATAGTTTGGCCCCTTGGAAGATAATCAATTAGGAGGATGCCGTCTTGATCCCAAAATATCGAGTCGAGAACTTTTCCAGCGGAATTTTGCTCTCGGAATTTTTAGGGGCGGGGTGAGCCGCTATGCCGCCACTCCACTGATTGTTCCTCTGTCCCCGGGTCATAGTGATATAACCAGGTTTAGTCCATGGTCACCAAACGCGACAGGAAATAATTTGGATCGCGCCGAAAAAAATTCCAAAATTTGCTCAGACGATTGGCACCTTTGACTTTTTTGATCCGCGTTCAGGCATTTCGGGACCCACTTCGCGGAGAGCTTCCGCATGTCCAAATCTTCAAGAATAATGGACACAATCCGCTCACGTGAGATACCCAGTTCCTCAGTTATTGATTTAGCCGAAATCCGGTAGTCTTCCTAGTTTAGCTCGTGAATGTGATAAATAATCTCCGGGGTGGTCACTGTTTTGGGTCGTCCAGGACAAGGCGCATCACAGGTGGAATAATCACCACGTTTAAACTGGGCCACTCAGTTTTTGACGGCGGCATACGATTGTGCATGTCCTCTTAATGTTTCTGTCAAAATGGCGTTAATTTCCTTCTGCGCCTTGCCTTGCAGGAAAACAAAAACCCCTTGATGACAACTCGCGTCTCGATGTTGTTGAAATCGCGCGCGTCGCCTGACATGCTTCCTTTCAGCCTCTGTAACAAGAAAAGACTTGCAATTCGGCACACGATCAGACCCCTCTTTCCAACGACACAATCGATTCCTTCCTATGACATTGGAAAGTAGGTCGGGCTAAGGACTTAACATCCCCTCGTATTTGTATAAATCATAGATACAGACGTCATTGATTAGCGCATGGATATTATGTCAATCCCCATCGTATTACGAGACGGTAGGGAGTTCATTCATATTGCTGCAAGTCTCTGTTATTTGAATACAGTTAAACCTCTCAGAACCATCAAGTACTTTCGGCCTCAGTACCGCCAGGTTTAACATTCAACAGTTCCACTTTCACCCCACACAGTGTATTTATGTGTTTTGTGTGGATCTGAGAACAAACCGCGAATTTTTTCCTATACAGCATTAACTGATTGGTTTTTATAACAGAGATATGTTTACTTCGCGGTACGGTGTGGATATTATTATATAATTCAGGTTAATCTTAATTTTTTGAAGAAAAGAACGTTCAATTTTCAAACCGATGTCGGGTACAGCTGTCCTGTTGCCCTGTGAACTCTGGCAGGTACTCATCAATAAATTACGCCATACCCAGAAACCTCCGGCCCGTTTTCTCACAGCGCATTTCAACACTCTAATATGCTTGTTGCTCTCTTGGTTTTCAAAAAACTTGGCTATCTGAAAGGGTAGGAGAACACCACTGCAAGACCAATAGAAAAAAAAAAAAAGAATAAACGGACAGCGCATGAGACACTTTTTTACGTCAATTCTAAACCTATAATCAAACTTCTGCGTGTCTGTGAGACGGAGACTGCCTGCTCACTCATGTTAGTAAGCCAACCGGCAAAAGAGGAGGGAAAAATATGGAGACGAAAACTTTTTCAATTTACTGAGTTCATCACAGTATAATGAAATCAGAATTCAGTCTCCATCGATATCCTATGTTTGTTCAAAATACGACTTCTCTCGATTTTTAGATCTTCAACCGGCTGCAAAAACTCGCAGTCAACGTCATTTGGCACAACCTAAAAGCACTACCAAAACTGACTTGGGTCCAAGACAGCCTTAGCCATTAATGAACGCTCATGACTACTGCGAGGTGCTGTTGTAAATTAAACAAACAGCTTACAGACTGTAACATTGTCATTTCTCCCACAACAAGCGAAGTCTCTTTCTTATACGGAAAATATCGCGTAAGTGTTGAAACTGTAATTGGGAATGAAACAAGAGCTCAACTTCAGTAAAACACTTAAACAAGTGCTTAACTTCAATTTAAAAAACTTAAAACAAGTGCTTAACTTCAATTTAAAAAACTTAAAACAAGTGCTTAACTTCAATAAAACATTTAAACAAGTGCTTAACTTCAATTTAAAAAACTTAAACAAGTGCTTAACTTCAATAAAACATTTAAACAAGTGCTTAACTTCAACAAAACACTTAAACAAGTGCTTAACTTCAATTTAAAAAACTTAAACAAGTGCTTAACTTCAATAAAACATTTAAACAAGTGCTTAACTTCAATTTAAAAAAATTAAACAAGTGCTTAACTTCAATAAAACATTTAAACAAGTGCTTAACTTTAACAAAACACTTAAACAAGTGCTTAACTTCAATTTAAAAAACTTCAACAAGTGCTTAACTTCAATAAAACATTTAAACAAGTGCTTAACTTCAATAAAACATTTAAACAAGTTCTTAACTTCAACAAAACACTTAAACAAGTGCGTGACTTCAGTAAAATGCTGAAGCAAATGAGCAATTCCTATTTCCGTTCAATGCGACGTACCGTGATGTATTAATAAAGACATGACAAGAGAAATACGCGAGATTTCAACCTTCCACAGTCGTGCTGTTTTCGAAAGTGAAGCCATGTTACTGTGTCAGTCGTTCTCGAAGTTTTGAACAAAATCATCGCTTTCAGCTTCAACGGCTGAATTCTTTTTGAAACCCTTAAGGCCCTATAGGCCCTCGCAACGTCTGTAAGCACTCACCCAATAACAAAGAGTCATGTCCCTGAAGAACTGAATCCTCGAAAATATATATTTTAACCACAGAACTATCTGTACAGTTAGACACTGAACACTTACACATAAAAACAGAGAAGACACGCACGTTACGTTTTGTAACACAGCGTGTTTGACATGCGTGCTAACACACGACCACTAGGGACGGAGTTGCAACTTACGTGACAAAAACTGAGGCGAAATGGTGAGACAGTGACCAAATGTCAGTACATAGAGGGAACGCGGGGGGGGGGGGGGGGGAGAACAATCACAAACTTAGCATCCAAATACAAACAGAACGGCAGAAGAGAAATGAGACAGAAAAGCAAAACATGAAGGGTACAACTGAGGACTTAACACGATCTGTAGCGAAGATGAAAGGAGGGAGGAAGCGTGGGTGCGGGATATGGCGCTGACAATGAACGGCAGATACTTGCCTGCACAGTAACTGATTGGTCGTTGTAAGGGCAGTGTTTTCTGTGAGGGGCAAACCGAAGTTTCATACGTTATTTATATCACCTTCGGTCTACAGGGCCTTGCCACACGGTTAGTCGCCTCGAGTAAAACCAGATCGTAGTCAGCCCCACAAGCACAAAAGTAAGAGTTATTCACATTCTGAAGAACTCAATACAATTTTGATGTCACAACGGCATGTCTTTGTTACTGAACTACGTTTAATTTTCCGGTCTTCAATTCCATAAAATTCGACACAACTACCCCAATTCAGCAGTAAATGTCACAGTGTGACGTCCACAAACTGAGCGTCAAAAACTGATTAAAAGGAGCAGGGATTAAATTCTAAATTTTAAACCTTAATTTCTGATCTTCATGCACTAAATAAATTGCATGCATTATTTAACGTCAGCTCAAGATATTTTGGGCTAAAGTGCACACGGAATTCTATGAGTTGTAACAGAATGAAATGTCGTGCTTAACACGAGTTTCTTGATCAAATACAGAGAATTTACAAAAAAAAAATAAAAATAAAAATAAAAAATAGGGACAGTCAATCACAATTGTCATTAAAATACTGACAATAAGAGTGCAGCAGTGGGTACAATAGAGTCTAAGTGTTAGGGTTAGTGGTACATACAGTTACCACTGTGTCAAACATAACGAACGCATACATGGCAGTATGACAGGGCAAGTGTTTTGTTTTGTTACGTCAGACCAAGTGTGTCGCCTTTGATCAATACAGCCACGTCTTCTGAATGTTATTTTGGGAACTGGTGGCTGTGGCTGACCGATCACAGTGGCAACATGCGGCTGATACCACGTGGGACTGCGAGACTCACACAAATAGGTCGAATGACAGACCGGGCGAAAGCTGACCGGCGCTGAAGGTATGCGGCGGTGCAGTGAAAAGTTGTGCAGTGCGAACATGGCCTTCTGCAGGGCAACATTATGAGTCTTGAAGTCTACAGCCCAGTGGTACCGCCAGGTTTAACATTCACCAGTTCTACGTTCTGCCAAAACAGTATATTTATGTGTTTTGTGTGGATATGAGAATAAACAGCGATTATTTCCCTATGCAGCATTAACTAACTGGTTTTTATAACCGAGATATAGAGTATTTACTGCGCGGTACGGCCTGTAACTTTATATCTATTTCAGGTTAATCTTAGTCAATTCACGCTGAAAATCAGCAATCACAATTCGCGACACAGAACAGTTATGCCCTGAAGTCTATATCGAAAGACAGAGAAGAAAACGAATACAAAGTTTTCGTTGAACATACAAACAGTGTCCTTTTTATCGTGTCACCGAGCACAGCAGCTGTCGCGGGATGTCCCGGCGTATGTTGGCTTTTTATGCGATAAAGCTGCTATGCTCAGGAAAAAGACAAGGAAACACATTCTGCATTTGGTAGACCTAGGCGTAGAGGGGAGACTGTAGATCTATTTCACGACCCGGTGTGTCAGCCTGCGGACTGGATTCTTCTGTCTCAGGGTAAGATCCAGCGGCGGGTTTTTGTGAAGAAGACTATAATAAGGGTTATAGTTCTGTAGCTGGCCAGCTAAGCGAATACCGGCTTTTCAAAATCTCCACTTGGCGAGATCCGTCGGTTTTAAGAATGAAGCCTGGAAAGCATAACGCAGTGTGTCCACTTACATGTGTGCAAACTGTGTGCACCGTGAAGTGTGAGCGGGACTCACCAAGCCAAACTTTACTGTCCACAAGTTAACACTTTTCTCGGTACACGACACTGACACCTACAGCAAGATTGCGGCCTTGCTTGTGCCGAGTATCACGCCACTCATGTGTGCTAATTTGCATAATTTGCTGACCTCCAACACCGAATTTCACACAGATCGAACAACAAATGTTGGTAGCACTGACAGAACTTTTTCTCACTATCTCTGTGGCGACTGTCACGACACTGGCGCTTGTCCGAGAACTTTTTGTACAGATCTCCTACGTCGAACTTAACGAAAACCCAGCGAACGGATTAGTCACTGATGTTACGTCACCAACGGGCGGACGGACGGATGGACGGACGTGGTCTCCACACACAGCGTCATTCTGTACTTCCTATCGAAAGTCTAGTAACCATTAACACATTTCGCGGAATATTTCAGACAGTACCGAGCATAGTGACAGCAGGCCGACAGGCTGGTCACTTTGTACTACAAGAACACTATTTAACAAACAGCGACTCACTGTAATTAGTGCACACTGTGCATCGCTACAGCAGGCTGCGATCAGCACAGCACCGGCTCTGACTGTGCAGATGTCACGTGAACAAGCACACCTCTTTCAAAGCACAACGGTAATTATATATACCACCACATTACTCACACAGTACACTGACGTCTGAACAATTTTCACAATATGCAGTGATAATCTCCCGATACAGCATAAAATGTGTCTGTCTTCACAATTGAGACAGCGTGTTTTCTGTGCGGTAGGAACTCAAATTTCATTATGCATTTAGATGGCCCTTAATGTCGTCAAAGTTTCTTGATAGTGCTGCGCTCCAAACACAAAATTCAGCCCAAACGCTCAACCCCGTTCCCCAGCTGCATACTCCCAACGGTACACTCCCCATCACCCTACCTTTTACACTTCTCAACGTCTTTACGATAATAACAGCCTACCTTTACCAGTAGGATGAGCGGGTACTTCAGTGCAGTAAATTCTTCGCACCCACCGTTTATAGTGTAATGCCTTGCACATTATAGTCCGGTCTGAATATGTCTAACTGCGGAAGCACTAATGGGTTGAATAAATAACCTCAAAATCACGGTAATCTGCCACCAAACAACCTCTTGTCTCTGAAGATGCGGGGATTGTTAAATAATCAGTAATGAAGGAAATACACAACCTGTTGGGTACTCAAGAATATCATAACTATCGGGTCAAATAAATATCAGTCACTCAAATAAAATACCGAATAAGTTTAAACGAGTAATGTATATTATAATTAAATAATAAGTATAATAGAGAAAATTTACAAGTTCCAGTAAATTAACAAGTTTCTAAGTTCAGTAACTAAATAAGTATTAGCTTTGCTTCTCTCAAAATAATTTGGAAAAGTTAATTTAGAAAAGGGTAATTTAAACTGTTTCTCAGTTCTCTAATAACCAAATTTGCTCAACCCGTGTAAAACCATTAAGTTTTCTAATCACATTCAGTACAACTCACCTTGTAAAATGAGAAGTAGCGTTAACTTTACACACATTATACAAGTCACTTTTACAATATCCAAGTCAGAATCTTCACAAGCTAGTTACGTAGATGTCGTCGCCAAAATGTACGAGGAATGAGGGTGAGTGACACGTTACCAAAGGTTTTATAGTAAGAAGCAGCTGATTTAGAACAAACTGCACATAGTTTTAAGTACAGTGAATTAGCAGGGTTGTTGCTCTGAAAGAAAGAGTCTAAAGACTCTATTGTACTGCTTGAGTGTACATAATTCACAGTGTATTGAACTGATGAGTAAGAATTTCGTAGGTAGTATGTAGCAACTTGTTGCTTCTAAATGAAAGTATTCTTCAAATTTGAAATTAACTTTCTATGTACATTAGTTATTCATTACAATAGTAATACATACAGTACCTCTCACTGCACCCCTGCCTATTATTATCATCACAATCATCATCACCACCACCACTACGATCAAACTTCCCTTAGGCTTACGTTTCGTCTTGCAGTTTCTAAGTCGCTGTCAGTATAGCGTCGAATGGTGTACGATTACGATTGGTGAACTGAAAGGGACTTGAAAGGACGTAGTAATAGCCTAATCGAGCAATACCACCCCAGCATTTTGCTGGAGGCACTAAAGAAAACAACGAATACCTCAGTCAGGAGAGCCAATGACCTGACAGAGGTTCAAACCAGATATCTCCCGGGTTACCGCCACATCAACTGGTGGGATGACAGCCCTGCGAAAAGACATCGCGATTCAGCTGTCGAATTTGTGATGAATCCAAGCTTTCTGCCAATATCTCACAGAATTCTCATTACAAGTAATGGAGCAGGCTGGAGAAAACAGAACTGCTTGGATAAAAAAATGTACAGCTGCTAATACGTCCACATGAAATGCCAGAATTATAGAGGGCTGTGCAGTGAGGTGGCGAGTAACCGCCAGGGAGAAGTTTAGTTCCAGTACTGAGGGCTAATTCCCTTCAAAGCCCAGTAGTCACTATATGTACCACCAGTTTAAAATTACAGAATTCTACGATCTGCCCACACAGTGTATGTATGTGTTTTGTATGGATCTCAGGACAAACAGCGATTATTTCCCTATACAGCATTAACTGACTGGTTTTTATAACCGAAATATAGTGTTTACTGCGCGGTACGGACTTGGTTTACGTGTAATATATATTAACCTTTCAAAGCCCAGTGGTCACTATATGTACCACCAGCTTAACATTAAAAAATTCTACGTTATACGTATGTACCACCAGTTTTACATTCAACAGTTCTACGTTCTGCCCACACCGTATTTATGTGTTTTGTGTGGATCGGAGAACAAACAGCGATTATCTCCTTACACAGCATTAAGTGGCTGGTTTTATAAACGAGATACAGAATGTTTACTGCGCGGTACGAGCTGAATTTACGTGTAATGTATATTAACCCTTCAAAGCCCAGTGGTCTCTACACGTACCATCAGTTTAACATTCAACAGTTCTACTTTCTGCCCACACAGTCTATTTATGTATGTTGTGTGGATCTGAGAACAGCGATTATTTCCATATATAAAAAAAACCACTTCGAAGCAATATTCTGTCCAATGATCCCGACGTCCGACAGAGCATGTCTTCCTTTGATGGTCCACCGGCTTCGATCGTTTGTTATTCTGGTAATAGATGAGTGTGGGGCATTGCTGGATGGATACTGACAGAGTAAAACCGAATTAGTCGCAGAAACCTGTCCAAATGCCACTTCGTCCGCCAAAAATCTCACACGGACCGACCTGGGGTCGAACAGGGGCCTCCGCCTTTAGAGGTCGGCGACTGTCCGCCTGAGCCATGGCACTGCATTTACTTGTAAAGCATTACGTACTGTATTTTATAACACAGGCGTAGTGTTTACTGTGCGGTACGGACTGAATCTTTAAACATAACTGAGTCTAATATTCCGTCTTCAAAGAGTTAAAACAGAAATAACACTAGTCAACAAGATTTTGGCACACGAAAGGTTTATTGTGTTTCTAAGGTAACTTTTCACGCTGAATCCAAATATGCAATCAAAATTTTTCCATCACCCACAGTTTTTGTACAATGGCCTTTTTAATTATTGATTTTTCGGAATTTTTGGTATTTTCGTGTGATTTTTTTAATACATGAACAAATATTTTAAATGGTTTTGAACAGAGGGTGGTCACATACAATTTACCGTTATCATATCTCTAGTTGTATGTGGTCAGACACAGGAAGTGACGAGATAATGAGACAAACGTTGATTCATGGCGCATTGAATTTAGAGCGTTTAGGCCGGCACGGGACATTTAAATCCTGAGCGCTTTGTTTGGAGCGGTAGGGACGGCAAAGGG
>Ga0209629_10002601_pt1 | contig 12422 bp, 12 predicted proteins | sample TergutCu122P5_FD_187286 | JGI IMG/M metagenome (GOLD analysis project Ga0209629, IMG submission 187286) | Cubitermes ugandensis P5 segment gut microbial communities from Kakamega Forest, Kenya - Cu122 P5 (SPAdes) (version 2) | ecosystem: Host-associated > Arthropoda: Insects > Digestive system... | reverse complement strand
TGAGCAGGCGCACCCGGAATTCAAACAGGCGTCCTATTTGTTCGTGACCGCTTAAGGCGCGAAACTGTAGCTGTTCGCCGGCCGCGCTGTGGACTGTGAAGGTTCGGGACATTCGCAAGTGTCTCCTTATGTAGATGAAAGATTCGATGGCGGCAGTTGGGGTTCGCCTGCGGCTTACACCAACCTATTGCAATATTTACTTGCAGTATACACAACGCAGGCTGTTAAAAATGTAAGCACACTGCGTTCAAAAATGGACTGCTCCGATTATTCCTAAATGGACTATTCCGGTTTGGAATTCACTATTCATATGTGCCCGCCTCACTCCATCACCCGCGCTACCAAGCCTTGCAATCTGCAATGGTGGCGATGCGCAAGCGGGCGGCGCTGTCGCAGGTGCGGTTGGCCGAACGGCTTGAGTTGGGGCAATCGTTCGTGTCCAAGGTTGAGCGCGGCGAGGCGTACATCGAGTTGACCTTGTTCATCGACTGGTGCCGGGCCTGCGGCGTCAAGCCTGGTGTGACGCTGGATGCGCTGCTGGCACGGCAGCCGGAGCGGACCGATCCGGCGCTTGGGTAGCGCATAGGTTGGGGTTCGCCTGCGGCTTACCCCAACCCATGGCCCTGCGCCAGGAGCGTCAAGGCCGCTGCATGCTGCAACTTGTGGGCATCTGCGCGCGTTCGGCGGCAATGACCTTCACGACGCGGAAGCCATAGCCCGAGCCTTCGACATCGAACTTCACGCCGGGCGTGCCCTGCCTGTCCATCACGCCGACCACCAGCGTCTGCTGAAACTGGTGGTCGCCCGAGCGCATGTAGCCGCGCTGGCCGGCCAGGGTGACGTCCGCGTGTTCGAGCGCGCGGGCCACCGCTGTCGTATCCACGCTGCCCGCCTTTTCGAGCGCCTGCGCCAGCGCCTCGATGAGCAACTGCATCCGCATGTGGACGTAGTCATCCGACGGCTTCGGGAAACGGGCACGGAACGATTGGTAGAACGCCTGCGATTGCGGCGTCTGCATGTTCGGCAGCCAATCGGCGACCGCGACCACGTGGCCGACGCCGGCCTCGCCGATGGCCGCAGGCGCGCCAAGCGCGTTGCCGTAGAAGGTATAGAAGCTGCCGTTGAATCCGGCCTCGCGCGCCGCCTTGACGAGCAGCGTGAGGTCGTTGCCCCAGTTGCCCGTGATGACGGCCTGCGCGCCGCTGGCGAGGAGCTTGGCGGCATGGGGCGCGAAGTCCTTGACGCGCCCCATCGGGTGCAATTCCTCGCCGACAATCCGCACGTCGGGGCGCAACTGCGCCAATTGCCGCTTCGATTCGCGCAGCACCGCCTGGCCGAAGCTGTAGTCCTGTCCGATCAGGTAGACGCGCTCAAGCGACGGATCGTCCTTGAGCACATCCATGAGCGCGGTCACGCGCATGTCGGCGTGGGCATCGAAACGGAAATGCCAGAAGCTGCAACGCTCGTTGGTGAGGGCCGGATCGCCCGCCGAGTAGTTGAGGAACAGCACGCGCCGTGCCGGATCGCGCGTGTTGTTCTGCTTGATGGCGTCGATCAGCGCCGCGGCGATGGCCGATGAATTGCCTTGCAGCACGATGCGCGTGCCGTCGTCCATCGCGGCGCGCAACGCGGAAAGCGCTTGCTCGTTCTGGCCTTTGCTGTCGTAGCGGTCGAGTTGCAGGCGGCGCGCGCCGCCCGGCAGCTTGACGCCGCCGCGCGTGTTGACACGCTCGACGGCCCACAACAGATTGCGGAAGACGGCCTCGCCGGTGTTGGCGAAAGGGCCGCTCATGCTCTCGATCATGGCCAGCCGGATCGGTTGCGTATCCTGCGCCTGGAGCGGCGCCACCGTGCCCGCGCACAGCGCCAAGGCGGTGAGTTTCATCAAGACGCCGCGGCGCTTCATCAAAGTGGAAAACATGTTTCTGTTCAGGAGTTCTCAGGTTGGACTTTGGCTTAGCCTCCCCCAAACTTGTATATGAACTCGCCTTCACCAGTAACCCCTGCATTTGAAAAAAGAAACATTACAAGGCGCCGTTCCCCAGCACGATACCCTCGCGGCGCGGGTCTACCCCGCCTTCGAGCTGCGTCGCGCCGCTTCGAGTGACGTGTACTGGCTGGAATGCTTGGCCTTGTAGCCGAGCCGATAGCCTGAAGACGGCTCCGGGGCCGCCGGATCTCCGGCCAGGCCCGATCCCACGATGACCACGTCGCCGCTGTTGGACAGATACGAGCAACTGTTGGGATCGGTATCCACCGTCAAGGCTAATGTGCCTGGGGAAGAATTCGAAGCGGGCGCGTCATTCGAGCCGCCGCACCCAAACAGCGCCAGCATGGAGAAGGTCAGCGCTAACAATCGCAAAGCTTTCTTTTTCATCCTGTGTCTCCTTTGTGCAGGGCTAATGAAAATGCTTCGGAACCTCTGAATTCAGCGGTTCCCTGAGTCTTTCGGCTCCACGCAGGTACGTGGCAACAATCATTCTATGCGGCATGTATCAACGCCTGTCTTTTCGTGATTGCACACTGCTGACGCGATCTCCGGATACAAGCGCTTGCCTAATCCGCCGATTTGCGGCATGATAACCACGCATGCGGGCATGCACCGCATATCTTTCACTTTTTCAGGAAATTTTCATGCTCAAGAGACTACTGGCCATCATTGCTTTCTTGTTTTACGCTGCGGCATCGTTTGCCGCGAACGTGGATGTCAATACCGCAAGCGCCGCCGATTTGGACGCGCTCAAGGGTATCGGCCCGGCCCTTTCGGAGCGCATCATCGAAGCGCGCAAGCAGGGTCCATTCAAGGATTGGAATGATTTGATCGCTCGCGTCAAAGGCATTGGCAACAAGAATGCCGCCAAGTTTTCCGTCGAAGGGCTGACGGTGGGCGGCGCGTCGTATCAAGGTGCGCCTGCCGCCGTGGCCAAGCCCGCCCCAACGCCCAAAGCCACTAACGCTGCGCCTGCGGCAGCTCCGGCCGCGCAGCCGCCGCAAGCCGAGGCATCGGCGCCCAAAGAACGCGCCAGCCGCAAAGACAGGAAAGCCAGCCAGGCTGCCAGTGCGGCCCAGTGATCTGAATCGCCCGGTACCTCGCGCCAGCCAGCGGCTGCACCTGCCACAAGATTCCTCTGACGGCACTGCCTCCGCAGTCCGTGTCGGTTTGCGCGCGGGGCAATACGTCACCTGCGAGCCGCACGAACTGCCGTTCGGCGAGTTGGTGCTGACGGATTCAAGCGAGCGGCATCCGCATGCACTGGATTGGCAGTCCGAGCGGCCCGTGCCGCTGCTCAAGAACGTGCTGCGGCTGACCGCGCCCAACGCCGGGTTCATGACCGGACCGGGAACCAACAGCTATCTGGTGGGGGATGCGGCCAGCGGCTTTGCCGTGATTGACCCCGGCCCGGATCACGCGGCGCACCTTGGGCGGCTGTTTCAGGCCGCTGGCGGGGACATCCGCGCCATCGTCTGCACCCATTCGCATCAGGACCACTCGCCCGGTGCGCAACCGCTGCAAGCCCTGTGCGAACAGCACGGCGGCGGCAAACCGCCCATTCTGGGGCTGCCCTCGGCCTCGACCGCGCAGCCCCAGCACTTCTTCCGGCCCGATCGGGCGCTGTACGACGGCGAGCGCCTCGCGCTTACGGGCGCGGACGGCATCGCGCACACCCTGCGCGCCGTTTTCACGCCCGGCCACGCGGCCAACCATGTTTGCCTGGTGCTGGAAGAGGACGGGCTGCTGTTCTGCGGCGACCATATTCTGAGCGGCAGCACCACCATCATCAATCCGCCCGATGGCGATATGAGCGCGTATCTGGAGTCGCTGGCCAAACTGGATGCGCTTTGCACGCAGGAGCACATCGGCTTTGCGCTGCCCGCGCACGGCTGCGTGCTGACCGGCGTGCACGGCGTCATCGAGCGGCTGACGGCGCATCGCCTGGCGCGCGAGGCCAAGGTGCTGGCCGCGTTGCGCGCCGACCCGCAGGGCGACCTCGACAGTTGGGTGGTCCAGGCTTACGGCGACGTGCCATCGGCGGCGTGGCCCGCCGCCCGGCGATCGCTGCTGGCGCATGTGGAGCGGCTGCGTAAACTGGGCATGGTCTGAGTTACCGCTTGCGCCGGGCCTGCACGGCTTGCGCCAGGCTGTCGATGAGCGTGACGGTGTCGTCCCAGCCCAGGCACGCATCGGTAATGCTTTTGCCGTATTCGAGCTGGCTGGCGTCGTCTTCGCCCGGCGTGAATTTCTGCGCGCCGGGCTGGATGTGGCCCTCGACCATGACGCCGAAGATGGCTTGCGAACCGCCCGCAATTTGCGTCGCGATGTCGCGCGCGGCATCCATCTGCCGCTGGTGCTGCTTGTTGCTGTTGGCGTGGCTGGTGTCGATCATCACCGCCGGGCGCAGGCCCGCGGCCTCCAGATCGCGCACGGTGGCGGCAACGCTCGCGGCGTCGTAATTGGGCGCCTTGCCGCCGCGCAGAATGACGTGGCAATCGCGGTTGCCCTCGGTGTGCACGATGGCGACCTGCCCGCTTTTGTGTACCGATAAAAAGTGGTGCGGGCGGGCGGCGGCCTGAATGGCGTCGATGGCGATTCTCAGGTTCCCGTCGGTGCCGTTCTTGAAACCGATGGGCGCCGACAGGCCCGAGGCCAGTTCGCGGTGCACCTGGCTTTCGGTGGTGCGCGCGCCGATGGCGCCCCAACTGATGAGGTCGCCGATGTACTGCGGCGAGATCACGTCCAGGAATTCGCTGCCCGCGGGCACGCCCAGGCGGTTGATGTCGATCAGCAGTTGGCGCGCGATGCGCAGCCCCTCGTCGATGCGAAAGCTCTTGTCCAGATACGGATCGTTGATCAAGCCCTTCCAGCCCACGGTGGTGCGCGGTTTTTCAAAATAGACCCGCATCAGGATTTCCAGCCGGTCGGCGTAGCGCTCGCGCAAAGGTTTCAGGCGCCGGGCGTAATCAAGCGCGGCCTCCGAGTCGTGGATGGAGCAGGGCCCCACGATGGCGAGCAGCCGGTCGTCGCGCCCGGCCACGATTTCACGGATGGCGCGGCGCGTGCGGGTGATGAGCGCTTCCACCGGCGTACCCCGGATGGGAAAGAAGCGGATCAGATGCTCGGGCGGCGGCAGCACCGAAATTTCCCGGATGCGTTCGTCGTCGGTTTCGCTGGTGCGATCGTGCCGCGGGTTGGCGGCTGCGAAAGAAGAAGTAGCGGCGGTATTCATGACAGAGGCGGCTCCTGAAAAAACGGTTGGGCAATAAAAAACCGCCGGGCGGTATCCGCGCGGCGGTTCGGGTCAGCTTGCGTTTAACTCATCGACTCATACGCTTGCCTCTCGTCCGCCGGGGACCGAGAACCAAAAGTAAAAGCCGAACCACAAACGCTGTTGCATGATCGGGTAACTATAGCACTCCAGCGCTTGCAAGGGAACACTCAGCCGGTACCGCCGACCGTGATGCCGTTCAGACGCAGCGTGGGCTGACCGACGCCCACGGGCACGCTTTGCCCGTCCTTGCCGCAGGTGCCCACGCCGGAATCCAGGCGCAGGTCGTTGCCGATCATGCTGATTTTTTTCAGCGACTCCGGTCCGCTGCCGATGATGGTGGCGCCTTTGACCGGATACTGAATCTTGCCGTTTTCGACCCAGTAGGCTTCGCTGGCCGAGAACACGAACTTGCCGCTGGTGATATCGACCTGTCCGCCGCCGAAATTGGTGGCATACAGCCCCTTGCGCAGGCTGGCCACGATTTCGCGCGGGTCTTGCTCGCCGGCCAGCATGAAGGTGTTGGTCATGCGCGGCATGGGGACATGGGCGTAGCTCTCGCGCCGGCCATTGCCGGTGGGCTTGACGCCCATGAGCCGCGCGTTGAGCGCGTCCTGCAAATAGCCGCGCAGGATGCCGTCCTCGATCAGCACATTGCGCCGGGTAGGGCAGCCCTCGTCGTCCACGTTCAGGCTGCCGCGCCGCTCCGGCAGCGTGCCGTCGTCCAGCACGGTCACGCCCTTGGCGGCGACACGCTGGCCGATCCGCCCGCTGAAGGCGCTGGACTCCTTGCGGTTGAAGTCGCCCTCCAGGCCATGCCCCACGGCCTCGTGCAGCAATACGCCCGGCCAGCCGGGGCCCAGGACCACGTCCATTTCGCCGGCCGGCGCGGGGCGGGATTCGAGATTGGTGAGCGCGGCCTTGACGGCTTCATCGACATAGCGGTCAATGACGGCTTCATCGAAATACCCCAGGCCGAAACGGCCGCCGCCGCCCGATGAACCGACCTCGCGGCGGCCGTTTTGCTCGGCGATCACCGTGAGCGACAGCCGCACCAGCGGCCGCACATCGGCGGCCAGCGTGCCGTCGAGACGCGCGATCAGCACCACGTCGTATTCGCTGGCCAAACCGGCCATGACCTGCACGATGCGCGGATCACACGCCCGCGTCGCCTGTTCGACGCGTTCGAGCAGCCGGACTTTGGTCGCGCTGTCGAGGGAACCAATCGGGTCGTCGGCGCCATACAGCGCGTGCCCGGCCTTGGGCGCCGCGCGACCGCGCCGCGCCGCCTTGACCTTGCCCGCGCCGCCGGCGCGCGCAATCGAGCGCACCGCCGCCACTGCGTCCGTCAGCGTGGCCTGCGAAATGTCATCCGAATAGGCGAACGCGGTCTTCTCGCCCGAGACGGCTCGCACGCCAAAGCCCTGGTCGATCGAGAAGCTGCCGGTTTTGACCATGCCTTCTTCCAGGCTCCAGCCTTCGGCGCGGGTGTATTCAAAATACAGGTCGGCGTCATCGATTCCAGGCCCGGCGACGCTGCGCAAAGTCGCCAGCAAAGCGCCCTCGTCCAAGCCGAATGGCGCCAGAAGACGATCCCTGGCGATCGCCAGCCGTTCAATGAAAAGGTCTCGTGTGTTCACGGGCGCATTGTAGGTTCCGGCGTGAAAAAGGCCACGCGGAGCGTGGCCTTGGCTGTGCGGACACAGGATCAGTTCTTGCTCTTGTCCACCAGCTTGTTGGCGGCGATCCAGGGCATCATGGCGCGCAGCTTGCCGCCGACCTGCTCGATTGGGTGCTCGGCCATCAAGCGGCGGCGCGAGGTCAGCGTGGGCGCGCCGGCGGCGTTTTCCAGGATGAAACTCTTGGCGTATTCGCCGGTCTGGATGTCCTTGAGCGCCTGGCGCATCGCGGCCTTGGATTGGTCGTTGACAACCTTGGGGCCGGTCACGTACTCGCCGTACTCGGCGTTGTTGGAAACCGAGTAGTTCATGTTGGCGATGCCGCCTTCGTAGATCAGATCGACGATCAGCTTGAGTTCGTGCAGGCACTCAAAGTAGGCCATCTCGGGCGCGTAGCCGGCTTCCACCAGCGTCTCGAAACCGGCCTTGACCAGTTCCACGGTGCCGCCGCACAGCACGGCCTGTTCGCCGAACAGGTCGGTTTCGGTTTCTTCGCGGAAGGTGGTTTCGATGATGCCCGCACGGCCGCCGCCGTTGGCCATCGCATACGACAGCGCCAAATCGCGCGCCTTGCCGGTTTTGTCCTGCGCCACCGCGATCAGGTGCGGCACGCCGCCGCCTTGCTTGTAGGTGTTGCGCACCGTGTGGCCGGGCGCCTTGGGCGCGACCATCCACACGTCCAGATCGGCGCGCGGGGCCACCTGGCCGTAATGCACGTTGAAGCCGTGCGCGAACACCAGGGAAGCTGCCTGCTTGATGTGCGGCGCGATCTGCTCGCGGTACACCTGCGCGATCTGCTCGTCGGGCAGCAGGATCATGACCACGTCGGCCTGCTTGGCGGCATCGGCCACTTCGGCGACCTTCAGTCCCGCCTGCTCGGCCTTGGCCCAGGACGCGCCGCCCTTGCGCAGGCCGACGACGACTTTCACGCCGCTGTCGTTGAGGTTCTGCGCGTGCGCATGGCCCTGGCTGCCGTAGCCGATGATGGCGACCGTCTTGCCCTTGATGAGCGACAGGTCGCAGTCCTTGTCGTAGAAGACTTTCACGGAATGCTCCTAAAATTCACGGGTTGAAAACTATTTACTGCCTTGCGCCAATGCCGAGCGCACCATGGTAAAACCAATGGCGCCCAGAATCAGAGCGGCAACTTTGTCGATATAAAAAGCCACACCGTTGAACACGGAGCGAACTTTTTGCCTTGATAGCACGAAAATAATCGCGGCGTCCCACAGAAAAACCACGGTGGTCATCCACACGCCCAACGCCACCTTGAAACCTATGCCGACCTCCTTGTTCAATACCAAAGTGAACAAGCTCACGTAGAAAAGCGGATTTTTTGGGTTGAAAATACCTGAAGCCAGTCCAGTCAAAAATTCACGGCCAAAGCTGCTTTTTTTGCCCGCTGGTTGCGTGGCGGCTGTTTTCAGAAAATCATAGTTCTGCTTGCGCGCCTTCAGCGCCATCACGGCCAGATACGTCAAAAACAGTCCGCCTATGAGTTTCAGCACCATCATCGCCGTGATGGAAGCCGCCAAAATCGCGCCCACGCCAATCAAACACAACGCGATATAAAAGGCATTGGCGCAAGCAATGCCAAACGCCACGCCCATCGCGGAACGTTTGTCATTGCGTACGCCGCTTTTTACCACCAGCAAAAAATCCGGCCCCGGACTCAACAAGGCGATGAAATGCGCCAGCGCAACGGTGAAGAAAACAACCGCAAGATGCATCGTTACACCCGCAACAGCCGTTCGCCGCGGCCTATGCCGCAGCCGCCGGTGCGCACGGTTTCCAAAATCGCGCTGCGGTCGATGGCTTGCAAGAAGGCGTCGTGCTTGGACTGGTCGCCGGTCAGTTCGATGGTGTAGCTCTTGTCGGTTACGTCGATGATGTGGCCGCGGAAGATGTCGGCCATGCGCTTGATTTCCTCGCGCTCCTTGCCCACCGCGCGCACCTTGACCATCATCAGCTCGCGCTCGATGTACGGGCCTTCGGTTAGGTCCACCACCTTGACCACTTCGATCAGGCGATTGAGGTGCTTGGTGATTTGCTCGATCACCTCGTCCGACCCGGTGGTCTGGATCGTCATGCGCGACAGGCTCGCGTCTTCGGTGGGCGCGACGGTGAGCGACTCGATGTTGTAGCCGCGCGCCGAGAACAGCCCCACCACGCGGGAGAGCGCCCCCGCCTCGTTTTCAATCAGAACGGCAATGATGTGTTTCATGATTTCGATTCCTCTTTTTGCCTGCCCTTGACCGTGCCGGTAAGCAAGCGGGCTTGGCAGGCAATAGATTCGTCCAAAGGTTGATGTGGCCAGCGCTTACAAATCCTCCGCGCCCAGCAGCATTTCGGTAATGCCTTTGCCGGCCTGCACCATCGGGAAGACGTTTTCGGTCGGGTCGGTGCGGAAGTCCATGAACACCGTGCGGTCCTTGAGCTTGCGCGCTTCGCGGATCGCCGGTTCGATGTCCTGCGGCTGCTCGATCAGCATGCCCACGTGCCCATACGCTTCGGCCAGTTTCACGAAGTTGGGCAGCGCGTCCATGTAGCTTTGACTGTAGCGGCCGGCGTATTCGATTTCCTGCCACTGGCGCACCATGCCCAGGTAGCGGTTGTTGAGCGAGACGATCTTGATCGGCGTGTTGTATTGCAGGCAGGTGGAAAGCTCCTGGATGCACATCTGCACCGAACCTTCGCCGGTCACGCAAAACACCTCGCTTTGCGGGCGCGCCAGCTTGATGCCCATGGCAAACGGCACACCCACGCCCATGGTGCCCAGGCCGCCGGAGTTGATCCAGCGCCGGGGCTGGTCGAACTTGTAGTACTGCGCGGCCCACATCTGGTGCTGCCCGACGTCGGAGGTGATGTAGACATCGGCATCGCGGGTGAGGTTCCACAGCGTTTCGATGACGCGCTGGGGCTTGACCACATCCTTGTTGTCGCGGTCGTAATCCAGGCACCGGCGCGCGCGCCACTGCTCGACTTGCGCCCACCAGTCGGCGAGCGCTTTTTCGTCGGGCTTGGCCGCGCTTTCGCGGATCAGGCCCATCAGGTCGGCCAACACGTCTTTCACGTCGCCGACGATGGGCACGTCCACCTTGACCCGTTTGCTGATGGAGGAAGGGTCGATGTCGATATGGATGACCTTGCGCTCGGCGCCTTGCATGAAATGCCTGGGGTTGCCGATGACCCGGTCGTCAAAGCGCGCGCCCACGGCCAGCAGCACGTCGCAGTTTTGCATCGCCATGTTGGCTTCATACGTGCCGTGCATGCCCAGCATGCCCAGAAATCGCCGGTCGGAGCCGGGGAACGCGCCCAGCCCCATCAGCGTGCTGGTCACGGGGCAGCCCAGCCAGTCGGCCAGCGCGCGCAATTCGCCGCTGGCGTTGCCCAGCACCACGCCGCCGCCGGTGTAGATGTAGGGGCGCTTGGCAGCCAGTAACAACTGCATGGTCTTGCGGATCTGGCCGGTGTGTCCTCTCTTGACCGGGTTGTACGAACGCATGGCGACGATTTCGGGATAGCCCTCGTACGGCGTTTTGGCGAACGACACATCCTTGGGAATGTCGATCAGCACCGGGCCGGGGCGGCCCGAGCGCGCGATGTAAAACGCCTTCTTGACCGTATCGGCCATCTTGCGCACATCCCGCACCAGAAAGTTGTGCTTGACGATGGGTCGTGTAATGCCCACCGCGTCGCATTCCTGAAAAGCGTCCTGTCCGATGTAGCTGGTGCCCACCTGCCCGCTGATGATGACCAGCGGGGCCGAATCCATGTAGGCGGTGGCGATGCCGGTTACCGCGTTGGTCACGCCTGGGCCGGAAGTCACCATGACCACCCCCACGTCGCCGGTGGCGCGGGCGTAGCCGTCGGCGGCATGTACCGCCGCCTGCTCGTGGCGCACCAGCACATGCTGGATGTTGCTTTGCTTGTACAGCGCGTCGTAAATGTGCAGCATGGCGCCGCCGGGATAGCCCCAGACGCGCTCCACGCCTTCGGCCTGCAAAGCCTTGATGAGAATTTCCGCGCCGCGCAGTTCCTGCGGCGCCGAACGGGTTGCCGCGGCGGCGGCGGTTGTGGCCGTTTCGGCCTTGCTGTTGCTGTTCATGAGATTAACCTTTCGAGAATTTCTCTACGGAAAAACCTAGGGTGCCCCTTGCGCGCCCTTGTGGAGCCCGCTTCAGGACTTGAGACCACACGCCATGGATCAGGGTTTATCGATCCTGCGGTGATCCGTTTGCTTTTGCCTTGTATACGCGAAAACGCACATTATGCGCTCTTCGATTGCGTTCTTGGCGCTTCGCTTGATGGCTTCCCAAAAATCTGCGCGGTATGTTCGCCCAGCGTGGGGGGCACGCTGCGGTAGGTGGCGGGTGTGCGGCTGAGCTTGATCGGCGAGGCGATGGCGCGGTATGCGCCCTGTTCCACCTTCATGGCGCGATGGGCCGTATGGGGATGCGCAAACACCGCGCCGAGTCCGAGCACCGGCGCGCACGGCACCCCTTGGCGTATCAGCCTGTCGGCAAGTTCCTGACCATCCCATGCGGCCAGGCGCTGCTCCAGTTCGGCGCGCAGTTCACTGCGATGCAGGCTGCGCAGCCGGTTGTCGGCAAAACGCGGATCATCGGCGATTTGCGGCGCTTCGATCAGCCGGCACAGCGCCGCGAACTGCGAGTTGTTGCCCACCGCCAGGAAGATGTCGCAGCCGCCCGTATGAAACATGTCATAGGGCGTGATGTTCGGATGCGCGCTGCCGGTGCGCTGCGGCTCCTTGCCGGAATAGAAGTAGTTGACCGAATGCGGATGCAGGATCGACAAGGCGCAGTCGAACAGCGCCGCCTCGACGAATTGGCCACGCCCGCTGGTCTCGCGTTCGCGCAGCGCCATCAGAATGCCGATCGCGGCGTTCAAGCCGGTTACCAGGTCAATGATCGGCACGCCTATACGCAGCGGCGGCCCGCCGGCTTCGCCGTTGACGCTCATGAGGCCGGTCAAGGCCTGAACCGCCGCATCGTAACCCGGCAACGCGCCCAGCGGGCCATCCGCGCCAAAGCCCGATACGCGGCAATACACCAGCCGCGGAAAGCGCGTGCGCAATACCGTGTCATAGCCCAGCCCCCAACGCTCCATCGTGCCGATCTTGAAATTTTCGATCAGCACGTCGGCTGTTTCCAGCAGCGCAAGCAGCCGTTCGCGCTCGGCGGGCTGCGACAGATCAAGCACGGCGCCCAGTTTGTTGCGGTTGACGCCCTGAAAGTACGAAGCGGTATCGCCGTCGAAAGGCGGCCCCCAGCCGCGTGTTTCATCGCCGCCCGGCGGCTCGATCTTGATGACTTCGGCGCCGTGGTCGGCAAGGATCTGCGTGCAGTACGGGCCGCCCAGTACGCGGGACAGATCCACGACGCGCAAGCCGTGCATCGATCCGGGGGCAAAGGAAGGAGGGGGGGCAACCATGCGCCGCATCCTATCATTTAACCCC
>Ga0209629_10002599_pt1 | contig 12429 bp, 8 predicted proteins | sample TergutCu122P5_FD_187286 | JGI IMG/M metagenome (GOLD analysis project Ga0209629, IMG submission 187286) | Cubitermes ugandensis P5 segment gut microbial communities from Kakamega Forest, Kenya - Cu122 P5 (SPAdes) (version 2) | ecosystem: Host-associated > Arthropoda: Insects > Digestive system >... | reverse complement strand
GCGAAGAACAATAAGATCAACTTCAACGAGGAGAAGTCCAAATTCATGATAGTATCAAGAAGAAAGCGGAAGGAAAATAAGGAGATTAACATATACATAAACAACAAATCCTTACAACAGGACTCATAATAGACAATAAATTCAAGTTTAGCGAACATATAAGTTACACAGCGGAAAGAAAAAATCGGCAAAGCTTACATGGGGACTAAATCACGAAGCTCTGCAAACAATATATAAAGGGGCGATCTTACCTCTTCTACTTTATGGTGCCCTGGTATGGGCAGAGGCCGTGAAATACGAATATAACAGACTTAAATACATCAGGGTACAAAGGTTAATTAATATAAAAATAGCCAAAGCTTTTCGCAACACATCCAGCAAAGCCCTGTGTATTCTAGCAGGTACAAACCCCATAATTCTCAGAACTGAAGAGGCGGTCAGGCAGTACAATCTTAGCAAAGGGATAGTGGAATCAACTCCACTTGTTGACCTGGAAGTAGAACCCAAGAACTGACCTCACCCGGCGGACATCGCCTCAGTAATCGAAGTTAATGGTTACGACGACAATGAAGTGAAGATTTTCACAGATGGGAGCAAATCAGAATAAGGCGTCGGGGCAGGTGTGGCCATCTTTAGAGGAACGGAACTTGTCACACAACTGAAATACAGGTTGGATAACAGATGCTCCAACAATCAAGCGGAGCAGCTTGTGATCGTCAAGGCTCTTGAATTTCTAGAATCATTAAACATAGATAACAGCAGTCAACGTACAGCAGCAGTGATTACAGACAGCAGAGTAGCCTTGGACTCTATAAAGAACATCCACAACCACAGCTTCCTAATTGAAGAAATCAGACTAATACTTTCGAAGTTAGAGAGAACCAATTGGACCATAGTGTTCTCGTGGGTTAAGGCTCACGTGGGCATCATGGGGAATGAACTGGCTGACCAAACAGCAAAAGCAGCGGTCAGGGACAATGAAAACACAGTCACATACAACAGAATACCCAAGAGCACAATATACAAAGAATTAGAAGAAGAAATGAAAATAAAATGGCAAAAGGCATGGGAGGAAAGCCCAAAGGCTGCCCTGACTAAACAATTCTTCCCAAGCATTTCCGACAGAATCAAGGCCAAGATAAAAGTAACCCCTAACTTTACTGCCATAGTAACCGGACACAGCAAAACTAGAGCCTACCTGCACCGGTTTAAACTACTGGAAAGCGCAACATGTCCCTGCGGCATGGAAGAGCAAACCACGGACCATCTGATATACCGTTGCATCCTCCTACAGCAACGAAGGGAAACACTAAAGAGGGAAACATCAAAACAAGGAATCTGGCCTATAAACAAACAAGAATTAATAACTAAACACCTGAAACAATTTATGAATTTCACAATCTCAATAGATTTCGATAAACTGTAATAGCAGCAGCACTAAAGACAGTACATTGTATAACCTCAAGAAAACTATGTAAAGGAAATGCAGCGACGGCACCCGGATAGGGGCAGGTCCTGCATTCTCTACCAACTCACAGCATGTAGTGTTACTTTCGAGAGACGGGGCATGCTTTATTTAAAAAAAAAAACCCCATACACACAGTCATATTTTGATGACCCAGCAGTTGCAATGGAGGGTTCTGCTGATGGTATCTTCTAGGTGTCTATGTTCCTAATTTCAAATATACTTAGCCGTGTGTTAAGTCTTTGCCCAGGCAGCAACCAAATTATGCTTTGTATACAATTAAATATCTAACATATCCACTCAATGGACTGATAGGACTATCCACCCTGTTTCTTCAGCCTTATCTCCCAGTTCACAGAACACACCCTGTATTATATGATGCTGAACTGAACACACACACTGCATCACATGCTCAATGCTAAACTGTTTCTTCTTCAGTGTAGACATCACTCAGAACACACCCAGCAACCATGATAACAATTGTGGATGTTTCACCTTTACTTCCCCCTTAGCATGTACCTCCCTGGGAAAACCATTAAATATGGCAACCATTCTTGATGCTCAGCTTTTTCTTTGCCCTTGGCTTATACCTCACACAGAACATACACAGTAACCACTGCAACCACAGTGACCATTAAAGAATGACTACAGGACACAAACCCCATGGTGCAATCACGTTCCTGTGAACCAGTTTTGAATAAACTATAGGTTATTTAATTGTTATTGAATATAATTATACAATATAATGTACATAATTATTATTATTGTACATAATGATTTTTATCAATTGCTATTAATTAACAAATACTGTCACTGATGCTAGATTCCCAACTGTTTCTAAGCCTATGCTTGTACCTCACAGACATCACACTATGTATTGTATCCTCCACACTCACCTGAACATACTCCGTATTACATGTTGGATGTTCCACTGTTTCCTCAGCCTTAAACATGTGCCTCACTGAGAAAACACACTGTATTATGTGCTTGATGCTGACCTGAACACACTCTGCATAACATGCTTCATGCTCAATTGTTTGTTCTGTCTTAGTGTATGCCTCACAGAGAACATGCTCTGTAACCCCAATGGCCATTCTTGATGCTGAATTGCTTTTGGACCGGAGCCCATATCTCAAAGAGAATACAGCAACAACTGTAAACATGGCAATTTCAGTGCATGCCACTCACACCAAAGGAGTCAATGGCTTGGTCTTTTTCCTGTGGACTGACTGTATGTTTGGCATGGATCACTCCATAATCATCCATACCACTATAACTTCAAGCATCTGTCTCCACCTCCTGATTAGACATGGCTGCCACAGACAGAAAGATATAGAGAGACCCTCTTTTATTATACATATGTTATTGTATCAGTTGTTTATGGCAAGTCCTACATGTTCAGTGTCAACAAGTAAACAACTGACATTCCATTAAATCACATACTATAACAAAATTAGGAACACAAGGCACCTAGATGATTCCTTCAGCAGAACACTTGTAGTGTAACATACATACATACATACATTCCATGGATCTTTAAAGTGTCACAGAGGCAACAGGACATGGAACAAGTCATAAATATACAGAATTTTTACAATGTACAATACCACAAACATTTCATAAGACAGTACTATGATCATCTCTACACAAAAAAAATTCATCTACAGAGGAAAAGGAGTGCATGTTTCAGTATTTTCTTAATGATACTTTACATTTTGCCTTTTCATTCTTTAGGATTATGAGACTATGTGGTCATCAAAATAAAACTATGTTATTATAAGTGACCAGCATACCATCCTGGACCTCTTAAAATTGATTAGCAAAAAGACCATTACACACATTAACCTGTATATGACATGCATTCACAAAGGAACAAAACACAACCAAACCAACACTGTGCACAAGACCCTACAGACACTTCTTACTTTACACATAATACACACTTGTAAATATATGTTAAATTTCTTCCTTTTAGCTTTTAATATACAGTGTCCTATCATGATTAACATTCTTTCATCTCACTACTAGAACTGTAACTTCACATGCACACCTGTTTTTGGTAGGCCCATTCTGAAACACAATGCAGTATAGATTGGTACATCATGCTAATAAAGCTGTACTTTAACTGAAACGTCTAGTAATGAATACATTAAAGAACAACAGAACCCCCATTTAAGGTTTACCTGGGGGCCAAGAACCTCTATACATTAAATCAAGAAAAACCATCAGGGGGGTTGTGACAAAATGAAACAAAATGACTACTGTAGTTACTATAACATTATATTTACCATGAATTTTTATTCAATATGTTTTATACTTATGTTTTATATGAAAGAAAGAACTTGAAAAGGTAAACAAAAATTACAGTTGCAATGCACAAGGTATTCTATAAGGACTACTCCAAAGTGTTTCACCATTTCCAAGCACATTATTTTCAGATATGCCTCCACTTCTTCAATTATCCATAATTTTGAATGTGAAGAACATTTTTGCTGCTTCGCGACCATGTTTGAAACACTTTACGACACCACTCAGCAGCAAATGCAATGAAAATCTTGGTCACATTGCAGCAAGTGGATGGGACTTTCCAGAAACTAGTCACATGTTACTGACACTGCCACAAGCAGTCCACCTACTGTGTTACATTTCACTATACACAACAGCAGTGCAGTCAGCAATTCATAAGGTAGCTTACATCCACAATTCATAATCAATAAATGTTACATTAGAAACATGCTTAGATGTAAATGTCTCCTGCCACGTGATAGTTTACTCAGGACACACATCTTCTCTGGAGAACCTACAGTACACCGCTGAAACAGTTCACAATCGATTGTGACATCACTTCCAGTGTGCATATCATGCCATTATTTATGCAGCCCAAGCTGCGGAGTTGCAAGTGGAAACCTTAAATCGAGATTCCAAAACATTGTAGGGGCTGAATTTCTGTGCTTTATATGTGGGAGAACTATGAAACTGACAAGCCTTAAACTAAGAAAATTTTAACATTACCAGTATGGGGTTTCAGCTGCAACCACAACAAATGAGCCTAAAACGCAGGAAATCCTTATATCAAGATTCTTCTGTACTTACTTGCTAGCAAAAATGTTACTGGAAGTAGTCTTTACTTGACTTTTGGTTCAGTGAGGAAAGTGGTTAATTTTTTCACTTCTACTTGTTTATAATGCCAGTAACTGTTGTTTCATCTATTCCATAACTTACAGAGAAATGCCTTATAGAGGTGCCATCTTGCAAGTTTTCTAATTAGATTGTTTAGTTATTGTCACAACACCACATGCTTATGTTCTGTAGACATCCTCTGACATTACCCAACTATAACTGTTTTAGAAGTAACCACCTGCTCATACTCTGAGTACTAGAAGCCTTTGGGAAGGGACTCTGTGATTTACCCCTTTTGGCTTTTGAAAAAGCAGCTGTAAAACAGAATATTTGAAAGTAACACAACTAAATGCAAAATGTTAGCACTACCCTCTGTTCCAATATAATATAAAAAAAGAGCCAGCATATCCAGAGTTAAACCACAAAGCAGACAATCCATCCTCAAGATAATCAGCTATCTACTGTGTATGAGGTTTCATGTGTGTCTCCTGCAGATGATATCAAGTGTTTTACACTGGATTAACAACACACATCTGATGATAATTGTGTCTTGTATCAGTTAGACGGGCACATTGATCTCAGGTCATTACCACTAGCCTTCAATCAGGCTGTACAACATGGATAGAGACCTACTATGACTGAAGATACTAAAACCCTGTTATGATTAATTCTGCATTCTGATCAAATAAGACTGATGTTCCAACTGCACAGTATTAAATATTTACTTACCATGAAATCCCATTTTATTAATGCTGAACAGATATAGCCACGATTGGAAGCAATAATTTTAAGAAAAGTAACCACCTCCAGTAAATGTTTACATATACTGTGCAACTTCCATCTACTGTTTCCCAAGGGACTGTTAGAAAAACATGATAAATGCAGGAAAAAACAATTGCAGGAAAGCATTAAATGCACCAGGAACATGAGGGAAAAAACAAAAATTGAAAGATACATATTTGACTTTTTTTTTTCTGCAGCACTTTGACTTGACTCTGGGACAAGTGCTAGAAGCACTGTACTCAGTAGGACTCCTCCAGATGAGTGATCAGCCTGACACAGAGACCTCTACCTGACAACACACAACAATCACAAGAGAAAACCATGCCCCCCACGGGATTCAAACCCACAATCCCAGTAAGCAAGTGGCCGCAGTCCCACACCTTAGACTGCATGGTATTTCACACTTAGGCCAACATAATCAACAAAAAGTCATTTGAATATGTGTGCAAATCGCTCTTCAAGCACTCTTTATGAAGTAGAAAAGAATGCCTTATGTAAAGACCACATCCATACAATTTTTCCATGATCCAGCATCAGCAACCAAATTGTTACTCAGATTTTCATCAAATTCGGTACAGAGGTGCCTCAGAAAATGTTGCTGATCACGATTCAGTTTCATGAAAATTGGTGCAGTGGAAGGCATATTTTATTTAAAAGTAAACTTTATTGTATTTTCTACATTTATCAACCAATTTCAATAAAATCTGGTGAAGGAAATGTATTAAAAAAAACTGATTGCAAGATTGTGAGTTTTGTGTAAATTGGTGCAGTGACAGCCACACTTTACTTACAGATGTAAATTAATTTGGTACACAGAAGGTGAATATAACGCAAATTTGAGTTTTGTGAAAATCGGCACCAGGAAAGGCATACTTTTCTTATGAGCATAAGGGAAATTAAATTTGCAAGTACACTTACACCCTTCTCAGTGTATCTCCCTCACCCTTGCCATTTCTCACTTGGCTGAGGCATGGGGACATTTTGTACACATCAATAAAGCTGTAACAGTAACTACTAGAATGCGCAGGTTACTGCTACTCTGTATTCCAAAAACATCACATTACTGTCACAACTTGTTTCTAAGAAACTATTATTCCGGAATGCTGTGGGTCAGCACCCAGGATTCTGAGTATCTGATGTGGCATAATAACACTTCAGGAATGATGCATCCAATATAATCACGCAATGTTTATATGGGAAATTTTCCAGGACCAGAAGAAATGAATAATAATTGCATGAAAAGATGCATATAAGAATGATGGACAGAGGTTTCAATGTACCTGAAAATACATAAAATTACCCCACACAAACCATAAAAGATCTACCCTTGCAGCAGTCACAGCTATGTCATCACTTCAACCCCAGCAACATTTCGAAGATTTGTTGCACAGTTTTTGGAAATAAAATCTGAGGTATGAAAATGGCAACAGTTTCAGCTGAAACTTTTTTTTTGTTAAAAAATTTGGTACTATGACTGAAGTATACATATTTAAAAATTGTTGTCAGGACTCAAACATCAAACACATTTCTGTACAATTTGAACTTTCACGCTCTCACACTCCAAACTTCAGTAAACTCATATATTATTACGTGGGCATGAGAAATTTCATTTAGTGTCTCTTGTCTCACTTTACAGTCCTAATCTTTTCTTCTAGCCCATTACTGTATTATGAACAATTTTTATGCCAAACAACTTGGAAAGGAGCCGTACTTTGTAACAAAAGAAATATATTCAGACAAGGAATCCACCCAATAAAAATAACTTGATGCCCTACAACAAGATTTTTCAAGGAAAAGAGTTAATTTGTCTTACAGAAACACAACACAATATCGGAAATGTAATTTAACTTTTTAAATTTAAAAAAATTCATTCTACACAATTTTTACATGGGCACCTTCTTCCCAGACACCAGTGACTGACTACATATTTAATTTGTTTCTTATGTTCACAGTGGGACTTCTTGTAGTTGTACAAAACATGTAGAACATGTTGATATCCACATACTATTTATTCTTCATCATCAACGTTCGTCGCATTGTGCGACCACAGAATAATCCTGCAATGAAGACAAAACCCACTACACTGAAAGCAACAACCATAAAATATCTTCTAGCTGGAGAGCGAGACATTTGACTATACAGCTCTTCAATTGTCTTGGGCTCCGTAATCTAGAACAAATTCAGAAGACAGTCAATGTCAAGAAAACTGACACTGCTACTGATGCTGAGAAAATAATTTTCAAAGGGACATGAAAGTGATTTGTCACTATACAACGTATATATGTGATATCAGTAGCAGTGAGTGTAAAATATATTTACATCAACACAGTTTATAAACTCCATTAGGCAAAGGCATACTTGATAAACATGGTAACTAAGTATTCTTGTATTCAACCTGATGATGGCCTCTTAGGCCAAAACATGTACACAAAAATACCAGAATAATGACGTGTTGTGTTTTGACTGGATTTATTGTAACTTCTAATTGTTAAACAGCACAACTGGGATGAATCGCCTTAAGATGGTTGCTACTGAGCTGGCCAAGAAACTCCCTTTCACACAAACCAAAGACAAATTAATGTGTTCATAACAGTCTGCCACTGGAATGTATATTCGGCCACATGAATCCAGTTCACACCCTTACACCCTATTACCCTCAAATTCATTTTAATATCCTCCTCCTCTTTACATCTAGGTCTCCTAAGTGGTTTCCTCTCCTCAGATTTTCGGACCAACCTTCCCTTTCCATGCATTTCCAAGATGTTTCATGTGCCTCAGCTTAATCCATTCCTCCTTTATATGGTTACCCATACAGCTGGTGAATACAAAACTATTCACTCCCCATTATGCAACCATCTGCTACCTCCAATGACTTACACTGTGCTAGGTATAAATATTCTCCTCAGCACTTAATTGCCTAATATGCTAAACATATGTTCTTCCCTTAGTGTGAGAGATGGAACCTCACTTTCTGAAATCAAGTGACTGGCCAGAGGATCCATTAAACAATGTACTGCACTTCAACTACTAGCAGGCTAATCACAGAAAGGGGATGGAGTGCAAAGGCTGTATAATGTGTAAACTTTCGGCCTGTTATTCTAAGGGTACCCATAAATGAGGAGCTTAATGTCAAAGGAAGCCTGTACAAACCCAATCCTGGAGGTATGGTGCAAATCTTAAGACCTTAGCGAAACCTGCAACAACTCTGCTGTACCTGATATTTTCAGACCAGGCATCCCCATTGTGTTTAAATACACATGTAAATAAAGTAGAATGTAAACTCACATTCCAAACACAACTTCATCTATGTAGGTTATCCAGAAAGTAAGTTCCGATGGGCTATTAAGAAAAAACAAGAATATATTACAAACCATGTATATTGCCATTTGATGTACACACCGTACACTACTTTTCGACATAGTTTCCACCATTGTTGAGGCACTTGTCATAGCGTTGCACCAGTTTTTGTATCCCTTCATCGTTGAATGATGCCGCCTGCGATGCAAAGCACGTGGTAACGGCTTCTTTGACCTCGTTGTCGTCATGGAACCACTGGTCAGCAAGGAAGGATTTAAGATGCAGCAACAAATGAAAATCACTTGGTGCTAAGTCTGGGCTGTAGGGGGGATGATCGAATTGTTCCCAGCCAAATGTCGTGATGAGATTTTGCATTGCGGCGGCAGTGTGTGGGCGGGCGTTGTCATGAATCATCACAACACCCCGGCTAAGCATGCCACGTCACTTATTCTGGTTCGCGCGATGCAATTTTTATGTGTGTCGCAATAGACATCTGCGTTGATTGTGGAGCCTTGAGGCAAGAAGTCCACAAGCAGAACGCCTTTTCTGTCCCAAAACACTGTGCACATGATCTTCCAAGAAGTGGTCTGCTTGAATGTCATCTTTGTTGACGATGAAGTGTGCCTCCACTCCATGGACTGCTGCTTCGATTCAGGGGTTGCGTGCGACACCCATGTCTCGTCCCCTGCGAATAAACGGCTCAAGAAGGTATCGCCTTCCTCACTGTATCGTGTCAGAAAGTCCAACGCACTGGCCTGCTGTTTCAATTTGTGTTCTTCTGTTAGCATCTTCGGCACCCAGCGTGCACACAATTTCCGAAACCCAAGTTCATCAGACACAATTTCGTGAAGAAGTGACCGTGAAATTCGAGGAAAATGCAGGGAAAGTGACGTAATGGTGAATCGTCTGTTCTCTCTGATCTTCTCTTCAACTGCACGCACCAAATCTTCATTCACCACAGATGGTTGGCCGCTCCGTGGATCATCATGCACATTTTCGCGTCCTTCATTAAACAGTCACACCCATCTCCGTACCATTGAACTACTCATGGCAATTTCAGTCGGTTTCATGTTCTTCGCATTCAAGAAATGGATTACAGACCGCATTTCACATGCAGCGGAATTCTCTATTTTCTTAAACATTAGAAACACACAGCACGGTGCGTAAACACTGTTCAAATGCCTGCAAATTGCGTCCGTGCCTTGACAAAGAATCCAAAAACTCGGTACGCATGCACACCATCGTGACCGCAGCGCTGCAGTGGCAATATTCGCAAACGGAACTTATTTTCTGGATAACCCTCGTATAAGCAATAATCAGCTACCTGTTTCAGCTCTATATAGCCATCATCAGGCTGAATACAGAACCATAAGTAGTAAAAAGTTATAATACAAAGCAATAAAAAACATTAAGGATGAGATCTCCACTTACATTAGAGCAGTGTTATGTGGAATTATATAATACGTGGGAAAAATGTGGAGGTTTAAGGATACTGAAAGCCTTCAACATTTGTACAGTGCATGTTCTAAAAATGAGAGTGCACAGCAGGGAGCAGCATTTACCTACATATTATATTGTACCACACATCATGAAAAACTGCATAGCAGTGAACAACATTTACCATATACATCAAATGGTACCACACATAATGTATGTTTCGGTATAAAAACTTATACAGAACAGGTATACTCTATATGATACACCGAGATTTAAACACAATCTGTACCCTCACCTAAGAATATACAAATACCCATACATCATTGGAAAACAGTATACTTACTAACATTTCATTGGAGAACATATGCTTGTGCTGCCCATCTTCCACTTAGCCTACACTTCAACACCAGACTCCAGAGCATCACTATTATTTTATTACTATAATTAATTTTTAAAGGCTCTAATAAGTCAAGTAATGTTAAAAAATCCTGAAAACTCCACATTTTTTCTGTGTATTAAATAATTCCACATAACTCTGCTTTAATGTCCGACATGATCTTGTCACTAATATTTTTTACTGCATTATATTATAGCTTTTTCATACTTATGGTTCTGTATTCAGCCTGGTGATGGCTATATATAGCTGAAACATGTAGCTGATTACTGCTTATAGATAAAGTTGTGTTTGGACTGTGAGTTTACATTCTTCGTCATTTACATCCAGATATTTTGCTGCAGACTACAGATGGCAGGACAGTTGTTTCAACGTGTATTGAGACGTACATGCCTGCACAGCTGAGTCTCACGGTAAGTTGTAGGTCCGTTAAGGTGCCAATATGTGAGGAGATCTGGTTACATATCAGCAAATGTAAAGTTCATGGGATTCAGATGAAAAGTAAAGTTTATGGTACACGAAGAAAATGTTATCACTGAATAGATATACAGTCTGTTAATTAAAGACATTCTGATTACAGTCAAATACCAACTGTAAGTACCAAGCAGGTCCAGACAGCCACCACGTCAGTATTCAGAAGTCAGCACTAGCCCAGACATGTTGCAACTTGTCTTTGCATGTCTTTGGGCTGCAGCAAAAAAATCATGTGGTCACTGATTTCTTACGGGTTCAAATACAGACTTAGAAGTCTTATGACGTGGCACCATACATGACAGTCTTACCTCCAGACTTAGGTCTGTAACTCTCCTCATGTACAGAAACATGTTTTTAAAAAGTATGTCCAGTGCAGACGACAGGGCACGGACATGGTGGTAATTTTCACCTGATTAGTAATGATAATTGATGTCTATATTAATAAACACGTACAAATTAACAGTTTAATGTGTGTCTATTTGAAGAAAGAATTAGGAGGCTTCTGCCACGAATTAACTGAGAAACTGATCGAACTTCACAAATATTTACTATGTTTATAGCATGTTAAAAGTGAAGATTATTTGAATAAGCAACTAAGAATATTGTGTGGGCCAGGATGGTTCAGTCGGTATAGCGACTCGCTACGGGCTGGGTGGTCTGGGGATCGAAACCTGGTGGTGGCGAGATATTCTGCACCCATCCAGACTGGCCCTGGAGCCCATGCAGCCTCCTATACAATGTGTATTGGGTATTTCCAGGGGGTAAAATAGCCGGGGCATGGCATTGACCACCCACCCCCAACTAACGCCAAGGTTAATGAAAGAGTAGAGCTATACCTCTGCTCTCCCTCTGGGCCTTTGTGGCCTGTTCTAAGGTGAACTTTACCTTTTTACTAAAATTATTGTTTATGACAAAATTGTAGCAAAATTTTCAAAAGGCAATTCCAGTGATGATAAAAATGCAGTAAAGGAATAAGAGGTAGTATATAAATTGCGAACTTCACACATGAAATATATGAAAATGTAAGAGACATTTCTAAAAGTGGCATGACTGCACAGGACATATATGAAAGAAATTTGTCAGGCCAAGTAAAAGAACATGACTTTTCACCCAGCATAGTGTTTCCTCTGACACAATCAACTGATATATGTGCAGGTATGAAAAGAAGTCACCTAGAGAGTGGGTGTTAACACACTTCAGACATACTTCCAGACTTAGGTGAGCATGCTTGCCTCGAGGAAAGTCTCCTCATGCAAGCAGGCTCTATTATGTGTTAACCTTTTAAAGCCTAATGGTTACGTGATGCACCAGCAGTTTAACATTCAACAACTCTACGCTCTGCCCACACTGTATTTATGTGTTTTGTATTTATCTGAGAACAAACAGCGACTTGTGCCACTTACAGCATAAACTGATTGGTTTTTATAACCGAGATGGAAAGTGTTTACAGCGCGGTACG
>Ga0209629_10002598_pt1 | contig 12432 bp, 6 predicted proteins | sample TergutCu122P5_FD_187286 | JGI IMG/M metagenome (GOLD analysis project Ga0209629, IMG submission 187286) | Cubitermes ugandensis P5 segment gut microbial communities from Kakamega Forest, Kenya - Cu122 P5 (SPAdes) (version 2) | ecosystem: Host-associated > Arthropoda: Insects > Digestive system >... | reverse complement strand
ATTCCTTGAAAGTTTCATGGATGGAGAATTGTTTAAGGTGGGAGCTTGAAAAACACCCCCTTGTGTCCAGAAGCTTTGCGGTTGGAACTTCAAGAATCTCATCCTTTCAATTTCACAGCACTCCTTAATGGTTTTAAACTTGAGGAAGTGAATCTAAGACAGCAAGAAGATAAAAGTGTCGGATAACGAAAAAATAAACAAGTAAACCAATGCACGAACAGTAATAAATACGCAATAAAAAGACAAGTGTGTAAATAAATCAATAAATTAACAAATACGCCAATAAATAAGTACAAAAATATGACAATAAATAAAAAATAAATAAAATAACCAAAATAATCAATAAATACTAAATTAATTAACATATAAATATATTAATAAATAAATGAGTGAGAAACCAGAAAGAAAATAAATAAAAAATAAGAAATAAATAGAAAAATAAACAAAAATTAATACATAACAGATGACTTGGATGGCATTACTTACATAAAATACATTAGTATTATTAGTTACATAATGTGTATGAGTTATACGAGTTACTTAAGTTAAATGAGTTGAATGTGTTAATAAATTAAATAAATAAAATAAAGTAAATAAACTAATCAAACTTATCCTAAATTAACATAACCTAATGTAACCTAACGTAACGAAAGTAGCCTAATCTAAGCTAAGCTAACCTAACCTAACCTAACCTAACCTAACATAACCTAACGTAGCATGAACTAACGTAAAGAAAGTAGCCTAAGCTAACCTAACGAAACCTAATTGTACGTAATCTAACTTGAACCAAATTAATCTGGCCTAACCGAACCGAACCGAACCGAATCCAACACAAAGCTACTATAGCCATAGCAAACCAAATCCAACCCATACCAACACTACTCAATACAACCAAACCTAGCGTAACCTAACCTAGAATACCCTAGACTATCTTAGCGTAAACTAACCTAGCTTATCCAAACTTATACGGGAAAAAACCTACCTGAAGCCAGCCTATCCTACTCTCGCCTAGCCAACCTTAACCTAGAATAGCGTAACGCAGCTTATCTTAGCCAAACCTAGCCTAGACTGACCTCGCGTACCCTACCCCGGAGTATACTTTCTTTTTTTTTTAATCATGGCCTTGACTATCCTACCATAGCCTACTCTAACTTAGCCTAACCTAGCTTAGCCTAGCCCAGCCCAGTCTAGCCGAGCCTAACGTAACTCAACAGAAATTAAACCAAACCAAAACAAACGAAACCAACATAACCGACAAGCGTCAGTGCTACCAACAGCAACCACATTTCCAGTTGCATCAGTCAGTCGGCTAGTTTCCTGAGAGCTGCAAAGACGGAGAATGTTTTGAAAGTCTTGAACTTTATGTTTTCCTTCCCGAAGTGTTAGTAAAGCAATATATGGACTAAATGTAACAGTCTAACACAACAGTTTATTGCTATATCTACAACCATAGATACATGGGCTACATGTTTCGACTCTATCGAGTCATCTTCAGGCCCTTTAAGGCTACGGATCCAATTTTACAAGGTAGTCAAGTGCACTGTGGGATCCCCAATGCATTGGGGATCCCACAGTGCACTTGACTACCTTGTGAAATTGGAGTTGTAGTCTTAGAGGGCCTGAAGATGACTCGATAGATTCGAAACATGTAGCCCATGTATCTATGGTGGTAGATATGTCAATAAACTGTTGTGTTAGACTGTTACATTTAGTCCCTATATTGTTTTGAAAATCTCCTAATCCCTTGGGACTGGGAAATCTTACATTGCATACAGAGAAACCTTGTGGTTATACCTCCTCAAAAATGGCATAACTCCAGTCTCCTACTCCAGTCGTAGAAATTTTAATCCAAAGGAATTTAATCCAACTGAAACAGCAATATAAGAAAATGTCTGAATATGCCTAAATGAATAGGAAATAAACACATGTATTAATAAATAAGTAATTTATTAAATTTGTATTTTGATAAAGTAATAATTAATTAATAAAATCTGAATTACAGAAGTTAATTAGTAAAGTACTAAGGTAATTAATAAATAAATATTTAAACTATTAGACAAACAAATAAATAAATATTTGAATAATTTTATAAATAATTAAAATACATGTAATTACTTTTCGCTGGAAGATATATGATGTATAGAATATATGTTATTTATTTCTTTAACTAAATAGTTTTATTCCATAAAAAATGAAATATTGACACTCAAATCATTTTAATGTCCATTGGAGATTCAGAGAAATTAGTTATTTGCTATAACATTTACAGTGTTAACGTTTACTAATCAGTAAATTCTGAATACAAATTTAAGCTTATCACACCAATACGGAATAAAACCAGTGTGACTCAGCTATGATGTTAAGTTAGGGCCTGCCATTTATGGACCTGTACCGTGTCTGTTACGACGATTGTCACCACAATGCCGTACGTTCCAAGCATGTTACACGGAATAACAAACTGAAAACAACTAAAATGCATGGATTATGCTAATTCTCGAAACATACGCCTTATTTCTCGGGATTATAACTTAACTAAAGCAAGTTTCACTGCAGAGAAAATGATCATGACGTATGCAGTGAATTCTTAGGAGTTTCGAGGGCAGCAGAAGACATCAACTGGACCATCCATTACCTTCGGATTACTGAAAGATGGATGGATTCAGGTTTCAGGAGCTATCTTCCCCTGTTGTACTTGATACAGCCTGCGATCAATAACAGCCAAGGAACGTGAAATGACCCTGTTGATAAGGATCTCGTAAAGAACCAAACGTTTCCGAGTCCTCTCCTTGGTACAGCACTTTGCTGCATGACTTCAGTTACTGGTGATAAACATAGTTAACACTTTGAAGGTCAAAGGTAAAGTTTATCACATAACATACAATGACGTCACGATGGGAGGTAGAATTATACTCTCTCTTCAAACTCGGCGCTACATGGCAGAGGTGGTTACTCTCCGGCCGCGTTACCCCGAGTAATAAGACGGACACATTTTGTAGGAGGGTGGTTGGGCCCTAGGGCCAGTCTGGATGGGTGAGGAAAATCTCGCCCACCCCGGGATTCGAACCCGGACCGTTCAGCCCGCAGCTCGTCGCTACACCAGCTACGCTATTCCGACCCACTAACACTTTGAAGACTAAACTGATGTGAACAAAACGTAAAAGAGTTGAAGCTGTGCCGGTCTGTGCCAGAAAGGTCTATAGGAGAAGCGGCGGTTTGGCTCCACACATTACTAACCTGGACACTAGATGGAGGTTGATTAAACTTCATGTACCGCCCTCTTTACACCCGAAAAGAACTCCAGTACCCACTAAAGAGGAGGCTGGGTGGTCTTCAGAGAAGTTATGGACTTTTGTAGACCACAAGGGTCTCTTGCGTGATTTCAGGCTTCCGCCGCTAAGTGTACGAGAACCGCTCTCTTCTGGGTTATTGCGAATGAGCAGTGGCAATTCCTTGCCTACATTTCGGGACAACCTATTGGTTCCATCTTCGGGGGTCTTTCTTCTTGGATTCTTGACCCTTGAAAGTGGGACCTGCAGGTTGTTCCGAAACGTCGGTGAGGAATTACCACTACTCACGCGTAATAACCCAGAAGAGCGCAGTTCTCAGAAGGATCTCTTGTCCATGACGGAATTATAAATTCCAATCAAATGCAGTAACCTCTCACAATGTCCTCTGTACACACCAATCGGTAAACTGCAGAATTTTAAATGGTAAATACGGGGTACACCATTATAGTACAAACTGTAACGGCCGAAATGTGTATGTTTAAATAAGGAATGTTAAGGTATGTTAGAAAGCTGCTGATTATTCGTATATCTTACAATGCTCTTTAAAAGTATGCTTTATGTAGCATCGAGGGAATTAGGAAATTTTCATCAATATCCGGATATTATTTCACGACTTGGTAGAAAGGAAGGAACGAATAAAAGTTCAGAGAGTCAAACCCACAGCAGTATGGTATGTGGCGAAATATAAAGGGGTGCAGAGTTATTACAGTTTGCACTTTGTCCTGTGGCTTCCAAATCTGGGTACAGCCAGGAACTTCAACATATCTTTGTCAGGATTTCCGATTAGGACCAGGAAATTTAAGATGGAGGATAAGAGTAATTCCCGGAAAATTCTCATGGTTTTTAACGACGCCATGAAAAATTAAGATTACTTGCCGTTGAATAATGAGGTTTATATTCATGTTCCATTACATACGGGGATTTCGGTGGCACGCTACCCGACTCTTAGTTTCTCAAGAAAGGATCTTGCCACGAAGTTATATTTCGATATACCATAGATACTTCATTTGACTTTAGTATGCTATTGGAGAAATTCTGATACAGCGATGCGCAATTTGAGGTATAATTGAACACCACATAGCGCAGAATGGTGTTGTTTCTGACTGTGGAGATTGCAGTTGACTTTGGCAGTAGTATTCGCTGGGAAAGCCCGACCGTTCTTTGTTTATGACCAGCAACCAAGTTATTTCAACTAAAAATACGTTGGGTTAAAGTGCAGTTGCGTCTTGTGCATGTGAGATAATACAGTTATTATCTGTGGTGTTCTGCGTGGTTACAGCTGTGCATAATTTTGATTTCAGGCTAAACGAAAAAATAAAACACGTCATGCCGTGATAAGGACTCAAGTTTCTGATAGGATTTATACACTGTCACACCGACCGTCGGCGAAAGCTTCAAGAAACTCTACCCACTCTGGTAGGTCAACTGCTTTGTCTTGAAGAAGGGACAGTACCTCGTTACCAACGCTTCGGTGGTAGGTGCAAGCGTTAGTGTTACACATAGGAAAGAGAGGAAAACAAAGAAACTGCCGATGGTCGAAAAAGAAGGGGAGAGATGCTGTTCACATAAAAACGCCTCAAGTGCCAAGATAATGTGAAATGTGAATACGGAGCATTGGTTCATCAGAGAACCCACATGGACTGGCATGGAATTGAACCCAAGCCTTGACGATGAAAAGCCAATAATACACAGATGTACCATGCCACGGCCCGAATAGGTCGAGAATGAGCCACCATGTTGCTTTATGAATGAGCACGGCTGTATGTACATCAATCTGACGGTGAAATCGACCTTCTAAAAGATCTTGATAGCTACAGGGAAGTGATACGTCTTCAGAAGGGCATGCACTGTCAAAAACACAATCCCCATCTTGTAAGATTTCATTTTTAGTACTTTCACTTACACAAAAAAATAGACATTTATTTTCGAATACAGAAATAGCTATTAAATATAAGGATGCAAATTTTGTAACAAGAAGTTGTTTCCGGGAAGAGATAAGGAGGAAAGTGTGCATGTATTTAGCGCTACGCGAAAAGGAAAATTTACATGTATTGATCGCTTGCATTTATTTAGCGCTAACCTACAGGGGCTTAGGAAGAAACTGTGCGTGTATTTAGCGTTAAACTACAGGAAATCAGGAAACTTTGCATGTATTTAGCGCTAAATTACAGGAACTCAGGAAACTGTGCATGTATTTAGCGCTAAACTACAGGAACTCAGGAAACTGTACATGTATTTAGCGCTAAACTACAGGAACTCAGGAAACTGTGCATGTATTTAGCGCTAAACTACAGGAACTCAGGAAAATGTGTATGTATTTAGCTCTAAACTACAGGAACTCAGGAAACTGTGCATGTATTTAGCGCTTAACCACAGACGCTTAGGAAGGAAACTATGCATTTATTTAGCGCTAACTACAGGGGCTTAGGAGGAAAATATGCATGTATTTAGCGCTAAACTACAGGAGCCTACTCTATGTATTTAGCGCTAATCTATGGAGGGAAGGTTTCATTATTGATTTTTACAGTAATATTATATTATACTAGGTGTGTAGGTTTATTACTCGGCTGCCTTTATTTCCAGAGAAAAAGAAGAAAAATTCCGCACTAATTAGACAAACAAAAACCAATGTAAAGCCACAGATTTATATAGAGATAAAAGCAAATAACGAAACTGGCGTATCTAATATAGGATGAACTGGTATATTCTTCAGCGTTACAGATACATGGAGAAAGCTCTTTGAGAAGCATGAAACACACAGGACTACATAATAATTGGTAACAGGTTTTAATAAAATCGGATTGCCACAGCAAGCGCTAAGGCCTTATAGTTTTCTGCCTCCTGCAATGTGACGTATTACAGTGTGGTAGAAATTTGACGACGTTAAAGATAACGGTGTTGCCACAACAGCCAGTTCACTCACTGCTCTGAACATGAAGACACTAGGTTAATTTGACGACGTTAAAGATAACGGTGTTGCCACAACAGCCAGTTCACTCACTGTTCTGAACATGAAGACACTAGGTTAATTTCAGTCATTCGTTCAGCTAATATGTACCAGAATCAACGTTTCAGCACAGCATGCTGTACTTAGAAATACGTGTCGATATCTGTGGTAAAATTTAAGAAATGAATCGCATGTAAGGATGTATGACGAATGCTTCGAAAGTGTTTGTACAATTGTACGCCCTGACAACAAAGAAATGTTTATGAAACGAAAACTAACATCTTATTAAAAGCCGTAAATAACTTTTGCCATTCAGTTAACAAATAATTTACCTACATGTATCCTATTAGAACACCTGAATGTTAAAGTTCAGAATGAAGATTCAATAATTGATAAACACCAATATATGCACTTTTTCACATTCAAAACTCTATTAGTCTAAAATATTAATTTCAATGTTAAAATACATAAAAATATTTAAAGGTACTCCGACATTTGCTATAAGTGTGACCGTGCATCATATATATAAGTAAGGAAGATGTACCAACTTGATGCAAACAATTTTACCTACTGACAAACAGTGCACAAGACTACACACCAACTCCGCGGGACTACAGCCTCAACACCTATGGCATAACACCGCATGCGGCAGTGAAACAACCTATATATAAGAACTCCTGAAGATGGACATGTAAATGTCCGAAACATGTAGAGGCCATTTATGAGAAAAAATCATAGTAAAATTATTTGCATCAATTTGGTACATCTTCCTTACTTGTACTCCGACATGTTTCGATCTTAACAGATCATCATCAGGGAGTAGACCTGTACCTCCTTAAAGTCACTGAATAATTTAAAATTGCTTAAAAGTTTAAAACCAGAATCTTAAAATTCTGACGATCAGTCCTGGTGTTGTGGCAGCAATATATTTAGCGGGTGTACGTGGTGAACCTTGTGGCGCAGTGCGTCCAACTCACTAATACAGTTTTGAATGTGAAAAAGTGCATATGTTGGTGTTTTTCAATTATTGAATTGAAAAATGCACGGTGAAACATTGAAATTGAAATACAGAATGAATAGTTTAACGTGCGTTGCCCAGTCTTTTTTTCCCCCCGTGGAGAAACCTATACAAAACAAAACAAAGAGGCAGTTAGTGGCGCACGGAGATTACTCCAGTATGGCCAATTGCCGTACAATAATATCCCGCGATATGCGATATACATTTATCATTTATTGTGGTGTTTCAAAACATCTGTACAAAAGGTCAAGCAGGCCCCTAACAGACCCGGCGTGGCCCAGAGGGTTCCAGGAGATTTAGGCTTCCAGATTTTCAAGACACTGGGCACATGAAGGTGGCAAGTTTGTTAGCCTTGCGCACCGGCCGCCTTTACCCACAGGAAATTTTCCTGGTATTCATTTTCGCTAGGGACAGAGTCGACCCCAGGGCCATGGTGCGATCGGAAGGAGTATGTCACTGAACAATCCAATTACACCAACGGGAGTCGATCCCGGGACCGTCCGACTAGTAGCGCAGCACCTTAACCATTACGCCACCCCAAGCCCCAAAATATCTTTATACCTATACTAATATTTGTCCCGAAGCCCAGCGATGTTCTGTGGAACCTTAAGGTTCCGCAAATTTCTGTGTGGGAAACACTTGTTTAAAGTGTTTCCGCATGTCTGAGAACATAGATGAACGGGAGGACCGACATCTCAGTATGTGTACTGACTAGGCGAAAAGCTAGACGTCCGAGATATGGGAATTATTCTTGATTTCAAACCTTCGCCTTGTTCGGAATGTTCTATGCTTTCTTCTGGGTAATTCGCCGGCTTCTGAATTTTATGTTCCGACGTTTCGGAACACTCTTTTCCATCTTCATAGGCGGATAGGTACGAAGAATGACTAGGTTTAAGAATAACCAACATTCTCAAACCTAGTCATTCTTCATACCTATCCGCCTATGAAGATGGAACAGAGTGTTCCGAAATGTCGGGATATCAAATTCAGGCGTCGGGAAATTACCCAGAAGAAAGCACACAACATACGTGAATTAGATTCCCGGGAGGGGTAAGAGACTTCTATGTTCTCAAATGTGTCTTGAACTGCTCTTGGAGCCACCCAGCTTCCTATTCCTTAAGTAAAGAGTTCTTTCGCTATTTGCAAGGCGACTGCGGCGTGAATTTGTTTACACATTTCCACCTAGTATCGGGATTAAAAATCCGTGGTACTGTACCTCCACTCCCATACGCCTTCAGGTCGTGGAGCTTAATTAAGGAAGAGAAGAAATATGCCTAACTATACACTAAGACAGACAGTATTATATATTCTGAATCTGTGTCTGTAGTGTTTGGTGTCCTGCATGCAATGCGCATGCGCCGTATTGTCATCTGTGGCCTGTCCGGCTGTACTGCATTTTTTTCACTTTTTCTCACAAAATACACGATTTTAAGGGAAAATGTTTGGAGCAAAAAATGTGTGTTTTGATTTTCTATCGAAATTTTATCAAAACATTTCTCATTTTAAGAAGTACTGAGAGGGATTTGATCAAAAATGTATATTGGTCGTCATGTAAAGTAACTGTTATCCTTGTCCGAGTTTGTTGAAGCTTGAATTTTGTCGACAGATTTTCGATATCAGATTTAATGAAAATATATCCAGTGGGAGCCGATCTGCTACATGCGGAGCGGACATACGGACAGACAGACATGACGAAGCTAACAGTAGGTTTTTACAATTTTTCTAACACACCTAAAAAGGACAAAGCCTGTGTTTATTGGAGAATAGCATGCACATGACAGCACGTGTCTAGGAAACAGGAAGTCATAGCGGAACGAGAAAATGAGGTGTTGAAAGGGGCAAATTTACTGAGGCTTGTAACTGATAATGCGGGGACAATAATGCATTCACGAATACAAGAATGGGACATGGGGCAGAATAAATCACTCCCATTGTACAACTTTTCGTTTTTTATGATGGAATTACTGTGGTTCAATGCTCGATGCTCTCGGGATTTCAAGCTGTAGGCTATACGCTGACGGATGAATGAGGAATTAGAGAGGCTTTGAAGGAAACTAATAGTGGACTGAGATATAATCTAGGTATTTATATTGTGAAGCTGAGGGAAACCATGGCGATTTGTGACTCTGTCGGTATTCGAAGCTGGATGCTCCAGAATAAAAGTGTAAATTGTTACCACTACAGCACCCTGCAACGTAAGAGATGGGTTACAATGAATTTATTTTACTCACATTCGATAGATCGACTTTATATTCTCAGGAACTAAAATTTTTTAATGCTCTTCAAGGTACGTGATATCAAATTTATCTTTCCCATCTCATCGAAGTATTCAGAGAGAATCCTGTTCGAAAACATATAATTACATACAGAGCGAATGGAATAACCCAATTTTATGCATTCTTCCGACAGTATTGAAGGCAAAGTATGTTGGAGTGGTCAGATTTCTCTATCTATCCAAGTGTTTAAATCAGTGACCCCAGCTTAAAAGAAATTATTAAATTTTATATAAGTATTATTCCACCAAAGGTAAATCAGAATTCGTAGCTTCTGATTTGCTGCTGCATGGTGGATGTACGAACTTTTGAGGTGGGACGGAGACTAACGCCTCTTCTGAAATTCGACAAGCATAGTAACAAGCTATAAACATATTATAGTAATATTGCGAAAAATACAGTAATTACAGCAATAACAGTAACCAAAATAATAGATGTTTTAGTATTTTTATGTGTGTATAGAGTGGAATGACAAGGTTTAAAGAATTCGTATATTTGGTATTGCCCAGTAGAGCAAACTATATGACTTACAAGCAAAAACGCCTAAAATAAATTAAAAATTGCAAGGAAGAAAAATGATAATGTGTAAACATTACAGTAGTGCAAGATTCTTAGCAAAATAGTAGACAGAGACACTTAACGTAACCTAATTTCAATCACTGCTGAGAACGACTTTCCTGCTCGTTGGATTGGGCGTGAGGACCATTATAAAAACGTAGGCAAAGACCCTATCTTACTCTCTGTCACTTATATTTGTGGACGTGAGCCAAAGACGAAGTTTACCGACCAGAACGAAGAACACTTGATAAAGTGGAACAACAAATTCGGGATGCTTGTGCGGCTGCTGGTCTTGATGTCTCAAGGAAGAGTGTCGAGTCTGTGCTTTCCATGTTACAGAAGCGTGTGCAAAAGGCCGGGGCCCATGTTTCAGTCTGGTACTAAACGGCAGTGTATGGGCTTTCAAATTAGTGCTTGAATTAAATTAATACAGCAAACCGTTTAGGAGGCCTAGCCAATTAAAATTATTCATTAACCTATTATCTTTATAAATGGACAATATCTCTATCATTAACACCCTGTTGTGATACATTAACAACAGCAAGGAATCACAAACCGTCAGTAACAACATAACCTTAATAGATTTTAGGCGCTTTCACAAAACTGCGAAAAGCGGATACTAGGTTCGTTATGTCTGTCCGTATGGAATAACTCGGCTCCTACTGGACGTATTTTCATGAAATTTGATATTTGAGTATTTTTCGAAAATATTTCATGAAAATTCAAGTTCCAGGATGAAAATCAGAGAAGAATAACAGGTATTTTACATGAAGACCAATATACATTTTTCACCATATCTCGCTCATTTCTTCTTAGAATGAGAAATGTTTCAGATAAAAGTTGTAGAGAAAATCAAAACATACATTTTATGTTTAATGACGTTTTTTCTTTTTCGAAAATTGTGTCGTTTATGAGATATTGTGGGAAAGGATTGTAGAACCGGACAGGCCACAGATGACAATATAATACGGCGCATTCCCATTGTATCCTGTATAACTAAGGCTAAAAATACACACTCAGAATATGTAATACTTATTGCTTTCCACTGCAAAAATTGTTGCAAGAACGCGCCTACGTATTACATTATAGTACACTGCCTGTCGAGTTATTGCGATGAACATGTTTCGAGTTTTGTAACACTATCATCAGGCAATTTAAAATAGGCATGGAGAAATATAATTCAAATGAAACCCATGAAAATGATACTCTTGTACTTAAACAATGTTTCTTCATGTATGGTTTTATTTGCATATGATGGCTTTCCCATAAGCCGAAACAAGTAGCGAACAATAAAAACTGAAAAAAAAAATTAAGTTTCGACCGATGGTTTGTGCTTCCTTTCTGTTGATAATTAGACGATATTAAGATGATGTGGTAAATAGTGAGGTGAAAATGATATGAAAGGAACCTGTTTTGGCCTAATCAAGTTGCTATTCCGACGTGTAACAGGATGGATTGAGAAAGACTATGAGTAAGGCACCGGGAATGCTGTTGAAAACTGTGTACTTCTCTCCAGCAGTGTTTCTCCTGACTGTACATAGCGTGACTCTGCTGCTTGCTCTTACCTTACATTTGACTTGAACCTTACGTGCATTCCAATTATTCTGCCGTTTCTACATCCACGCGCTTCGAAACACTTACTGCTAGTGAAGGTAATGAGGCACGGAGTGTAGTTACCCAGCGGACGGGATATCAAACCTTTCAAACGAGAGCTTTAAGGCCGCTTTTTGTTTGTCCGTTCAACCGTAGGTGTAATATCTGTGAAATTATTGATTCCAAACGAAAATTTTACTTGATGGACTGAAATTCGGAATATGTGTCCAATTAAATCATGAACAAAGAGCTGAAAGACAGGAATAAAAAGTTATCCCGCCTTACTATTTTGCTATGAATCATAGCAGGGCTGCTAACCAGCTTTCATTTTCATCCACAAAATCCAGACGGCTCCATCATCAGAGTGTGGCATAGCTGAGATTTACAACATGTATTATAACAGGAATTTACTTGTCCTGTCAAGACCATTCATAACAACACAACTGTCCTGCGAAAGCCATTCGCAGCAACTTGCTTGTCCTGTCAAGGCCATTCATAACAACACATTTGGCCTGTCAAGGCCATTCGTAACAACAAAATTGTCCTGTCAAAGCCATTTGCAGCAACTCGCTTGTCCTGTCAAGGCCATTCATAAGAACACATTTGTCCTCTCAGGTCCATTCATGACAATACACTCGACCTGTCAAGGCCATTCATAAGAACACATTTGTCCTGTCAAGGCCATTCATGACAATACACTCGACCTGTCAAGGCCATTCATAACACATTTGTACTGTCAAGCCTATTCATGACAAT
>Ga0209629_10002597_pt1 | contig 12432 bp, 10 predicted proteins | sample TergutCu122P5_FD_187286 | JGI IMG/M metagenome (GOLD analysis project Ga0209629, IMG submission 187286) | Cubitermes ugandensis P5 segment gut microbial communities from Kakamega Forest, Kenya - Cu122 P5 (SPAdes) (version 2) | ecosystem: Host-associated > Arthropoda: Insects > Digestive system... | reverse complement strand
ACATGTCGATGTTTGCAAACATGAAGCAAATCTCAACACTTATCCCATTCGAAATAAACACATTTCTTGATCCCTGACAGTAAGGCTTAAGTACATCCATGGATGTCATCTAATAATGTACCCAAAGTCTGTAGTCAGTCTGACCCAGACACAGAAAAATAAATTACATCCATGTTGTGCGCGGGCGCGTGTGTGTGGGTGGGTGGGTGGGTGGGGGTGCATGTGTGCATACATATTCTGCATCAAATAGGACCTATAAGTTTAACTAATGTATAATGCCCGTGAAAGCGACAAAAGGGACGACTACTAAACTATCGCTTATCTGGCACTATCTGAGTGTAGGATCGGGGTATTCTCAGTACCTCGAGATACCCAAACGTTAGGTATGCTGCCAACAGACATCGCTTCTGTCGAACAAATATTTAACTCTGTTACAAGGACCTAAGGATCATATGGCACCATTCGGATAACAGGTTCCAGTATGCAAATTAATATCCAACCCAGTAGTTTTCTATAAATTATGAAGAATAATATAAAAAGGTAAACGCAAAAGGATCATAAGAGTATAAAAGTACCAGTAAATTATAATTTCACGTAAATGTTTGATATCCCAGAACAGTTGCTTCGTCTCGTATATAGTCCAATATATTAGAGGATAATTTGGAATTTAGTCAAATAGTTATAGCCGGGATAATTAATCGATTCGTTTTCGTAAACCAAAGGGTTACTGTCTAAAATAAATCAGCACGACTTACCTCTGAAAAAAGAGCGTTTGCCACCCTTAAAATTCATAGTAAAATATCTCAATTTTAGAACTTTATAAATCTCCTCAATTCTTTCCAACAGAGTGGGCACTCAGTCGTCGGGAGATAAAACAACAATAAGTCGAAACTTGAATCCTGAATCTTGAATCATGTCTTTGCAAATTCGTGGGGGCTATAGAAAAAGACGAAACAGCTAGCTCATGAAATTCCTAAAGTTACTAAATTCATTTATCAAACTCGTTTACAAAAGTATCTCACGTCGCTTACTTAGCTCGCCCATTTTCCAAAGTGAGGTAAACTTTTACAGCACTTGCTAGCAGAACAGAGGTGACCTAGTTGTGATGTAACGAGATGTCATGGGATTTAAACACGAAAAACAAGACACAAAATTGCTCAAATTCGACATTCATTATAAATATCTTTGAGATAAACATCAATTCCTTTTTATCAGTATAATTTTGTAACATATTCTTTAAAATTATATTTTAAATTAATTTATACTTTTTTGTACCGCGTATTGCAATATAATCGTGTAACGTAAACCAACAAACTGCCCCTCTGTTGAACTAACATTCTGATTCTTACGATGAATTCTACATATTTCAATCCCTTGGGTTCATCTTCAGGAAGACGGTTGTACGAACAGGTGTGGTATAACTTGTTTCCATGCAGTCTTTAAGACTTCTTATACCCGTTTGCAAGCAAACAACCTGTAAGTACAACATTCTTTCTGAAGATGAACCGCTTGGTTTCGAAACATGTAGAAGACATCGTATAAAATTAAAATATTAGTTTCACAGAGGGGCATTTTTGGTTCATATTATAAAATTAATTTAGACTAATTGAAACTTCAGGTGTTGGATACCAAAACAAACTTCACATCCTCCTAATATGTAACATTATAACAGCATATGGTCTTCAAATATTGTAAGGTTCCTGTTTGCTGATCTTGCTACTCCTTTACGATTTGGTAGATTTTGGAGGTTATTGCTTTCTTTTTCGGAAACGGTGTTCCTTGCCCCCTAAGTGTGTCAGTTTTATCATGCTTTGAAACGGAAAGGTATCTCCATATGTAGCCGAACAATTTCACAACCGGTATAATGTTTAGCAGAAGTCCAATTCAAATTATAATCGTCATGTGGCCCAGTACTACAATATGCGTCTCGGGAGGGATCTCTGTATCAATGGATAACGTTTGAGTCAACTGTAGCCTGTACAGCGTAGATCGGAATTACCTATATAATTTAGTATAGAAAACACGGGTTTTCCTCACCTCATAAGAAACTGTCTGGAACATGTACGGCAAAAAGGGATCCATGAATGGATCTGTACACTCACACAACTAGTGAAGAATAAACTGCTGTATAAGTTATTTCTACTATTTTGTTACATTTGCAAGACAATGTCCAGTATCATCCACTTAACACCCTCATATGGAGTCAGATTTCTGACTTTCACTATTCTGTTACGTTGCAGGACCATGAATATTTTCCAGTTTGTGGAGCTTTGCGCTGGTAACATCGATACTTGGCCGACAACTATTATTACTTTACTTTTCTCGAAAACACTGTTTATGAAAACATATACAAAGTGTCGGCCTTCTTCTACGGAACTGGTGTTTCATTCCGTCTCGCCCGTCAGTTTTACAATCGATGTAATGAACATGGTGACTTCCTTGTAACGCTCACTATGGGGATTTTCTAATTTGTTTGGGTGTCTGAAATAGATGCGCTTCATCTCACTTACTTACTGCATGGAACAGAGTCTTTCATGAGAAGCTAACTGGTTCTGCAGCTAGTCAAGAAATTCCCCGCAATTTGGAACCCGAAGGTTCAGCACCGCACTCACAAGTGCCCGCCACCTGTCCTTATCCTGAGCCAACTCCATCCAGTCCTCACAACCCCCTCCCAATTCTTGAAGATACATTTTAATATTATCCTCCCATCTGCGTCTGGGCCTCCCCAGTGGTCTCTTTCCCTCAGGATTCCCCACCAGAACCCTGTGCAATCCTCTCCCCTCCCCCGTACGTGCCACATGCCCCGCCAATCTCATTCTTCGCGATTTTACCACTCGCACAATATTCGGTAAGGAGTACAGATCACTAAGCTCTTCATTATGTAATTTTCTCCTTTCCCCTGTTACCTCGTCTCTCTTACGCCTAAATACTCTCCTCAACACCTATTCTCAAACACCCTCAGCCTACGTTTCTCCCTCAATCTTAGCGACCAACTTTCACACCCATACAGAACAACAGGCAATATTATAGTTCTATATATCTTGATCTTTAACTTTTTGGATAGCAAACTGGAAGACAAAAGGTTCTGCACAGAATAATAGCAAGCATTCCCTACCTTCAATCTGCTCTTAATTTCTTCTTGAATAGAATATTTATTTTTAAAGTTGTTCCCAAATATTTCAACTCTTCCACCCTTTCAATGGAACTATTATCAATCATCATACTGTGACTTCGTCCTGCATTCTGATCTCGAAACATAATCACATACTTAGTTTTATCTGCATTTACTTCTAGTCCAGTCTACTTAGTAGCGACTACTAAAGCTTCTGCATTTTCCTTTACCGTATTTCGCTTCCCCCAGTATATTAACATCATCGCCGTAAACCAGACGCTGGTGTGTATCATTTAATTCAAGCTATCCTCGTTCACCTTAACCCTTATAATGGCATACTTCAAAGCAAAGTTCAAAACCAATGGCGATAGAGCATCTCCCTGTTTCAAACCATTCCTAATAGGAAACATGTCAGACAAATTCTTGCCTACCCGGACTCTACTGCACGTTTCAGTCAGACACATTTTTTATTAACCTTACTAGTTTCTTGGGTAACCCAAACTCAATGAGAATAGTATATAAATCCTCCCTCTTAACTGAATCATAAGCTTTCTTGAAGTCTATAAGGAGCTGATGCACTGCTTCATTGTATTCGCATTTCTTCTCAAGTATTTGCCGAATGCAGAATATATGATCAGTAGTTGACCTGTTGCGTCGGAATCCACACTGATGGTCCCCAATAACTTCTTCTGCATATCGAATTAACCTTGAGAGCAGAATGTTGGACAAAAATTTGTACGTAGTTGGCAAAAGCGATATGCCCCTGTAGTTATTACAACATGTTTTATCCCTTTCTTATGGATAGGTACTATTATCGACCCCTGCGCTTCATCTCACTTAATATTATAATACCAAACATAAGAAATTTATGTGGATCAAAGGACTAAATCACCCTCAAATAGAACCTGTCTCTCCTCATGAACCGGTTATTCCTGTGGGATTGAATGATACTGGCCACACCGCAATGATATGAAACAGATTGCAACTTTTGAGGGAGGAGGAAGTTTCATTAGAGTTAATAAATACCTGACATGTACTTCCCAATACGAAACTTACTAATAAACTGACTGCACTGTTATCTATTTTCATTACATTTTATAATTCGTTTATGTTTGCTGGACCAGAGCAATCATGTTTCTACTTCTGGCATTGGAATCTCTTCTTGGCAGTATTGAAACGTGGCCTACCAACATTATTAATCATCTCTTTATTGATGAACCTACTCACACATCCTTTAACGAGAGTGTCCGCCTTCTTCTACAGCAATAACGTTCCTGTTCCAATAGCTAGTTACTTAGTTAATCTCTGTAATGAACAAGGAGGCGTCTGCGCCTCTGAAATTATGCAGAGGTTTTACTTGATTTGGCAAAATGCACGATATTCGCGCCATCCCCCCCTTTTTTTAAAGTACTACATTTAATGGATTCATGTACATTAACGGCAAAGGCCTCAGTCATACATATCCTGTCATACCCAAAGTGCCAGGAATTCAGTTAGTATTAGAAGCAACTTGCTATTCCCTGCTCATACGAATCAAGTTAAAACTTATACGAGAGATTTTATTAGTATTTCCGTCATGCGGTATTTTGTCACAAAAATGGCATATCAATAAAATGAAGAAAACCAAATGGTCATTTCTTTTATCTTTATTCCTCATTCCAGATTCCATAATCGTCTCTCTACTGCAAGCCGCCGAAAGTCGTCTCGGATCAATTGACACATGACCTTCTTATACTCTACGACACCTTCTCTGTGACCTACCCATACGTACTGTATCTCTGAAAATAATCGCCTTATTCTATGGTAGCAGCATTCCTTGCCCTATGGCTGTTCAACTGTATTGTGCGTGTAACGATAAAACAGATGAAGATGTAACAGAACTATTCTACAACACATATGACGTCTGGCGAAAGCCCGTGTATTCAGTTCATCAAGGCCGTGTATTACAGTATGCGAATCGGGAAATATTTATTTATCAACGGTTCTCGTAGGAAACAGCTTGAAATACTAGACGCACAATTTTATATAGGAAGTAAATTTCCAGACTTCGTTCCGCAATAGACAACGAAAAAGAGAACGTATTCGAACAGAAATGTTCTACTACTAAGCACACTTTATACTTCGTACATGTAATATACACGCAACTCGGATTACTGTTCCTTCTCCTAACTTTTGACTCTTCCTCCTTATATGGACATGTCACGATCCCTCCATCTTTTATTACATGACGTTATGTCATGTTGGCTGGAAACGGGAATTACACCAACTACGCTCCACTGCGCACTTCAGTAGACATACAACCGTCGCCCTGGACGGTCATTCGTCGCTCTCCTCTCTATTTTCCCGCCAACATTTAAATAAGATAATGTAAAACTACGCACTGTCGCACCACGCCACAAAAATCAAACATTTTCAACTTTTTCAAATTTGGGCTCTTTTGCCCATTTTTGGAACCACTTTATGTGGTCTGGGGCAATTACCCACACATCAATTAAATATCTGTTTCTACTTCCTTTTTTACTTATCTTTTCACGGTTAGTGCAGAGGGCTTAACTACTTCGTACAAAGTTCATGTTGGACGGATATACCACTACGCACTGTCGCACCACGCCTCAAAAGTCCAATATTTCAAATTTCAAATTTCGGCTTTTTTGCCCATTTTTGGGGGCCGACTACGTCCCCATTCTTCACTTTTTGCGGCCTGGGGCAATTACCCAAACATGCATTAAATATCTATTTCGACTTATTTTTTTACTTCCTTCTTCACGGTTGGTATAATGGGCTTAAATACTGGGTACAAAGTTCATGTTGTACGGAAGGTTGCGAATTACCACTTACCGAAGTTATAAAATTATTAAGTTTAGATTACTGTTTACGTATTTCATTTCCAATTATATCAATATTGATTGATTGGTCACTGTTTACAGATTTATCCCTCAAAACGCACGATGCATTAATATGTTTAGGTAATCTGGTTACAATTAGTGTCTTACAGAACAGCAGAACTGCAGTGCACCGGCGGTTCAAATTATTGTCTTACTGCACCTAGCGGCTTTGTGTACCGGGCAGTCAGATGACCTTGAACTGTCAATGTATTGGAACTGTGGCAGGAGCTCGGTGTCAAAAATGTCGGGGTCGTTATGACTCCATTGTGACGTGAGTCTGCGTTGTTCAAGTCGAAAGAAGAGAGATAAAGAGAGAAGGATGGCGCGAGTTCACCTTGCCACACCCAGCAAGCCCTCACATACGTCTGTTACACATAACGCAGAAAAGAAAATGAACGTTTCTTGTAAATCGAAAGAAAAATAAATGGCAATTGTATATAAGGTTGGTTAATAATACTTCCTTACTTACTCCATACAGTGGAGTCGTTTTTGAGAAGCTGACCGGTTATCAGCTAGTCAAGGAATTCCCCGCATTTTATGTAACCCGAAGGTTCATTACCGCATTCACAAGTGCCCAACACCTGTCCCTATTCTGAGCCACATCAATCCAGTCCATACAACCTCTTTCCAATTCATGATGATCCATTTAGTTATTATCCTGCCGTCTTCGAATGGGTTTCCGAAGTGACCACTTTCCCTCAGATTTCCCCACCAAGATGTTTTGTAGGCCTGTACTCTCCCCATACACGCTACAAGCCCCGACCTTCCTGATTTTAAGACCCAAATATTATTGGTTGAGTAATACATGTAGTGCCTCTTGGGGATACTGATTCAAACTCAATGTTATCCTACTCACAGAGACACTACGATATATAAATTTCTTACTACTCTAAATTTGTTGTCAGGGTTCTCAAAATCTATCAACTGCCACCATTCCATTTGCTAAGTTAAAATAGTAGAAAATGGACAAACCACTATGTTGTATGTTCTAAAATTTACACATAATAGATTATCACAAGTATTAAATTTTCTATACACTCGGTGCGTCGAACTGTCATTCAAATTTATCAGTGTTCTTTAATAAAACAACCAACTCGAAGAAGTACTTGGGATTAGGTTATACTTCACTACGACTTACTTCCCAGCGGAACATTGAGAGAATTCAGGTGACATCTTTCTAATAAAATATATATGTATATTCTCTAAAAACTATTCTATATTCAAGAATAAGCTAAGTCTATGCAACTGAAATACATTCTAATATCCTTTTGGCTTAGTAACTTAAGGCAGATCATCTTCACAATATTATTTTTCTGTTTACTAAATGTGGAAAAACAAAACAACTAATCAAACACCCTTCAATCAATTTCCTCTTATCTGAGTTATGGATTCTCTGCGCGCCACTTACCTGGGAAGAACAGAAAAATTTTGGGCGCAACGGCCATCCCGCAACCTTGCCCGGAGCACTATGTTTTGCGTCTATATCAGTTGAAAGTTGGACCGTAATTATTTATCTCTTCACTGGACTTATACTCTGGGTTCACAGATCTCATAACTCAGCGATATACAAATCTACATTTATTAACAGAATGTGTCGACACAATAGGAATGTGCTGTCACCAAGGAATGCTGTATGTCACAGACTTCCTGTTGCTAGCTCTCACATCAGCTAAAATCGTATCTTAATTGCGAATTTAAAATTTCTATCAGGTCAACGTACAAAGCATAAGTTGTTTGTATGAAATTCACTACAATTTCCAAAATTCCAAACACAAATCAAAAGTTAATTGTTCCCTTTCTTTCTATGCATTACATACAGTTCATCAAGCTCCTCATTTTGTAGTTTTCTCCACTCCTCTTTTTCTTGACCCTCTTAAACCCAAATATCCTCAACGTCCTACATATACAAACACGCTGATCGTATGTTTTTCGCTAAATGTGACCGAACAATTTTAACACCCACACAAACCAACAGGCAAAAGTAGTGTTTTGAATAGTTTAACATGTATATTCAATAAAATATACTTGCCCAATAATTATCTTTTACAGAACGACAATTTCGGCCGTTTGTCCAGATGACTGCCACAGCCAAAACATTTCTCTCCGGATGAAATTGTAACAAGTTTGGTCCAAATTTCCAGGAAAGTATTTAGAACGGTGGATCACCACTACAAAACACCATATACCTGATTACAGCTTCGTCAGTTTTAACACTGCGTTTCGTTGTCAACACTATATCAGGGCAAAAAACTGTTTTGTGCTTGACAACTGCCGGACAAATGTCACTGGCAACAGGTAGCACGCTGCTAGCCCTTTCCGCTAGAAACAAAATAATAAATACTGCTATGGTATTCTGATTGGCTAATGGACATCGCGTGGTCCAGGCCATGATCTGAGACCATAGTTGCCCAGTTAGGTTTGGTCTTCTACAATATCGTAATTTCATTTCATATATTTCACCATCACTTCACAACATTCGACATTGTCACATTTAGTCACTAAATATAGATGGAAAATATAACGGCAGAGCTTGCGTATTTTAAAAAAATATTACAAACACAAACCGCCATATGTGGCTAGTTCTTGGTAATTCCGATAATTAGGAACTAACACTGAGAACTAATATTTATATTTTACAGTTACATTTAGTGGAAATAATTGCTGAAATTTTGAAATTTTCAGGCTAAAAAATCATCGGAACGAAACGTGGATAGTTTGTGAAGCTTCAGACTGCAGTACTGACAGAACCAAAGACGTCAATAATGAAAGTGTCACGTTGAAAACCGAAACTCGAGAAGAAATTTCGATATAGTTAGTGAAAGGTTCTTCTCGAATCGTTTATTTAAAAAAAATTATTTATCTTGGCCCAATTTAATAACCTCAATTCAATTTGACTTCCTTCTAACCAACAAAATTTCTGTTATTTCCCCTCATATTTCTGTGGTAATGAGACCCCAACTCAAAGCCAAGATAAGCTGATTGTGAAATTGTGCTATCTAGCAACCTGATAGCACTATGCAAGTAATGTAATGTGCTGTTTCAGTTGCTGTATTATCTGTGTTTGTACTTAGGGCAAACAGATGGAGCAATGTGATGCTACTGCTTTCCCAAATGACGAATCACCATATGAAACTGGTGACTCAGACGTCCACCCGAATTATTCATTAAGTGATGATTCATATTGAGACAGTTCTGATAGCAGCTGTTCTCCCCTGCATGAAGTCAACGTTTCTCCATTGAATGAAACACAAAATGTAGATTTGACCGTAGAGAGAGAAAACAAGGAGCCTAATAGCAGAAAAAAAGAACCAATCAATCGGAATGGAAAAAAATTAAAACGAAATTGCTACGAAATACAGAACACACACAGAAACTTAAAAAAATGTACTGAAGTACCTGAACGGAAGATACGCCCCCTTGTGGGGCCACTTGTAGAAAGAAATATTTTTCTATGTCCTCCGACTAGAAAACCCTTGATATTTCCTAATATATCGGTCCGTGGGCGATATCAGTGCCAAAAGAAACTTCATATTACATTCAGTAAAGTCACTTACAGCAAAATACAGATAGCAGCTGTGAGGGAAGGAGTCAACCGTAACTACAGTCATGCATTTTGTTTGGAGAAACGTGACTTGAACAGTGGGATGTGCAGTTACTTGTTTAGCTATTGTTGACGTGACAACAGACACATAAGGGCAGTGATGTGAAAGACGAAGGGTGGTTTTGTTAGCAGTGGCAGACAGGCGAGCAACACACGACAAGCACGTGACAGTTCCAGATGCAGTAACAGTTGGTGCACGTTCTGATATTGCAACAGTCACAGTAACTGACTTTCACTATACTGGCTGTAATAGATCGAAGTATACATTGAGGTTGGACAAACAGTTACTGAGTTGTATAGAGACTGTAAGGCACATTGTGAGGAAGCAAAGAGGCATTTCGTGAGTTGTGTTAAGTAGAGGCAGTAGCCGTACAGTATGCAACCTGCATACTGTTTACAGAGGGTGACGATATCAGATGCTGTAGTAATAGAATTTGTCCTCCTGAGGATGAGCAGGGTGCTGCTCGAAACATGTTGAGGATCGTATTGTAACATACATATTGTTGAAGAATAAAGGAATTGTGCATTAAGTTGGTAATTTTGATAAGTCTGTACTATGATGCACGGTCAAAAAACATCAAATTATACAGCATTACAGTTTATGTAGGATTGAGTCCGGTTAGACTGATTGTTAGTGCAAATTCCCTTGCGGATAACAAATTACACTAGCTATACAATGCAGCAACAGATCACAGTAATGTTATTGCCAACAGTAAGGCTGCAATTGCAAAGCAGTATATATGTATTGCGTGCGACGCCTTAAAAAACACTTTGTGTGACTAAGCTTGGTCATTGTGCACTGCCACGCTCCCTGTACCAAATTTCACTCAAGGTGTCTTAGTGACAAGTGTTACCAAAATCATCTGACAATGACAGTGAAGAGCAAGTTGTTCTGTGAGTGTAGACAAGTGTGAAGAAGCAGCATTTTTTTGGTGACTTCAGATTCTAAGCTTCAATGTTACAAGATATTCTGCAATATCTATAACTGTAAGTTGTCATAAATCCGTTTTTGCTCAAGCCTGGCCCACGTTTTCACACAGATATTAGTAAGTTTTGTTTGATACGGAATGCACGTAGGATCTTCAACTGCGTGATGGATATTTCGAACACGTTCCGAACAGTATATGAGCCCAGAAAATGTGTTCAAAGTTTGAAACCAATAACGACTTGAATATCGATTGTGCACGTGTGGCAAAGGTATCCACGTGTTTTGGCAGAACTACTTAGGAACATTTATTAAGTACCTCCGGCAGTGCAGAAATATTCTCGGATAAGATTTATGTTATTTCATTAATTATGGTGGATACGATACACAGATTTGTGCAGAAGGTATGTGGAACTGAGCTGGATATCGTATATCTGACTGTTGCCTTCAGAATGAATTTGTTTAACAAGATAAGATCATTTATTCCGTATGAAAGTACAGCTACGATAAGAAGCGTTCCTTTTTCTATGGATGTCCGCACGCAACACTTTCTCGATTTAGAGCGGAACCTAACAGTCATGAACTTATGTAACTGGGAGCAGCGAGTGTTGAAGGATTAAGGTGCGGTTTGTCTTAGCTTATAATATTAGAATTTTTTGTCTCGCAGTACAGAGAGTGGGGATTGCTCGAAGCCACTTTACCTTATCTCTTGCTATCACACGTACAGAAAAGCTATCTGTGAAAGCCCCATGCTGTAGGAAGAAAATCAATTTTTGCTGCAGGATGGAGGGACAGACCACCGTCAGCATGCAGGAAATCATTCCGTGTCATGACATGAGAATGTAGAATAGACAGTACTATTGGAGAAATGCCCGATTTTGAGGCATTTTAAATAGAGAAGTGTCGGTCCGCTTCTTTCTTTTGAGGCACTGAAATACAGAACAGAAGGAAGACGGAACATTGGACGACCGAAGAAGTGATGGAGGGACCAACTCTACTTTGAGGACTAAGGAACAGGGAACGCACTTAACACTTAACGAACATAATGATGATGATTAAATACAGACGGTAATAAGGCACAGAGAGCGGTTTGTGTTTTATATGGACATTGTCCATTTTGAGTTTACGCCGACCTGTGCTGAAATTGTTCTTCTACCGATAGGAACTTAAAGGTTCCTTCCGTAATATACTGTGAAGCACACTTGGTACAATACACGAGAGAAAGAAAGTGAAATACAGCATACAGCATAACTGTACTGCAGTAGCTGACAGACGGTACTTTACTGATAGAAATTAATTTCGGCCTTTGTTGTTGCTATTTTGCAAACAGACAGCGAATGTAGGGCTCCGTAAATGTCTGTATTTTGTAGAATAAAGAAGGCAATGTAAAGAATTTTACTTATTTAAATGTCTATAATATATATATACATATATATATATATGCGTGTGTGTGTGTGGTTTGTTAAAAAAGTATCTGGTTGGAATTATAGTGGTTGTTCACTGGGTGGGATGTGTTTGCAACCAGTCTTAACATGTTCGTACATGTCTTAGCAGCTCATGACACAAGTTGCAAGTGGCTGCGTTTGCTCAGTTGGCTGTAGTAGGTCGCAGAAGTAACACGTGCGTTTATGTCATAGCGATTTTTACGATGTGTGAAAGTACCGAACAACGCATTTGCATTCAAGTTTTGTTTTGAAAACGGAAAAACCGCAACAGAAACGTATCAATTATTGCAGCAAACATACGGTGAAGATTCAATGGGTCGTACACAAGTGTTTGACTGGTTCCGTCGATTTAAAGAGGGTAGAACCGCTATTATTCAGTGCAGAATCTTTTGTCTTCCAGTTTGCTATCCAAAAAGTTAAAGATCAAGATATATAGAACTATAATATTACCGGCTGTTCTGTAT
>Ga0209629_10002595_pt1 | contig 12434 bp, 12 predicted proteins | sample TergutCu122P5_FD_187286 | JGI IMG/M metagenome (GOLD analysis project Ga0209629, IMG submission 187286) | Cubitermes ugandensis P5 segment gut microbial communities from Kakamega Forest, Kenya - Cu122 P5 (SPAdes) (version 2) | ecosystem: Host-associated > Arthropoda: Insects > Digestive system... | reverse complement strand
ACGCCGATCCTGTAGCCGGCGGCGCGCATTTCGTCGACCACGTCCTTGATGGTGCCGAGCAGCGAACCCATGGCGACGATCATCGTCTCGGCGTCGTCGGCCAGGTAGGTGCGGATCAGCCCGCCCGAATCGCGCCCGAACACCGACTTGAACTCGGCGGCGTAGGCCGGGATGAGCCTGAGCGCCTCCATCTGCTTGGCATGGGCGAGATAGCGCACTTCGGTGAATGCCTCCGGGCCGACCATCGCGCCGATCGACACCGGCTCGGCGGGGTCGAGCACCTGGCGCGGCTCGTATTTCGGCAGATACGCATCGACCTGCTCCTGCGTCGGCATATCCACCCGCTCGTAGGCGTGGGTGAGAATGTAGCCGTCCATGCACACCATGATCGGCAGGCTCAATTCCTCGGCCAGACGGAAAGCCTGGATATGCAGATCGAGCGCCTCCTGGTTGGTTTCGGCGAACACTTGCAGCCAGCCCGAATCGCGCTGCGACAGCGCGTCGGAGTGGTCGTTCCAGATATTGATCGGCGCGCCGATGGCGCGGTTGGCCACCGTCATCACGATGGGCAGGCCGAGGCCGGAAGCGTTGTACACCGCCTCGCTCATGAACAGCAGGCCCTGCGCCGCGGTGGCCGTGTAGGCGCGCGCCCCGGCGGCGGAAGCGCCGATGGCCACCGACATGGCAGCGAATTCCGATTCGACGTTGATGAACTCGCAGGGACTCAGGCTGCCGCTTTTCACCAGCTCGCCCAGCCCTTCGACGATGTGCGTCTGCGGCGAGATCGGATAGGCGCAGATCACCTCCGGGCGGCACAGCGCCACCGCCTCGGCGACGGCGCGGGAACCTTCGATCTGTCTAAGCATGGGCGGCTTCCTCCATTTTTTCGCGGGCAATGCGATACGCCTCACTGGCGGCGGCGATGTTGCCCGCCGCCACCTTGCCGGAAAATTTGCCGTTGATCGCCTTCACCACCGATTCCAGCCGCAGCGCGCCGGAGATGGCGGCAAAACCGCCCAGGAGCGGCACATTGGGCAGCGGACGGCCGACATGACGCATGGCGATATCGGTGGCGGGCACCGCACACAGCCTGCCCGCAGGCCGGCCGCGCAGCAGATCGTCCAGCCCCAGTTCGGCGAAGCTCCTGCCGGTGTTGATGAGCACATAGCCCTCGGGCTTGAGTCCAGAAAAGACATCCACCTGATAGAGCAGCGTCGAATCCTGGATGATCAGCGCGTCGGGCGCGATGATCGGCTCGCGCAGCCGGATCTCCTTGTCGTCGATGCGGCAGAAAGCCACCACCGGCGCCCCGGTGCGCTCCGAACCGAAACTGGGGAAAGCCTGGGCGTGCCGTCCTTCATCAAACGCCGCGACAGACAGCATCTCCGCCGCCGTCACCACGCCCTGCCCGCCCCGTCCGTGGATGCGTACTTGCAGCATGAGTCTCCTCCTTTTTATCTGGCGGAAGCGGTGAGATTCGAACTCACGAACGGTTGCCCGTTGCCGGTTTTCAAGACCGGTGCAATCGACCACTCTGCCACGCTTCCTGCAACTGTTTTCAAGGCGGAGGCATGCCAGCGCTCGGTCACAGCCTCAAGAAGGCGCGGATGATAGCATGAAGACCGGGGGCATTAACCAACTGTTTTACTGGGAATTAATTGAAACTTTGGCCGCCGTCCGTTAGTCTTACGGCCATCGTCAACGCTTCAAAAGGATCAATCGCATGGATACTCCGCGCCAGCCTGTCACTTTCGATCAAACCCTTCCGGCCCTGGGTCAGAACCGCGTCCTGCGCAACACCTACATGCTGCTGGCCCTCTCCATGATTCCGACCATCATCGGTGCCATGGTCGGCATCCAGATGCAATTCAGCTTCCTTGCCGGCAGCCCGTTCATGGCTTTCATGCTGTTCCTCGGCATCGCCTGGGGTTTCATGTGGGGCATCGAGAAGAACAAGAACAGTGGCCTGGGCGTCGCTCTGTTGCTCGGCTTCACCTTCTTCATGGGGTTGATGCTGTCGCGCATCCTGCAAGTCGCCCTCGGTTTTGCCAACGGCGCTTCGATGATTACCCTGGCCGCCGGCGGCACCGGCGCGGTGTTCTTCACCATGGCCACCATCGCCAGCGTCAGCAAGCGCGATTTCAGCAACATGGGCAAGTTCCTGTTCGTCGGCCTGATCGTCGTGCTGCTGGCGATGGTCGCCAATATCTTCCTGCACATTCCCGCCCTGACGCTGACCATTTCGGCCGTCGCCGTGCTGCTCTTCTCGGCTTATCTGCTGTACGACATCAACCGTATCGTGCGCGGCGGTGAAACCAATTATGTCAGCGCCACGCTGGCGGTTTATCTCGATATTTACAACATCTTCATCCACCTGTTGAACCTGATCATGATGCTTACCGGCGAGCGCGACTGAGAACCTCACCGGATACCCAAGGCGGCCTCGGCCGCCTTTTTCATGGCCGCTCGAACCAGGCGATTGATTCGACGTGGGCGGTGTGCGGAAACATGTTCACCACGCCAGCCGCGCGCAAACGGTAACCCTTGACCGCCACCAGCAGGCCGGCATCGCGGGCCAGGGTGGCCGGGTTGCAGGAGACATAGACGATGCGCCGGGGCGCGGCTCGACCGAGGGCCTTGACCAGTTCGATCGCCCCCTCGCGCGGCGGGTCGATCAACATCTTGTCGACAGGGCCGAGCGCGGCCAGCGACGCTTCATCACAGGCGAACAGATTGGCGACGCCGAACTCGACATTGCCGGCCAGACCGTTCGCCACGGCGGCCTCCCGCCCCCGGTGCACCAGGCCCGCGCTGCCCTCGATGCCGATCACATCGGCTCCGCAACGCGCGATCGGCAGCGTGAAATTGCCCAGACCGCAGAACAGGTCGACGATCCGCTCGCCGGGCCGGGGATCGAGCAAATGCAGGGCGCGGCGGACGAGCACGCGATTGACCGCGTGATTCACCTGGGTGAAATCGGTCGGCCGGAAGGCGAACTCCAGGCCGAATTCCGGCAGCGAGTAACTGAGCCGCGCCCCGGCGAGCGGATGGAAGCGGGTGGCGCTGTCCGGCCCTTTGGCTTGCAGGTAGATGACGACGCCGTGACGGTCGGCAAATTGCCGGATCAACGCCTCGTCGCGCCGGGTCAGCGCTTGCAGGATGCGCAGCACCAGGGCCGTGCACGCTTCGCCGACGGCGATTTCGACTTGCGGCAGGCGTTCGGCAACGGACAGGGCGGCGAACAGTTCGCGCAGCGGCAACAGCAAATCGGAAACGTGCGGCGGCAGGATCGCGCAACGCTGAATGTCGGCGATATAGCTGCTGCGCCATTCGTGAAAGCCGATCAGCATGCCGCCCTTCTTCTCCACCCGGCGCACGCCGAGGCGCGCCCGATGACGGTAGCCCCAGGGCGAACCGTGGATCGGCGGCAGGATGTTTTCCGGGCGCACGCGCCCGATATGCCACAGACTATCCTCCAGCACCCGCTGCTTGGCCGCCACCTGCGCCCCGGAATCCATATGCTGCATGACGCAGCCGCCGCAGATTCCGAAATGCGGGCAACGCGGCTCGACGCGGGCCGCCGAGGCGCGCTGCACGGCGACCAGATGGGCCAGTTCGTAATTCGGCTTTTTGCGAAAACTGGCGTATTCGACGGTTTCGCCGGGCAGAGCGCCATCAATGAAAATGGCCTTGCCCTCCTGGCGGGCAATGCCCCTCGCCTCATGATCCAGCGCCTCGACGATCCCGACCGGCACGCTTCACCCCGGAAAAAGCGCGAATTTTAACAATCGGTTAAACTCGACGCCATGACACGCGAACTGATGACTTCCTGGAACGACTACCGCGCCGCCGTCGACCGGCTACTGGCCGTGGCCAGTGAAAAGATCGCCATTTATGACGATGACCTAGCCCATCTGCGCCTCGGTTCGCGCGACAATCTCGACCATTTGCAGCGCCTGCTGATGACCGGTCACGGCATGGCGCTGCGCATCGTCGTGCGCGATGCCGAGCCATTGCGGCGACAGCAGGAACCGGGCCTGCTCAAGCTCCTCGCCACCTACGGTCATCGCGCTGCGGCGCTGCAAACCCCGGAACACCTGGCCCGCCTGCGCGACAACATGCTGATCGTCGATGACCGCCATGCGCTGATCCGCTTCGACCGCGACCAGGCGCGCAGCAAACTGCTGCTCGACGAAGCGGACGAAGTCCGCGCCTACAGCAAGCGCTTTGAAGATCTGTGGACAGAAGGCGGCGAAGTCATCAGCGCCACGGCGCTCGGCTTATGACTACGGCGCAAGCTCCGGCCCTCCGGCCGACCCCCAGCCAAGCGCCATGCGGCAACGCAGCAATTGAACGCTTGGCAGCAAAGTTTTTGTTATAATCCCATGCTGATCAGTCAGGCTCTGGTCTAAAAAAATTTCCGCTGCTTCAGCTTCTAGTCGATAAGGATACCACCCATGAATAAGTCCATTCTCGTTGCCGCCCTGCTTGCCGTTGCTCTGACCGCTTGCGGCCAGAAAGAAACGCCGGCTCCCGCTCCGGCCCCGGCTCCGGCCGCCGCTCCTGCCCCGGCTCCGGCTCCCGCCCCGGCTCCCGAGCCTGCCGCCGCTCCGGCTCCGGCCGCCGCCCCGGCTGCCGACAACGCTGCGCCGGCCCCGGCCTCTGACGCCGCCCCGGCTGCCCCGGCTGCTGAAGCAAAACCGGCCGAAGAGAAGAAGTAATCGTCCCTCGGGACAACAAAAACGGGGCCTCTGGCCCCGTTTTTCATTGGCTGCTTGCGAGAAAGCAAGCGCCGCGCATCACAAACCAGCGCTTATTCCATTTCCAAATCAACCGATTACTTTGTCGGCTTCGCTTGCCGTGCAACCGCACTGTCTCTCGCTTCGCCTTCGCGTACCCGGCTGATTTAAAAATGGAATTACTTCAACTGTTCAAGCAGCAGCGACAGGATTTTCTTGGCGGTTTCCGAACGATCCGTCCCGCCTTCGCTGGTCAGCACCTGAATCTTGCTCTGCTGGCCGGCTTCTTCGACATGAATCCGGTATTGCACCTTGGATGCGGCCGGTTCGGCGGATTGCCAGAACGCCAGCTTCGACAGCCAGCCGCCGCTATCTTTCTTGCGGTTATCCACCTCGGGATCGACATAGCGGACGAAATAGAGGCCGTGTGAACGATCGCGGTCCTCGACGGTGAACCCGACCCGATCCAGAGCCAGGCCAACCCGGCGCCAGGCGCGGTCGAAACGCTCATCCACCTCGAGCGTACCAGCGCCGTCATTGGCCTTGACCAGACGGGCGCGTGAATCGGCCTTGGCGGTCGCCACCTGCGCCTCGGCGCGTTTTTCCTCGACGCCCAGACGCACCATCAGCCGGCGCAGCATCTCGGCCTCCAGTTCCGGGTCCGGCGGCCTCGGCTGCCAGCGGGTTTCATCCTTGGCCGAGGAGGTATACACCTCCTCCATCGCCCGGTGGCTGATGAAGATGTCGGTCGTCCCCGGCGCGGTCCCCGGTTCGAAACGGGTTCTGAATTTGTCGCGCTCGCCGGTCGAATAGATGGAATCGAGCAGCTTGCCGAAAGTCCGCCGGATCAGGTCGTCGCCGATCTTGGCGCGGTTCTCGGCCCAGTCGGTTTCCATGACCCCGGCTTCGCGGCGTTCGACGTTGATGATGAAGCCGGTTTCCTGCCAGAAATCCTTGACAGTATCCCACAATTTGTCGGCGGGCAGGGCGACGGCCAGCCAGCGCTGGCTGCCGTCGCGCTCGACGCGCACCTTGTCGACTTCCGGCAGCAGGGTATTGTTGCGCGCCTGCACCTCCGGCGCACGCTCGGCGTTATAGCGGGAGAAGGTGGCGCTGTCCTTGCCGCCGGCTTCGGGCACCAGATAGTGGTCGTCGGGCGCAATCTGCGACAGGTCGGGCGGCACTTCCAGGGTCGAGGTGGTCTTGGTCGCCGATTTGTAGTCGATCTTGCTGGAGCTGGGGAGCATGCCGCAGCCGGCCAGAGCCAGTGCGGTCACGGTGAGACTGAAGCGGGAGAGCTTTTTATTCATGGATTCTCGATTCTTTAGACGGCCAGACCGGCCTGACGCATGGCGGCCAGGACGCGAACCTGGCCGGATTCGGACAAGGGAGTCAGCGGCAGACGGATGCCGCCGGGCATCAAACCCAGCCGGCTGACCGCCCACTTGATCGGGATCGGGTTGGCTTCGCAGAACAGATCGCGGTGCAGGCCGAGCAGCCTGAAATGAGCGGCGCGCGCCGTGGCGACATCACCGGCGGCGGCGGCGACGCACAGGTCGTGCATCAGGCGCGGGGCGACGTTGGCCGTCACCGAGATATTGCCGTGATAGCCGAGCAGGATCGAGGCGACGCAAGTCATGTCGTCGCCGCTGTACAGCGCGAAATGCTTCGGCGCGCGGGCGATCAGGTCAGAGGCGCGGTCGAGATTGCCGGTCGCGTCCTTGATGCCGACGATGCCCGGCACCTCGGCCAGGCGCAGGATGGTGTCATTGCCCATGTCGGCCACGGTGCGCCCCGGCACGTTGTAGAGCAGCACCGGCAGATCAACGGCTTCGGCGATGGCCTTGAAATGGCGGTAGAGGCCTTCCTGGGTCGGCTTGTTGTAATACGGCACCACCGACAGCGCCATGTCGGCCCCGGCCTTCCTGGCGAAGCCGGTCAGTTCGATGGCCTCCGCCGTCGAATTGGCGCCGGTGCCGGCGATGACCGGAATGCGCCCGGCGGCATGCGCGACCGTGACCTCGATCAACTGGCAATGTTCCTCGACATCGACCGTCGGCGATTCGCCGGTGGTGCCGACCACGCAAATGGCATCGGTGCCCTCGCGGACATGGAAATCGATCAGCTTGCGCAGGGATGGCAAATCAAGGCTGCCATCCTCGTGCATGGGCGTGACGATGGCGACAATGGAACCGGTAATCATGGCCTGTCCAGAGATGAAGGAATCCGCCGATTGTAACTGAACGCCAAAGGCTGCGGAAAGGCGCGCCGTAACAGTTTGTTATCCCATTTCCACTTCAATCGTTAAATTATTGAGATAGCCCGTCATTCCGCGCGTAGTCGCGGAATCCATGCGGCGTCTGGATTCTGCGACTACGCTTCGCTACGCGCAGAATGACGACGGGCGCTATTGTTGTCGTCTTGAAGTAAAAATCGAATTATCCCTTGGCAAGCCAGTGCAGGCGGCCATGTGTGGCGCGTATCCGGCCTTCTTCGAGAAGCAGTTCGGGATGACGGTCGGGAGCGGCGCTCTGCACCTGGCGGGCGAATTCGTCGAGCCTGGCCGCGCCGGGAACCCGCCAGCCCAGACGGCGCAGGCGATGGCGCAGCAGATTCTTCAGCCGCTCGCGGCTCAAGGCGCGCAGCGTCGAGAGGCGGGCCGCTTCGCCGTCGGCGGCGCGCTCCCAGTCCAACGCGGCCAGCTCGTCGAGCAGTCCGGCGGCCTCGGCGAAATGGCGGGCGGCTTGCGCCAGCGCCGCTTCGGCGGCCGGAAAACGCTCCCGGATGACGGGCAGCGCCCGGTGGCGCAGGAAGTTGCGATTGAGCGCCGTATCGTCGTTGCTTTCATCGGCGATCCAGGGCAGGCCGTGGCTTTCGGCATAGGCCTCGATGGCTTCGCGCGTCTCGCCGAGCAGCGGGCGCAGCAGGCGCAGGCCGCCGCGCCGATGTTCCGGCAGCATGGCCGCCGCGCCGAGCACGCCGGCCCCGCGCAGCAGGTTGAGGAGCACGGTTTCCGCCTGGTCGCCGCGATGCTGGGCCAGCGCCAGGCTGCCGCCCGGCAGTTCGGCGAAGGCCGCGTAGCGCGCCCGGCGGGCCGCCTCCTCCAGCCCGCCGCCGGCATCGCGGGCGACGGCGACATGGCGGATCCGCAAGGGAATCGCCAGATCGCGGCAGAGGCTCGCGCAAAAATCCGCCCAGGCGTCGGCATTGGGCGACAGGCCATGATGCACGTGGATAGCCTCGAGGCGTCCGCCCAGATCGAGGCTGCTCAACAGGTGGGCCAGAACCACCGAATCGCAGCCGCCGGAAAGGGCGACGCACAGCCGCTCGCCCGCCGCCAGGCGGGCGGCGACGAAAGCGCCGACCCGCTCGGCCAGTGTGCTGGCCTGGCTAGGCATGATGGATCAAAGCAAGGAGGAGCAACGCCGTAGGGCGGGGCTTGCCCCGCTCTGCCGGGTTGGCTTGGTCAGGCATGATGAATCAAAGTTCGGACAGGCGCGCGATCAGCTTTTGCATCGCCTGGCCGCGATGCGAAACGCGGTTCTTGGTCTCGGCGTCAAGTTCGGCGGCGGTCTGGCCGCATGCCGGGACGAAAAACAGCGGGTCGTAGCCGAAGCCGCCGTCGCCGCGTCGTTGATCGACGATTTCGCCGTGCCATTCGCCCTCGGCAATGATCGGCTGCGGGTCGTCGGCGTGGCGGCACAACACCAGCAGGCTGACGAAATGGGCGCGGCGATCCGTCTGGCCGGCCAGTTCGGCGAGCAGCCGGGCGTTGTTGCGCGCATCCGATTTCGGTTCGCCGGCATAACGGGCGGAGATGACGCCCGGCGCGCCGCCGAGCGCCCTGACGCACAGGCCGGAATCATCGGCCAGCGCCGGCAGGCCGCTGTGCCGGGCGGCGTGGCGGGCCTTGGCCAGGGCGTTCTCGACGAAAGTGACGTGCGGCTCCTCGGCTTCCGGGATGCCGAGCTGGCCTTGCGCGATGACCGTAAAACCGAGCGGCGCCAGCAGCGCGTCCAGTTCCTTGATTTTCTTGGCGTTGTTCGAGGCGAGGACGAGTTTTTTCATGGTGCGGAAAAGTCAGCCGGCCAGCGCGCTTCGCTGCGCCGCAACCAGTTGGCCGATGCCCAGTTGCGCCAGGTCGAGCAGCACGTTCATCTGTTCGCGGGTAAACGGTTCGCCCTCGGCGGTGCCCTGCACTTCGACGAGGCCGCCGCGGCCGGTCATGATGACGTTCATGTCGGTGTCGCAAGCGGAATCTTCCGGGTAGTCGAGGTCGAGCACCGGGCTGCCGGCAACGATGCCGACCGAGACGGCGGCGACGTGTTCCTTGACCGGGTTGGCCGGCAGCTTACCGGCTTGCACCAGTTTTTCGCAGGCATCGAACAGCGCCACCCAGGCGCCGGTGATGGCGGCGCAGCGGGTGCCGCCGTCGGCTTGCAGCACGTCGCAGTCGAGGGTGATCTGGCGTTCGCCCAGCGCCTTGAGATCGGTCACGGCGCGCAGGCTGCGGCCGATCAGGCGCTGGATTTCCTGCGTCCGGCCGCTTTGTTTGCCTTTGGCCGCTTCGCGCGCCGTGCGCGTGTGCGTGGCGCGCGGCAGCATGCCGTATTCGGCGGTGACCCAGCCCTGGCCCTTGCCGCGCAGAAAGGGGGGCAAGCTGTCTTCGACCGAGGCGGTGCACAGCACGCGGGTATCGCCGACCTCGATCAGCACCGCGCCCTCGGCATGACGGGTAAAGCGGCGGGTGAGGCGAACGGCGCGCAGTTGATCCGGCTGGCGTTGGCTGGGGCGCATAAGGCTCTCCTTATTTTTTGGGGGTGTATTTGTCGATGGCGGTGCGGATTTCCTCGATTGCCTTCTCGATCTCGTCTTCGGAGAGATCGGTCTTGTAGGCCGGGTTGCGGCCGAATTCGTCGAGCCGGGTGGTGATTTCGTCGGGGGCCATGGCTTGGGTGGAGATGGAACTGCTGCTGTCATCGACATAGCTTTGCTCCCAGCGCACGGCGACCACGGACAGGTTGTCGCCGTGGAGGCCGCCCAGCATTTCGGCCTGGGTCAACAGCGCCGGTACGGCCTGGATCAAGTTGGCGCCTTTCAGCGCGTTGTTCAGCAACTCGCCAGGGAGGACGCCCCACAGACCATCGGTGCACAGCAGCAAGATGTCGCCGTGCTCCAGCGGTATCTTGCGCGAGAATTCGATTTCCGGCGTGTTCGGGCTGCCCAGGCAACTGTAGATTTTGTTGCGGTCGGGATGCACCGCCGCCTGCGCCTCGGTAATCATGCCCTCCTCGACCAACATGCGGATGCGCGTGTGATCCCGCGTCCGGGCGACAGTTCGACCGTCGCGCATCAGGTACAGGCGCGAATCGCCGACGTGCGCCCAGTAGGCGACGTTGTCCTGGATCACGCAGGCGACGCAGGTGGTGCGCGGCGCGTCCTTGAGGCGGTGGCGGGCGGCGTAGTCGAGAATGGCGTGATGGGCGTTGGTCATGCCCTTTTGCAGGAAGCGGAAAGGGTCGGCCAGCACCGGCCGCGCCTCCCGGTGAAACAGGTCGGCCAGCGTCTGCACGGCGATCTGCGCCGCGATCTCGCCGTAGTGGTGGCCGCCCATGCCATCGGCGACGACCATCAGCAGGGCGTCGCGCGAGTAGCAGTAGGTGGTCCGGTCCTCATTGTTGGGGCGGCCGCCCTGGCGACTTTCCTGATAGATCGTGAATCTCATGGGTTCGCTTTCCTGAATTTATCGATGAGGCGCCCGAACCAGCGCGCGCTGTTCCTCGGCCTGGGTGGCATGACGGTTTCAACCAGCGCCTTCTGCAAGGTAAAGACGCTTTGCGGACGATACAGGTGATTGAGATTCAGGCACCAGTCGATGATTTCCAGCAAGCGGTCGGAATACAGACCCTCCCAGCGTATCATCGCCGGCGCCAGCGCGTCCTTTTTCAGGCGTTCGTCGGCGGCCAGCGGCGCGCCGCCGGCCAGGCAGGAATACATCGCGGCGCCAACGCTGTAGATGTCGCTCCACGGCCCGAGATCGGTGCGCGCGCCGTAATGCTCCGGCGAGGCGAAACCGGGCGTGTACATCGGTTTGAGCATCTGCTCCTCGCTGCTCAGGGTCTGGCGGGCAGCGCCGAAATCGATCAACACCGGCGTGTTGTCATTGCGCAGATAGATATTCGCCGGCTTCAGATCGAGGTGCAGCAGCTTGTGCGAATGCACTTCGCGCAGACCGTTGAGCAGGCGCGTGAAGAGGCCGCGAATGAAACGCTCGGAAATGTGCCCCTGGTGCTTCTGGACGAACTCCTGCAAGGTGCGCCCGTGCTCGTATTCCATGACCATGTAGACGGTTTCGTTGGCGCGAAAGAAATTGAGCACGCGAATGACGTTCGGGTGCGACAGCTTGGCCAGCGCCCGCCCTTCCTCGAAAAAGCACTTCATGCCGTAGCGAAAGGCCGCCTGGTGCTCCGGCTTGATGACCGGCTTGGTATCGCCCATGCTGCGTAGCGCGAGGCTGTTGGGCAGATATTCCTTGATCGCCACCTGCTTGCCTGCGGCGTCGTCGGCGAGATAGACGATGGAAAACCCGCCGAGCGAGAGTTGGCGAATGATCGTGTAGTCTTCCAGCTTGAAGCCGCTGGGTAGCGGCTGATTGGCTTGTTGCGCCATTATTCTCGCGGTTATGATGCGAAGCTAGGCATTTTCGGGCGAGTCGCCCCGACTGTAAAGCAGGAGAAGCCCGGCATGATATGCAGTATGACTGGTTATGCGGCGAAAACGCGAGAATTTGCAGGCGGGTCGCTGCAACTCGAATTGAAAAGCGTCAATTCGCGCTACCTCGATTTCCATTTCCGCGTCGCCGAAGAATTGCGCGCCCTGGAACTGCCGCTGCGCGAACTGCTGGCCAGCCGCCTGTCGCGCGGCAAGATCGAATGCCGGCTGGCGCTGGGCGCCGCCCATGGTCGCGCCGAACAACTGCGGCTGAACAGCGAACTGCTCGCCAGCCTGCGCCAACTCAACCGCCAGGTGCGCGCCGAAATGCCCGAGGCACAACCGCTGTCGGTGGGTGAGATGTTGCGCTGGCCGGGCATGTTCGGCGAGCAGAGCCTCGATCCCGCCGCCATCGGCAACGAGGTTCTCGCCCTGGCCCGCGAGACGCTCGACGAATTCACGCAGAGTCGTGGTCGCGAGGGCGACAAGCTGGCGGCGCTGATCATTGAGCGCGTGCAGGCCATGCGCGCCATCGTCGCCCGCATTGCGCCGCGCATTCCCGAAGCGCAGGCGCTGTTTACCGAGAAACTGCGGCAGCGCCTCGTCGAGGCCCTGGGCAATGCCAGCGACGAGCGCATCCTGCAAGAAGTCACGGTATTCGCCACGCGCATCGACGTCGCCGAGGAACTCGGCCGCCTCGCCACCCATCTCGACGAGGTCGAGCGCATCCTCAAACAGGGCGGCGCCTGCGGCAAGCGGCTCGATTTTCTGATGCAGGAACTCAACCGCGAAGCCAACACGCTCGGCTCGAAATCGGCGGTCACCGAGGTCTCGCAAGCCGCCATCGAACTCAAGCTGCTGATCGAGCAGATGCGCGAGCAGATTCAGAATCTGGAATAGCCGCCGCATGCCGGATTCCATTCGCGACCCCGCCGGCCCGCGCAGAGGGGATGACGGCATGGCCGGGGTAGCCCCCTTGACATC
>Ga0209629_10002594_pt1 | contig 12435 bp, 13 predicted proteins | sample TergutCu122P5_FD_187286 | JGI IMG/M metagenome (GOLD analysis project Ga0209629, IMG submission 187286) | Cubitermes ugandensis P5 segment gut microbial communities from Kakamega Forest, Kenya - Cu122 P5 (SPAdes) (version 2) | ecosystem: Host-associated > Arthropoda: Insects > Digestive system... | reverse complement strand
CCCGCGCCGGGCCGGGTCAGGACGCCGGCCGCGCGGTCATGGCCGAGGCGGCACCAGGCGGCGAGTGCCGGGTCGTCGGGACGCCGGCTGCGAAGATCCGCGGCGGGGGAGCGCAGGAGGCCGGCGAGGAACCCGGCGGCGAACGCGTCGCCCGCGCCGGTGCTGTCCCGGGCATCGGCCACCACCGGCACGGGATGGGCGGCCGCGCCGGCCCGGGTGCGCACCAGCACCGGCTCCCGCCCGTGCTTCACGATCGTCAGGCGCGGCGCCGCCGCGTGGACGTCCCAACCCAGCAGGTGCGCCTCCTCTGCGTTGGCGAACACGACATCGGGATCGAGGCGCTCGACCCAGGCGCTGAACGCCTCGGGCCCCAGTGTCCGCAGCACGCTCGCCGAGGACGCGTCCACGCTGGTCAGGCCCCGGACGCGGCGCAGCGCCCGCGCACACGTCGTGGCCGTCGGTTCGGTGAGCAGGCTGTACGCCGTGACGTGCAGGCACGCCAGGTCGTCCAGCCAGGCGCCGGGCACGTCGGCGAGTTCGCCGTTGGCGCCCCGGTCCGGTAGCATCGTCCGCTCGCCCACGGCGTCCACGAGAACCACGATCACACCGGTGCGCGACCCCGTCGTCACGCGGACGTCCACCCCCTCGGACGTCAGGGCACGGACGACGGCGGACCCCGCGGCATCGTCCCCGACGCAGCCGAGGAACCGGGTTGCCACCAGGGGAGCGGCGAACGCCGCGACGTTCGCCGCGCTGCCGCCGCGGGTGCGCACGATCCGGCTCGGGGTGTCCGAGCCCACGGCCAGCGGGGCCTGTTGCCACACGACGACGTCCTCGGCGATGTCGCCGAGAACGCCCAGCACCGGAGCCGGAGCGCTCACGCCTAGCCCCACGTAGCCGCGATCGCGGTGGCGATCCGGGCGCCCAGCTCGACGTTGCCCCGGTAGGCGGCGAGGTTAGCCTCCAGCGACTCCCCGCCGGTGTGGTGCTGCATGTAGTCGAGCAGGAACGGCGTGATGTCGTGGCCGCGGATGCCCTGGGCGTCCACCTCGGCGAGGCCCGCCGCGAGCACGCGGTCGTGGAGGGCCTTGTCGAGCTGGTGCTCGGCGGGCAGCGGCTTGGCGATCAACACGGCCGCGCGAAGGCCGAGTTCGTCTCGCGCGGCGGCGATCGCGGCGACCTGCTCGGGCGTGTCGGCCTGGTAGTCGACGGTGAAACCGGAATCGGCGATGTAGAAGCCGGGATATGCGCGCGTCTGCCAGCCGAGGACCGGAATGGACAGGGTCTCCAGGCGCTCCAGGGTGGCGCCGACGTCCAGGATCGACTTCACCCCGGCGCTGACGAGCACGAGGGGGGTCGTGGCGAGCGAGGGCAGGTCGGCCGACTCGTCGAACGTGTGGGACGCGCCCCGATGGACGCCGCCGAGGCCGCCGGTGGAGAACACCTTGATGCCGGCCTGGCATGCCAGGGTGGCGGTGGCGGCGACGGTGGTGCCGCCCGACAGGCCGAGTGCCGCCGCGATCGGCAGGTCGCGGATCGACAGCTTGACGACCGACTCGTCGAGGGCGAGCGCGCGCAGGTCGTCGGTGGTGCAGCCGATCACGCATTCGCCGCCGACCACTCCGATCGTCGCGGGCGTCACGCCCAGGTTGCAGACCTGCTCCTCGGTGGCCAGGGCCACCTCCAGGTTGCGCGGCCGCGGCAGGCCGTGCGTGATGATGGTCGATTCCAGGGCCAGCACGGGACGGTGCGCGGCAAGGGCCTGGGTGACATGGTTGCCGACGCGGATGGTCACGGCGGTCTCCCTCCGGTGGGGTGGAGTGGGGGCTCAGGTGGCACGCCACCACGCCTCCAGCCTAGGCGACCGCGGCTTCGGATTTGAGCCGTTCGGATCGGGTGGGGTAGCCTGAATGGTCGATAGGCCCCTATAGCTCAGTCGGTAGAGCGTCTCCATGGTAAGGAGAAGGTCTGCAGTTCGATTCTGCATGGGGGCTCGCGTGGCGGGATAGCTCAGGCGGTAGAGCAAGCGGCTCATAATCGCTGTGTCGCGGGTTCAAGTCCCGCTCCCGCTACCAGCCGGCGCCGAGGGTCCGGGGCGACGCCCCGGTCACCTTGGCGGGTGGCGTAGGATTGATGGGCACGCCAGGCGCGTGCCACAGGCGCGCGCGGCGCGTGCCGGGTGAGACCGAGGGGTTGCGATGGCTAAGAAGCAGGCGGACATCCGCCCGAAGATCACGCTCGCGTGCACCGACTGCAAGCAGCGCAACTACATCACCAAGAAGAACCGCCGCAACACCCCCGACCGCGTCGAGCTGTCCAAGTTCTGCCCGACCTGCGGCAAGCACACGGCCCACCGCGAGACCCGCTGACGCCCTCTCGCACCCTCCGCCCGGTCGCGATTGCACCCGGGTAAGTTTCGCTCCGACGGTGTTTTCCTGCGCCATCACGTCGAAATGTGGCCACCGGGGCTCCTCCCCGCCTATGCTGTTGCTGTTTGCCTGGCTGTCCGGGGCCAGGCGCACTCCAACCCTGAGAGGAGACCTCCCATCATGGCAACAAAGACTGTCTCGGTGGACGCGCCCCGTCCGTCCCTGACCAAGGCGCTGGTCGCCGAGGTGCTCGGCACATGCGTCCTCGTCGTCGGCGGCGTCGGCACGGCTCTGTATGCGACCGGCGCCGCGAACTCGTCCGCGAACGGCACCGTCGGCTGGCTCGGCGTCTCGCTGGCGTTCGGCCTCACGGTCGTCGTCGGGGCGTACGCCTTCGGCCCGATCTCGGGCGGCCACTTCAACCCGGCCGTGACAGTGGGCCTGTGGGCGGCCGGCCGCTTCCCTGCGGCCAAGGTCGGCCCGTACATCATCGCCCAGATCGTCGGCGGCGCGATCGGCTCGACCCTGCTGTACCTCATCTGCCTCGGTGGCAGCTCTGGATTCGCGGCCAAGGTACGCGACGCGGGCTTCGCGTCCAACGGCTTCGGCACGCGCTCCCCGGGTGGCTTCGGCCTCGGCGCGGCCATGCTGGGCGAGGTTCTCGTGACGTTCATCTTCGTGGCCGTGATCTGCGGCGCGACGAGCAAGATCGCGAACGGCGGGATGGCCGGCCTGGCGATCGGCCTCACGCTCACGCTGATGCACCTGGTCTCGATCCCGATCACGAACGCCTCGATCAACCCGGCACGCTCGATCGCGGCCGCGCTGTTTGCGACCAACGGGGCGTGGCCCCAGATCTGGGTGTTCCTGATCTTCCCGACGGTCGGCGGCGCTCTGGCGGGCCTGCTGTTCCGCACGGTGCTCAAGGAGGACTGACCCACCAGCCGTCTCGGCACGCGCGGGGATACCCATGCCAGGTATCCCCGCGCGTGTGCGCGGGCATACCTCGGTGCGTACCGTTCAGTCCGTGGGAGGCGTGGTGCACAACGTCGCAGCCGTGCGCGCCCGGGTGGAGTGGGCGAGGCCGGGCCGGCCCGCCAGCGCCGTGCCCCACGTCGGGATCAGGTCCAGCAGGTGCGGCCGCCAGGCCTCCAGTCGGTCGGCGAACAGCCGGGAGACGACATCCAGCATGATCGGCACCGCTGTCGAGGCACCGGGGGACGCGCCCAACACGGCGGCCAGGGTGTCGTTGGCGGCGAAGATCGTCTCGGTGCCGAACTCGAGCGAGCCGCGGCCGTCTTTCGGCTTGATCACCTGGGCCCGCTGGCCGGCCACCGTCATGTGCCAGTCGGCCCCCTCGGCCAGTGGGTAGAACTCGCGCAGCTCGGCGAGCTGCGCGTCGTGGGACAGGAAGATCTGCCGGGCGAGGTAGCCGACCAGATCGATGTTGTCGCGCGCGACTTGAAGCATCGGGGCGATGTTGTGCGGCTTCAGCGCGCGCACGCCGTCGAGCACGGAGCCGTGCTTGAGGAACATCACGCTCGTTCCGGCGAACGGCCCGAACAGCACCCATTTCTCGCCGTGGATCGACCGGGCGTCCAGGTGCGGCACAGACATGGGCGGGGCTCCGACCTTCGCCTGGCCGTACACCTTCGCACCGTGCCGCTCGACGACGGCGGGGGAGTTCGTGGTGAGGAACTGCCCGCTGATCGGGAACAGGCCGTAGCCGCGCGCCTCCGGCACGCCGGCCTTCTGCAGCACTGACAGCGCGTACCCGCCAGCGCCCACGAATAGTCGCTTCGCGCGCACAACCTGGGTGGTGCCGCCGGTCGTCGGCTCGACGTGGAGCAGCCAGGTGCCGTCGGCCGCCTGAGTCAGGCCGACCACCTCGCGGTCGTATTCCAGGACGGCACCGCGGCGTTGGGCCCAGGTGAGGCACTGGCGGGTCAGGGCGCCGAAGTCGATGTCCGTGCCCTCCGGATCCCAGGTGCAGGCGACGGGCGTGGTCGCGTCGCGTCCCTCCATGATCAGCGGCGCCCACGCGCCGATCGTCGCGGGGGCCTCGCTGTAGCGCAGGGAGCTGAACAGGGGACAGGCATGCAGGGCGTCGTACCGGGCCCGCATGTAGCGCTGCCCGACCTCGCCAGTGATGAAGCTCATGTGCGCGGTCGGGGTGATGAACGACGCCGGATCGGCGATCACGCCGAGGCCGACGAACGACGACCACAGCTGACGGCTGACCTGGAACTGCTCGTTGATGCGGATCGCCTTCGCGACGTCGACGGTGCCGTCCGGCTGCTCCAGAGAGTAGTTCAGCTCGCACATCCCGCCGTGCCCCGTCCCGGCGTTGTTCCAGGGATTGCTCGACTCCTCGGCCGGACCGGACAATCGCTCGATGACCAGGAGCTTCAGCTCCGGGGCGAGCGCGGACAGCAGCGCCGCGAGCGTCGCGCTCATGATGCCGGCGCCGATGAGCGCCACGTCGCAGGTCGCGTGATTCACGGGACGGGTGATTGACTTCGCCATGCCGACTCCTTATCGTCCCGCCGGGCCGCCCCGCTGCGCGCCCGGCCTCGTGGCACCGATTCTAGGTCGCCCAACACCGCTCGCGGCGCGCGGTCGCCCTCTGTGAGCATCCACTACGCTGGAGCGATGGCGACCGGGCAAGCGAGCGTGGAGTTGCGGAACCACACCACGTTCCACCTCGGCGGCCCCGCCGCGGCCTACGTCGAGGTGACGGCCGCCAGCGACCTCGTCGAGACCGTCCGGGCGACCGATCACGCCGGGGAGCCGCTGTTCGTGCTGTCGGGCGGATCGAACGTGCTGATCGCCGACGCCGGCTTCCCCGGGACGGTGGTGCACGTCGCGACCAGGGGCATCGCGGTGACCGCGGCGGCGGACGGCGACGTTCGCCTGACGGTGCAGGCGGGGCAGCCGTGGGACGAGGTCGTCGCCCTGGCGGTCGCCGAAGGCTGGAGCGGCGTCGAGGCGCTATCGGGGATCCCCGGCCTGGCCGGGGCGACGCCGATCCAGAACGTCGGCGCATACGGCGCCGAGGTCGCGAAGGTGATCGCGGCCGTCCGGACCTACGACCGTCTCACGGGGCGCATCGAGGTGCTGCCGGGGACGGCGTGCGGGTTCGGTTATCGGGACAGCCTGTTCAAGCGCTCGCGGGGGGAGGGGGAGCCCACCGGGCGCCACGTCGTGCTGGACGTCGAGCTGCGGCTGCGCGCCTCGGTCGACAGCGCCCCGGTCGCGTACGCCGAGTTGGCCCGAGCACTTGGTGTCGAGACGGGCCGGCGCGCACCGCTGGTCCAGGTCCGGGAGGCCGTGCTGGAGCTGCGGCGGTCGAAGGGGATGGTGGTCGACGAGGCGGACCACGACACCTGGAGCGCGGGGTCGTTCTTCACGAACCCCGTGGTGGATGCCGCGGTCGCCGACCGCCTGCCCGCCGAGGCGCCGCGGTACCCCCAGGCCGATGGCACCGTGAAGACGTCGGCGGCCTGGTTGATCGAGCACGCGGGGTTCGGCAAGGGCTCGGGAGTCGGCCGGTCGCCGGCGGGGAACGTCGCCGCCGGGTTGTCGCGCGAGTGCGGCGACGGTCCCGCCCCGGCCACGCTGTCCACCAAGCACGTGCTGGCGCTGACCAACCGGGGGAGTGCCACCACCGACGACGTGGTGCGTCTCGCCCGCGGCGTGATGCGGGTCGTCCGTCAGCGCTGGAGCATCGATCTGGCGCCCGAGCCGGTACTGGTCGGGCTGTGCCTGGTGGATCCTTTCACCGGCGCGTGACGAGGCGGGTGCGTTTCGCATTGGCTGGGCGCAGCGGCTAGACTGGCTCGTCTGGTGGACAAACACCAGATTCGACGCCTGCCCGAAACCGGGCGTCGAAGGGCACTAGCTCAATTGGCAGAGCAGCGGTCTCCAAAACCGCAGGTTGGGGGTTCAAGTCCCTCGTGCCCTGCTCGGCGGCTCCGCACGCTCCGGCGTACGGCTCCGACCGAGGGACGTGCGTGACGAGACCCATGAGCAGAAGGACGGATCGTGGCTGACAACAACTCCAGCCTCCCCGATGAGGGCGACCAGACACCGGACGAGGAGTTCCTCGACGGAGACTCTGGCGATCTGTCCGACGAGTTGCTGGGCGAGCGGCAGCCCGACTTCGAGTCGCTGACTGTCGGCGCCGACGAGTTGGACGAGGCCGAACTCGCACTCACCCCTGAGGGGGAGGACCTGGCGACGGACCTGCCGGACGTGTCGGCCGCGGTGTCCCCCGATGAGACCGAGGCCGAGGAGCTTGACGTAGCTCCGGATGAGTTCGAGGTCGATGCGCCGGCGATCGACGACGAGGCACAACTCGATGAGGCCACCGCGGTCGCGGCGAAGGCGGCCTCGACGCGGCCGCTGCGGCGCAAGCAGAGGGCCGGCGAGGCGACGGTGGCGACCGCGGAATCGGCCGAGGCCTCGGACGAGGGGTCCGAGTCGGCCGGCGCGCCGCGCCCGGTGCGGCGCCAGTTGACTCAGGCCCCGGTGAAGAAGGACCGCCCGACGCCGACGCGCGTCGAGGCCACGAAGGTGGAGTCGAAGCGCACCACGCCGTTCATGTTCGTGCGCCAGTCGGTGGCCGAGCTGAAGAAGGTGGTCTGGCCGAGCGGTGAGCAGACCGGCCAGTACTTCGTCGTCGTGTTGGTCTTTGTGCTGTTCCTGATGCTGGTCGTCGTGGGGCTCGACACCCTGTTCGGCTGGGGACTGACGAAGTGGCTGGGAGGAAGCTAAGTGACGCAGGAACCTGACGACATCGTCCTGGGCGAGTCCGGGGAGGAACCCGGTCTGAACCTCGACTGGACGGCGCCCGGCGAGCCGGCGCGTCCCGAGGTGGAGATCGATCTCGACTTCGGCGACTTCGCCGCCGCCCCGGCGGCGGACGCGATCGACGACATCCAGATCGACCTGTCGGTACCCGACGAGTCCGCGCCGACGGAGGTCCGGAGCGGTCCGGCGGAGGCCGACGACGACGACCCCGACACCCAGGCGGCTCTCGCCACGCTGCGTGAGGAACTCGCGGCGAAGCCGGGCGACTGGTACGTGGTCCACACGTACTCGGGCATGGAGAACCGGGTCAAGCAGAACATCGACTTCCGCGTGAAGACGCTGAACATGGAGGCCTACATCTTCGAGACGGTCGTGCCCACCGAGGACGCCGTCGAGATGCGCAACGGCGTCCGCAAGACGGTGACCCGCGTGCTGCATCCCGGCTACGTGCTGGTGCGCATGGACATGACCGATGATTCGTGGTCCGCCGTGCGTCACACGCCGAGTGTGACGGGGTTCGTTGGGCATGCCAACTCGCCAGTGCCGTTGAGTGCCGACGAGGTGGAGCGCATGCTGACCCCGGCGGTGCTGGCGAAGGTGGCGGCTGCCCACGCCGACTCGCCGGTGCGGCGACGCCGCAAGGTCGAGGTCGTGGACTACAAGGTGGGCGACGTGATCGAGATCATCGACGGGCCGTTCGCCAGCATGCACGCGACGATCACCGAGATCAACACGCGCAACCAGCGCCTGCGGGCGACCGTGGAGATCATGGGCCGCGAGACCCCGCTCGATTTGTCCTTCACCCAGATCCAGAAGATGTAGGCCGCGTGCCACGGAACGGGCGGGGTCGTCCCCACTCGCTTCGCCACGAGGAGAACCACGAGAGTAAGGAGCCAGGAGCATGCCTCCGAAGAAGAAGGTGACGGCGCTCGTCAAGATCGCCATCCAGGCGGGCGCCGCGACGCCCGCGCCGCCGGTGGGCACGGCCTTGGGGCCCCACGGCGTCAACATCATGGAGTTTGTCAAGGCGTACAACGCCGCGACGGAGTCCCAGCGCGGGACGATCATCCCTGCCGAGATCACGATCTACGAGGACCGCTCGTTCACGTTCATCACGAAGACGCCGCCCGCGGCGGAGCTGATCAAGAAGGCTGCCGGGGTGCCCAAGGGCTCGGGCGTGCCGAACAAGAACAAGGTCGGCCAGATCACCAAGGCGCAGGTGCGCCAGATCGCCGAGGTCAAGCTGCCCGACCTGAACGCGAACGACCTCGACGCCGCCTGCAAGGTGGTCGAGGGGACGGCGCGGTCGATGGGTGTGACGATCGCGGCCTAGCCGCCGCCACACCTCGATCCGACAACTGAATACGTCATCTGACAAGGGAAAACCTGGGAGGGGTCACCCGGACCAGGGACTGGCGGAGCAGCCCGCGAGGCTGCCGGGAAGGAACCAGCATCATGCAGCACTCGAAACGCTATCGCGAGGCGGCGCAGTTGCGCGCCGGCACCAAGATGTACGCGCCGGAGGAGGCGCTCGCGATCATCAAGAGCTATCCGGAGGCCCACTTCGACGAGACCGTCGATGTCGCGATGCGACTCGGCGTCGACCCGCGCAAGGCCGACCAGATGGTGCGCGGCACCGTGAACCTCCCGCACGGCACGGGCAAGACGGCGCGCGTCCTCGTGTTCGCGCAGGGCCCGAAGGCGGCCGAAGCGACCGAGGCCGGGGCCGACGAGGTCGGCAGCGACGAGTTGATCGAGAAGGTCGCTGGCGGCTACCTCGACTTCGACGCAGTCGTCGCCACGCCCGACCTGATGGGCAAGGTCGGCAAGCTTGGCCGGGTGCTGGGCCCGCGCGGCCTCATGCCTAACCCGAAGACGGGCACGGTCACGATGGACGTCGCGAAGGCGGTCACCGACATCAAGGGCGGCAAGATCGAGTTCCGCGTCGACCGGCACGCAAACCTCCAGTTCGTGATCGGCAAGCGGTCGTTCGCGGTCGAGGCGTTGGCGGAGAACTTCCGGGCTGCGATGAGCGAGATTGCCCGGCTGAAGCCGGCGACGGCAAAGGGCCGTTACGTCCGCAAGATCGCCGTCTCGACGACGATGGGTCCCGCCGTCCAGGTCGACGTGGCCTCCAGCCGCCCGGCCGACCGGACCGCCTGACCGCGCCCTTCCGGGCGTCGTCCGTTGTGGACACGGTGCCGCGGCCGGTGTGCGTGCGCTAGTGTGGGGGAATGAGCGACCCGTCGTCGCCCGTGCAGTCCAGCCTGGCGACAGGCCCCGTCACTGATGATCGGAGAGGTTCCGCATGTCGACTCCACAGTATGGTTCACCACTCGATCCGGCGCCCTCGCCGCTAATGCCCGACACGCCACCCTTGGGCGCCGGGCCGTCCCCGGCAGCGCCGACGGGGCTATCGCCCAGTCCGTACCTCGACCCCTCGGTCGCGCAGGCCTATCCGGGCCAGGTTCCGGCGGCCATCGGACAGGCGGCCGCCCCCAGTGCCTACGCCCCGCAGCCGGCGGTGGTCGCCGGTGCGCCCTACATCGTGCCGGCCACCTATGTCGCCGCACCGACGCCCCCGAAGAACGGGCTCGGCATCGCCGGGATGGTCTGCGGCATCGTCGGAATCGTGCTCTTCTGGATTCCCATCGTCGGGATCGTGCTCGCCATCCTTGCCGTGGTGCTGGGCGCGCTGAACATCAAGGGCGCGAACGAGGGACTGGCGAACAACAAAGGCATGGGCATCACCGGCGTCGTGCTGGGCGTCGTCGTGCTTGCGGCAGCGATCATCACCCTCATCGTGGCCGGGTCTGTCCTCGCCTCGGTCTCGTAGCCGGACGCGTCGTCGCAGCGATCCGACCACCTCTGGTGGCGGGCGCGACTTTGTCCGCGGCCGCGTTTCGGGTAAAGTGGAGCACGGTCGAAGACCGCTGGTAGCCGTGTGCTCCAAGGCCCGGAAGGGCGCCCGCGCAGACACGAGTGGCAGTCACGCCCACGGTGTGACCTGCGCCCCGCGTGCCGTGCGCCGCGGGGCTTTTCTGTGTCACGGGGCACGACCGGCGGTGTGACACCAGGCGATGGGCCCTCGGGCGTACGGTTCGCGGAGACATCGCATCGACAGACGTGGGAAGGAGACCATGGTGGCGAGACCCGACAAGGCAGCCGCGGTCACGAGCTTGCAGGAGAAGTTCGCACGCTCCGAGGCCGCCGTGCTGACCGAGTACCGGGGTCTGCGCGTCAGCGACCTGAAGGCATTGCGCCGGTCGTTGGGGGCGGACGCCGATTACGCCATCGCGAAGAACACCCTAGCGCGGATCGCCGCTCGCGGTGCCGGCATCGACGGGCTGGACGACCAGCTCACCGGGCCGACAGCCATCGCCTTCATCCGGGGCGACGTGGCGACCGTGGCGCGGGGGCTCCGGGACTTCGCGAAGGCCAATCCGCAGCTGATCATCAAGGGCGGCGTGATGGAGGGCAAGGTCCTCGACGCCGGCACCGTGCGGCAGCTCGCCGACTTGGAGTCGCGTGAGGTCCTGCTGGCCAAGCTGGCCGGCGCGATGAAGGGCACGGCACAGAAGGCGGTGTCACTGTTCGCGGCGCCGTTGACGCAGGCAGCGCAGCTGTTCGGCGCCCTGCAGACCAAGCTCGCGGCGGGTGTACCTGCTGCGCCCGATCCCGCGGAGTCGGCACCCGCCGACGCCGCTCCCGTCGCGGACGCAGCGCCTGCTGCCGAAGAGACGGCGCAGACTGCCGAGCCGGCGACCGTGGTCGCCGACGAGGCGACACCCGAGGCCACCGATGCGGCCCCGGCCACACCAGACGCGGCTGATGCTGCATCGAACGAGGAATAGGAAGGACATCCCATCATGGCAAAGCTGAGTAACGAGGACCTCCTTGAGGCATTCAAGGGCATGAGCCTCATCGAGTTGAGCGAGTTTGTGAAGCTGTTCGAGGAGACCTTCGACGTCAAGGCCGCGGCTCCCGTGGCCGTTGCGGCGGCCCCGGCGGCAGCGGCAGCGGCCGCTGACGAGGGCGCGGCGGACGACGGTGGCTCGGACTACGTCGACGTCGTACTCGAGGCCGGCGGCGACAAGAAGATCCAGGTCATCAAGGAGGTGCGCGCGCTGACCAGCCTCGGCCTCAAGGAGGCGAAGGATCTGGTGGAGGCGGCGCCGAAGATCGTTCTGGAGCACGTCACCAAGGACGCGGCAGCGAAGGCCAAGGAGCAGCTGGAGGCTGCCGGCGCGACGGTGTCGTTCAAGTAGGTCCCACGACTGCACGGGGGAGTCGTCCGGTCTCGGGCGGCTCCCCCGTCTGCGTGTATGGGCCGCTAGGGTGGACCGGTGAGGACCTTCGCCTGGTACTGGTGCTCCCGCATCAACGAGTTGAACGGAACGACCGCGCTAGGGCGCCTGATCGCTCGGGCGGGTGGTGCGCGGCTGCGCCCCGGGCCGTTCGGCACGACGCTGGCCGAGGGCTACCGCTGGGGCTTCCCGGTCGCGGGTGCGTTCACGGTCGGCGGGGTGATCCTGACCCGTGGCGACTTCGGCACGCTGGCCGAGCAGCTTCCGGACGTCCTGGAGCACGAGCGGCGCCATTGTGTGCAGTACGCCGTGTTCGGTCTGGGGTTCCTCCCGGTCTACGTCGTCTCGTGCGGCTGGTCGTGGGTGTTCCTCCGCGACGTCGCGCGCGGCAACGTGTTCGAGCGGTGGGCCGGCCTGCGCTCGGGTGGCTACGAGTGAACCTGCACCTCCGTGCGTGAGGTGCGGACGCGACACGACCCGGAGGTCGTCCCCGCGCGCCGTTTCGTGCAAGAATCGAGCATGGCTTCTCCGCAGGGCGCGTCGGGACGCAACCCGCCGCGCCCGCGTCCGGTGGGCGGGACGCAACCCCGTCCGGGATCCGGCGGCGCTGCGCCGCGTCCGCCCAGCACGACGGGGCAGCACCGTCCAGTGTCGGCTGCCGCTGCGACCCGGCCACCGGATGCAGCGGGTCAGCGGCGCCAGGGATCGGGCACCGTGCCCCGTCCGATCGCCGGGGCGCCGCGCCCCGCTGCGGGCGTGCCGCGCCCGCCGGCCACCAGTGCCGTGCGCCGACCCGCTGCGCCGGGTACCTCGCCCCGGCCGGGTACCGCCGGCCAGCACCATCCGCCGCCGGCTCCACGCCCCCCGCTGACACGGCCGCCGGCAGAGGTCACCGGAGCCGCGGTCGCGGCGGTGTTCGTCGCCGTCGTATTCGCTGCGGCGGGGGG
>Ga0209629_10002592_pt1 | contig 12442 bp, 6 predicted proteins | sample TergutCu122P5_FD_187286 | JGI IMG/M metagenome (GOLD analysis project Ga0209629, IMG submission 187286) | Cubitermes ugandensis P5 segment gut microbial communities from Kakamega Forest, Kenya - Cu122 P5 (SPAdes) (version 2) | ecosystem: Host-associated > Arthropoda: Insects > Digestive system >... | reverse complement strand
AAATTAGTAAGTAGCTGATAACAGCGATATGACTTGATAATTACTGTATTGACTGTTATCACATTTCTGATAAACAGCAAAACATCAGACAGTCAACATTCATTTCATTCTCCTCACACGTCATTAAATTATCAATACCCAACATAATGTTGAGTCATTCCATTCCATAATCCGCCATGACATCCGCCACATAAAGCAAGTTCGACCGCTCCAAATTCCTGGCACCAAGCAGTAACTTCTCTCTTTAACACGTGACTACCCATCGCCTCTTCATAATTGTCTGTTGTCTGGTGAATTCTAGGGTCTATTATAATTTTCAGGAGCGTCTGAAATAACATCTTGAAGTACACGAAATTATTCCGAAACATTTTTATCTTATTTAAAGCTCTTCTTAATATAGTTTTCCCTTCTACGTCCGTTGCCCGCACCCATGTCCGGAGGCTACAGGTGTTACAATCCAAGTGCCTTCGCCTTGCTACCGGTGCCCCCTGGTACGTAAATAACAGGCATATAGACGAGGATCTGGGTGTTCCGTTGCTTGCCGACAACTTCAGAGCCCTGAATGCGAGCTTTGATTCAAATTTACCTGATGTGGAGAACCCCATAGTACGGCAACTCGGCAGATACTTACGCTGACCGAGGGCTGTCCCCGTCGCCCGAGAAAATCGTGAGTGTTTTGATAGAAAAGGGAGCGGGAATTGGAGTGCGGGACATAGAAGGGAAAACAGTCTGGGTCATAGCTAAGGGCAAAGGTTAAACTGCAGTCACACAGATGCTAAAAGTTCGAGCTGAAGGAATGAAGCCAGTTTCTTTCACTTCTAATAATGGCCTAAATACTTTTTCAGAAAGCGGTAATGTTGAATGAATGAAAAGAAAAATGAATGCTGGAGCATCTGCGGAATCAGCTACAGACAGAAATGACATTGAAAACCTAAGGATGTTTAAAACTACAGCGGAAGATCTATTAGAGTTCCAGTCGAACCCTCGCAGTGCCCTACACACTGCAGCTATAAACGGCGATTTGGAAGAGGTGCAGCGACTGGTTGAAGCTGGAATAACTCTAGATTGTGGTGACCAATTCGGACGCACTGCACTGTGGGTTGCTGCTCAGAACGGTCACAAGTTAATTGTCAGATATTTGTTACAAAACGGTAGTTGTGTGAACATACCTGACTGTGAAGGTGTGAGGCCTACAGATATTGCCGTCAGAGAGGGCCACTGGGATGTAGTTAATGTGTTTCTAAAACATGATCCAGAAATAAGACATGAAAGTATAAATTATCTAAAGAAACAGTTATATCAAGCATCAGAATTTGGTGATTTAGAAGTTGTGCGGTTAATATTAGAATGTGGCATTAGCGTAAACACAAGCTACAAAGATGGCTATACACCACTGCATGTAGCTGCAAAGTCTGGACATAAGGAAGTAAGTAGATTGTTGTTATATTGGGGTGCAAATGTAAATGGAGCAGATAATGCTGGTAAGACACCATTAATATCAGCAACTGAAAACGGTGTGGATGAAATGTTCCAAGAATTAATGTGTGCTACAGCCGTTACCGAAATTTCGACAAGCTTCCTCTCAGCAGGTAAAGCAGGACATAAAGAAGTAGTGGAAGAGATACTTAATAATGGTGCTAATGTGAATTGTGAAGTTAAAGAGGGTTTTAATCCTCTGTACGTAGCAGGTCTTAAGGGGCATGTCGAGGTGGTGCGAGAGTTGTTGAAACATGGCGCTATTCTGAAAAATGCAGATAAATACGGTGTTATAAGTCTGTACGCAGCAGGTAACGAGGGGCAATTCGAAGTGGTGCGACAGTTGCTGAATCATGGCGCTAATGTGCATAGTGCAGATAAATATCGTGTTACTGCTCTGTACGCATTAGGACAAAAGGGGTATGTGAAGGTTTTGCGAGAGTTACTGAAACATGGCGCTAATGTGAATAGTACAAGTACAAACGGTTCTACTCCTCTGCTTATAGCATGTTGCGAGGGGCATGTGGAGGTGGTGCAAGAGTTGCTGAATAATGGTGCTAATGTAAACACTGCAAATAAAAACGGTTCTAGTCCTCTGCTCATAGCAAGTACGAAGGGGAATATCGAGGTGTTGCGAGAGTTGCTGAATAATGGTGCTAATGTGAATACTGCAAATAAATACGGTTTTACTCCTCTCCTTCTAGCAGCTGCGGAGGGGCATGTCGAGGTGGTGCGAGAGTTGCTGAATCATGGCGCTAATGTGAATACTGAAAATAAAGAGGGTTTCACTCCACTGTACCTAGCTGGTCAAAAGGGGCATGTAGAGGTGGTGCGAGAGTTGTTGAATCATGGCGCTAATGTAAATACTGCAAATGAATACAGTTTTATTCCTCTGTATACCGCAGGTCAGGGGGGGCATTTCGAGGTGGTGCGAGAGTTGCTGAATCATGGCGCTAATGTGAATACTGCAAATAAAAATGGTTTTATTCCTCTGCACATAGCAGGTGAGGAGGGGCATGTTGAGGTGGTGCGAGAGTTGCTGAATCATGGAGCTAATGTGAATGCTTCAAGTAAAAACGGATTTACTCCTCTGCTCATAGCAAGTTTTAAGGGGCATATCGAGGTGGTGCGAGAGTTGTTGAATCATGGCGCTAATGTAAATACTGCAAATGAATACAGTTTTACTCCTCTGTATGCCGCAAGTCAAAAAGGGCATTTCGAGGTGGTGCGAGAGTTGCTGAATCATGGTGCTAATGTGAATACTGCAGATAAAGAGGGTTCTACTCCTCTGTTCGTAGCAGGTCTTAACGGGCATGTCGAGGTGGTGCGAGAGTTGTTGAATAATGGCTCTAATGTGAATACTGCAGATAAAGAAGGTTTTACTCCTCTGCACATAGCAGGTGAGAAGGGACATGTTGAGGTGGTGCAAGAGTTGCTGAATCATGGCGCTAATGTGAATACTGCAAATAAAGACGGTTTTACTCCACTGTACATAGCTGGTCAGGAGGGGCATGTCGAGGTTGTGCGAGAGTTGCTGAATCATGGTGCTAATGTGAATACTGCAGATAAAGAGGGTTCTACTCCTCTGTTCGTAGCAGGTCTTAACGGGCATGTCGAGGTGGTGCGAGAGTTGCTCAATCATGGCGCTGATGTGAATACTGCAGAAAAAGAGGGTTTTACTCCTCTGATCGTAGCAGGTCTTAACGGGCATGTCGAGGTGGTGCGAGAGTTGCTAAATCATGGCGCTAATTTGAATACTGCAAATAAACAAGATTTTACTCCACTGTACATAGCTGGTCAGGAAGGGCATGTCGAGGCGGTGCGAGAGTTCCTGAATCATGGCGCTAATGTGAATACTGCAAATAAAGATGGTTTTACTCCACTGTACATAGCTGGTTTAAAGGGGCATGTCGAGGTGGTGCGAGAGTTGTTGAATCATGGCGCTAATGTAAATACTGAAAATAAATACAGTTTTACTCCTCTGTATGCCGCAGTTCAGGAGGGGCATTTCGAGGTGGTGCGAGAGTTGCTGAATCATGGGGCTAATGTGCATACTGCAAATAAAAATGGTTCTATTCCTCTGCACATAGCAGGTGAGAAGGGACATGTCGAGGTGTTGCGAGAATTGCTGAATCATGGCGCTAATGTGAATACTGCAAATAAAGAAGGTTTTACTCCACTGTACATAGCTGGTCAGGAGGGGCATGTCGAGGTGGTTCGAGAGTTGCTGAATCATGGCGCTAATGTGAATGCTTCAAGTAAAAACGGTTTTACTCCTCTGCTCATAGCAGGTATTAAGGGGCATATCGAGGTGGTGCGAGAGTTGTTGAATCATGGGGCTAATGTAAATACTGTAAATGAATACAGTTTTACTCCTCTGTATGCCGCAGTTCTTGAGGGGCATTTCGAGGTGGTGCGAGAGTTGCTGAATCATGGCGCTAATGTCAATACTGCACATAAAGAGGGTTTTACTCCTCTGATCGTAGCAGGTCTTAACGGGCATCTTGAGGTGGTGCGAGAGTTGCTGAATTATGGCGCTAATATCAATACTGAAAATAATGAGGGTTTTACAATTCTGCATGTAGCAGCTCGCGACGGGCGTATCGAGTTGTTGCAAGAGTTGCTGAAACGTAGCGCTAATGTGAATACTGCAAGTATAGACGGTTTTACTCCTCTGTACGCCGCATGTCAGAATGGAAACTTCGAGATGGTGCGAGAGTTGCTGAATCATGGTGCTAATATGTATACCGCAAATTATGACGGTTTTACACCTCTGCACATAGCAGGTTTGAAAGGGCATATCCAGGTGTTGCAAGAGTTGCTGAATCATGGCGCTAATATTAATACAGCAAATACAGAGGGTATTAGTTCTCTGCACCTAGCAGTTCAGGAGGGGCATGTCGAGTTTGTGCGAGAGTTGCTGAATAATGGCGCTAATGTGAATACTGCAAATAACAACGGTTATACACCTCTGCATATAGCAGTTCGAAATGGGCACGTCGAGGTGATGCGTGACTTGCTGAAACATGGAGCTAATTTGAGTACTGCAAATAAACAGGGTGATACAATTCCGTACACAGCAGTTGTGAAAGGGAATGTCGAGGTGGTGCGAGAGTTGCTGAATCATGGCGCTGATGTGAATACTGCAAATAAACGCGGTGACACACTTCTGCTAACAGCAGTTGGGGAAGGGCATTTCGAGTTGGTGCGAGAGTTGCTTAATCATGGCGCTAATGTCAATACTGCAAATAAATACGGTTTTACTCCTCTGTACATAGCAGTTCAAGAGGGGCATGTCGAGATGGTGCGAGAGTTGCTGAATCATGGCGCTAAGGTGGATAAATCAAAGGAAGCCTCCCAGACATTTATTAGTCTAGCTGCTGAAAAGGGGTATTTGGACTTGATACGTGATGTGATGAAATAATTTCTTAGTGTGAATAATATACAGAAATATTATTTTGCATCTATTATTACAGCAGGTGAAAACTATAATATGGCATAATTTGATGTTTTACTGTCCGTGCATCATAGTAGAGGCTTTTTCAAATTACCAACTTAATGCACAATTCTTTTGTTTTTCAACAATATGTATGTTACATTATGCTCCTCAATATGTTTCGAGAAGCACGCTTCTCATCCTCAGGAGGACCTATTGTATCACCACAGCCTCTGGTATCATCACCCTGGAAATCGGTGAAAGATCATATATTAATTAAATGAGGTCTGCTGTATTGCTTAAACAATATTGAGAAAAAACTATAGTAAGTAAAAATGCTGTGATTAGTGAAGTGAATCCCATTGAGCTTGTTTTAAATGTAGCAGTGAAAACATATGCCTTGTCATAAAATTTTGTAAAATGTCCAGCTACCTCCTGTGTAGGGTCTTTAATAAATGTTAAAATTGAGGTAAATTTACAAGATATATTACCAAAGTGTCTAGGTTATTTGCTAAGACTACAGAAAATACAATATACCTTGTTTATGTATAGCCTTACTACTGTATGCAGCCGTACAGTATGCAGGTGGAGAGGGGACTGACAGGTGGACGGTAATATTGATTAGTGTCAAGCTGGTATGGGCGTGCGAGGTGTGTGTTAGAGTAGTTCCAACATAGAATTGTGTTCATTCGGACGCTGTTCCGGGATGAGTTCATTGTTTCGATGGAAAATCTGTATATACATTTTCTCATATGAAAGTAAAAACTGTTGGCCTGTTAATTTGCTTTAGAAGTGTAATTGTATCATTGAGCAAATAATACAGCAGACTTCATTTTATTAATATATGATCGTTCACCGATTTCCAGGGTGACGATACCAGAGGCTGTGGTGATAAAATGGGTCCTCCTGAGGATGAGCAGCGTGCTGCTTGAAACATGTTGAGGAGCATAGTGTAACATATATATTGTTGAAAAATAAAAGAATTGTGCATTAAGTTGGTAAATTGAAAAAGTATATAATATGGAAGCATACAGATAATTGCTGAATAAGTTCGTTACTGTTTATATTGCCAAAAACGGTTGCTGTTCATCGAAGACATTTTAGTTTTCATAGTGCATATTGACTTATTCTTAGAATTACTGAGTTGTTGAGGTTGAGTTGTTATTCAACACTAAGGTATATACAATAATCTGTCACGCAGCATGTTTAGACGAAACAGATATTACATTGTTGCTCTGTTGTCATGTTATTGTTTATAATGTCAGTGTTCACGCATAGAGATTAATTCTTGTACTAATTTGCACTTTATTTTATTGTTCATTATAGTTATATATATTTCTCAAATTTATGCTTATTAATATTGCATAATATTATGGAAAGGCCTGGAGTTGAGATTAATGGCGCGAAAAATGATGTCATAGCGTTACCTCTTTGTGTGATAGCGTGGCTTCTACACGCCGCTTGAAGAGTCAGTCTGCTGTAACATGGCTTCGTGTGCACACATATAACAAACTACATACACGTATAACAATTAGCGCCATAGTGCATCCTAAGGCATCACAGTGTCACAAATAGTGATAACACGTAACAGAAGTGTTTAATAAATGTTCTACAGCGATCTACAGCACCACGATGCTACGAAGCATAATAATTATTTCCTTGTGTTAAAACCGTGTCACAACCACACATAATTTGTGTTTGCAAATAAAAACAAAATTCTCAAGTGTATGATAATATTCAGAAGTGTTTCAGTAGAGTGTTCCAGTGTTTATTAAAGTGATTAACCTAAATTAATAAATCTAATCCTTGTTATTCGTTGAACCAGCATTTCATTAATGAGCAATTTAGTTCATAGAATTTATGTACCCTGAATATACCTGAGGCAGTGTGTACAGCCACGTACTATGGCAGTTTCCTTAAATGTATCGGCCGTAAATTGTAAATTTAATATGGTAATTATCATTGAGATTTCACACGTGATTACTTGTAATACGTATCAGAGAGTGCTGTGTTTATGTAGACAAGCAACTGTGTGGTTAGGTGCTTGAATATTTTTCAGCATTATTTGTTTTTATATCACAGCTAATGTTAATTATATTGTCTTATATCTACTGTTAATGTAACTGACTGCACAGTGCTGAAACTTTGTGACGGTCAACTGTACAATGTGTGGCTATGTACTGGAATATTATTCAGAATTATTTGTTTGTTTATCACAGCTAATGTGTGTAATATTGCCTTATATCTATTGTTAATGTAACTGGCTGCACAGTGCTGACACTTTGTGGCGATCAGTTAGCAGTGCCTGTAAGTAACTGTACACCGTGTGGTTATGTGATGGAATATTATTCAGCATTATTTGTTTGTTTATCACAGCTAATGTTTGTTATATTGCCTTATGTCTACTGTTAATGTAACTGGCTGTACAGTGCTGACACTTTGTGATGGTCAGTTAGCAGTGCATGCAAATAACTGTACATTGTGTGGTTATGTGCTGGAATAATATTCAGCATTATTTGTTTGTTTATCACAGCTAATATTTGTTATATTGCCTTATGTCTACTGTTAATGTAACTGGGCGCACAGTGCTGACACTTTGTGACGGTCAGTTAGCAGTGCCTGCAAGTAACTGTATATTGTGTGGTTATGTGCTGGAATATTATTCAGCATTATTTGTTTGTTTATCACAGCTAATGTTTGTCATATTGCATTATATCTACTGTTAATATAACTGTCTGCAAAGTGGTGACACTTTGTGGCGGTCAGTTAGCAGTACCTGCAAGGAAATGTACATTGTGTGGTTATGTGCTGGAATATTATTCAGCATTATTTGTTTGTTTATCACAGCTAACGTATGATACATTGCCTTATATCTACTGTTAAAATAACTGCAATAAATTTCATACACAGCAATAACAAGAGTGCCATTTTGCTACAAATCTGCTATTTGATTTTAAATGTCCCTTCAAAGTATGCGTCGTTGCACTGTATTTTTATATATATATTTTAGCATACTTAAAATTTAGAGTCTTTCCTTTTGCATAAAATTTGAACCGCAGCGTCACTGAAATATTAATTCTATATAACTATTACTTCCATCCAACACACGATGAACAATAATTGGTCCTGCAGCCAGTTCCATCCAACACACGATTTACCATAACTGGTACTCTCAGTTAGTTCCGTGCAACACATATGATGCACCATAACTGCTACTGACAGCCCGTTCCATCCAACACACGATGCACCATAACTGCTACTGTCAGTCAGTTCCGTCCAACACACACGATTCACCATAACTGCTACTGTCTGTCAGTTCCCCCAACACACACAATGTACCATAACTGCTACTGTCAGTCATTTCCGTCCAACACACACGATTCACCATAACTGCTACTGTCCGTCAGTTCCCCCAACACACACAATGCACCATAACTGCTACTGTCAGTCAGTTCCGTCCAACAAACACGATGCACCATAACTGCTACTGTCAGTCAGTTCCGTCCAACACACACGATGCACCATAACTTCTACTGTCAGTCAGTTCTGTCCAACACACACGATGCATCTGGCTACGCGTCTGATTAAGTCACAACTTTTATATATATATATATATATATATATATATATAAACATGTATACGTACTTACACACACACACAAAACACAAACCCACCCACACATATACAAACACACATATATATATATATAATTTTAAACATTTGATATCAGACACCAAAAAGAAGAGAACAAGCAGAAGGCAGAAGGCAGAAGGCCGAAACATGTTGCATCGTACATGAAGAGCGGTACTGCAATGAGCGAATATAAATTGATTCGGTATCATAGACAGTAACTGGGAGAGACAATATTGGGCAATGTACTGTGACGGAACGTTGAGGGGCGTTCTGGCAACAGTTGGTGTACTGGAAAAGCTATAAATATTACAAATTTTGCTTGAAATATTTTGTTCATTCTAAGACGAATTGAGAGAAAAATTATCAGAAGTGTTTATTGGTCTTCATTTAAAGTAATCATTATTATTGTCAGATTTAAATGAAACTCAAATTGTCTCAACGGACTTTCGAAAAATACCCAAATATCAAATTTCATAACAATCAGTCCAGTTGGAGCCCAGTTGTTCATGTTGACAGACGGACGGAAAGACGGACACGAAGAAGCTAATAGTCGCTGTTCGTAATTTTGCGAAAGCGTCTAAAATGTAATGATAAAGCATCAGCATAGCGCAGCGGTTCTTAGGTTTTTTATCATGGACTGCCTTGAGAGTCTAGTGACACCACGGACCGCTTCTGAGAAAAATGTATTTATGGCGACGATAAAATATATCCATTTAGAATTTAGATCTGTGTAGTTCAATTTATATTAAGATTGTATTACAAAGGAAACTGGTCATGCTTAAGAAGAGTTTTCAAAATATTGAAGAATAAATAATTTGTAACATGGAAATACAATTTCTTTTGTTTGTTAAAAAGTTAAATAATAACAATACAAAAAATAAGTTTAAGAAATGGGAAAGTTGAAATTAAATTAAATTTTTATAAGATTTTTTATTGCGAAGACAAATGTATTGTGGTTTGAATTGCTTAGGGTATAAGGATTTTAGACAGTTAATAGAATTGTTTAGTTTAAAGACCGTAAATTACTTTGTTGCTTACATATAGTATTAAATGAAAAGCTGAAGTTTATTTGGGTGACATTGATAATAAAGACTTAAGTTTTTTCCAAGTCATTTCACGCACTACAAGTTAAGAAAAGCACATATGTCAGTTGGAAGCTGACTGGAAACGGGGTATCGGTACTGTTTTAGCGACAGAAGGGAAAGGCAGACAGAATCCCACATGAGATGGCAGACAAAGTGCCCGATCCGTGGTGGTGATTGTGGTGATAATGTTTATGATGATCATTACAACATTAAACACACTGGCAGCCTACAGCAACAGCCTAAGGACCCAGGCCACTAGCAAACTGACATCACTTTCTGCAGTCCAGTTCGTGCAAGGATATCGGCTAGAATACGTGTGCCGTGGTTTTGTGCAGGCACAGCCCTTGCGGTGGTCAGCAGTGCGACTGGTCCTACCGAATGGCTAAAATATTAATAGCGGCAGATTTAATTGGGAATATGTAAAGGGCAGAGAGAGCAATTAGTGACAGCTAGAAATGGCACCATGGCGCACCGACAGACAGTTTCTGCTTATATCTACTGGATTAGATAAAACTTGTGTGTACAGAAGCGTCGTGAGTTTTCCTTTCTTAGAATTCACAGCTCTGCAGATAAGAAAGTTTCTCGTATTGTAGGTGTGTCCAAGAAGAGGGCATAATTTCTACAACCCAAACTCCGGTATCCAACACTGTACTCCCCACAACAGCACCACTGTAAATGTTCCTTAACAGCCGTTTCCAGATGTAGTCACTCGGCCTAACAAAGCTTCTTCTATTCAGTAACTATTAATACTGATACACCAACCAATACTAAGGTGTAAAGAGACAGTCTAACAAGCTGCAGCACATTCAGTTTCTTATTGAAATTTATGAAAGGAGCAAAACAACAGAACGTGCTTAGTAAACAGGACAATTGTGTGTAGTGAATAGTGTGCAGTGTATAATATATGGTTAATGTGTACTGTGTATTGTGTACTGTGTATAGTGTACTGTGTATTGTGTACTGTGAATTGTGTACTGTGTATAGTGTACTGTGTATTGTGTACTTTGTACTGTGTACTTTGTACAGTGTACTGTGTACTGTGTATAGTGTACTGTATTGTGTACTTCGTTCAGTGTACTGTGCACTGTGTATAGTGTACTGTGTATTGTGTACTTTGTATTGTGTACTTTGTACAGTGTACTGTGTACTGTGTATAGTGTACTGAGTATTGTGTACTGTGAATTGTGTACTGTGTTTAGTGTACTGTGTATTGCGTACTTTGTATTGTGTACTTTGTACAGTGTACTGTGTACTGTGTATAGTATACTGTGTATAGCGTACTTTGTACAGTGTACTGTGTACTGTGTATAGTATACTGTGTATAGCGTACTTTGTATTGTGTACTTTGTACAGTGTACTGTGTACTGTGTATAGTGTACTGTGTATTGTGTACTGTGAAATGTGTACTGTGTATTGTGTACTGTGTATAGTGTACTGTGTATTGTGTACTTTGTATTGTGTACTTTGTATTGTGTACTGTGTATTGTATATAGTGTACTGTGTATTGTGTACTGTGAATTGTGTACTGTGTATAGTCTACTGTGTATAGTGTACTGTGTATTGTGTACATTGTATTGTGTACTTTGTACAGTGTACTGTGTAGTGTGTATAGTGTACTGTGTATTGTGTACTGTGAATTGTGTACTGTGTATAGTGTACTATGTATTGTGTACTTTGTATTGTGTACTTTGCACAGTGTACTGTGTATTGTGTACTGTGTATAGTGTACTGTGTATTGTGTACTTTGTACAGTGTACTGTGTATTGTGTACTGTGTATAGCGCATAGTGTACTTGTAGAGTGTATTGTGTATTGTGTACTATGTACAGGGTACTGTGTACAGAGTACTGTTTATTGTGTACTGTGTGTAGTGTACTGTCTATAGTTTATTGTTTATAGTGTACTGTGTATAGTGTCTTGTGGATTGTGTATTATGTACAGTGTACTGTGTATAGGGTACTGTGTATTGTGTAATGTGTATAGTGTACTGTGTATTGTGTACTGTGTATAGTGCACTGCGTATAGTGTACTGTGTATAGTGTACTGTATATAGTGTACTGTGTAGAGTGTACCGTGTGTAGTGCATAGTGTATTGTATGGTATACTGTCTATAGTTTATTTTGTATAATGCACTGTGTATAGTGTATTGTGTATAATGTACAGTGTACTGTGTATAGGGTACTGTGTATTGTGTACTTTGTATAGTGTACTGTGTAAAGTGTACTGTGTATTGTGTACTGTGTATACTGTACTGTGTACATTGTACTGTGTGTAGTGTACTGTGTACAGTGTACTGTGTATAGTGTACTGTGTACAGTGTACTGTGTATAGTGTATTCTGTACCTATAAATAATAATTTGTTTGATTCAATTTTCTGTATATTTTATTTTATTACTGTCCCTTGTGCAGTGAACGTAATAAAGTCAGGGATGCTGAACCAGTCTGTACGGACTGCAGACATTTGATGCAATTGCTATGTAACCATTCAGACTCTCTTCCCAGCAGTAAGGTTCCTACAAATTTTATCAGTTTTTTACTCAGCTCCCAGATGAGTGAGGGCACCAAACTAGATAACAAATCACCTGATCCGACCTGATCATACACCCGTGCGGTCACGATTACCACTAGGGTAAATTGATCAAAAACAGTGTGTCTGAAGGTAACAGTAACAGTACAGTTGGTTCGGAGCGCGAACAGCGAGAGGGTAACTGTAGAATTGGATAGAGGGAAACTGAAACAGTGTGTCTGAAGGTAACAGTAACAGTACAGTTGGTACTGAGAGCGAACAGCGAGAGGGGAACTGTAGAATTGG
>Ga0209629_10002591_pt1 | contig 12443 bp, 8 predicted proteins | sample TergutCu122P5_FD_187286 | JGI IMG/M metagenome (GOLD analysis project Ga0209629, IMG submission 187286) | Cubitermes ugandensis P5 segment gut microbial communities from Kakamega Forest, Kenya - Cu122 P5 (SPAdes) (version 2) | ecosystem: Host-associated > Arthropoda: Insects > Digestive system >... | reverse complement strand
TATTATAAACGATTCAATTGTTGTGCGTGATTTCAGTCTTCCACAAAGAAGTAGCTGAGAACTGCTCTTTTCTGGAGTATTACGAGAGTAATAACCCAGAAGAGTGTAGTTCTCGGACACTGTTCAATGCTAGGTCCGAATTTATTTGGTTATTTCATTTCACCTAAGTACTACTGTTCCTGCTACTACTACTACTACTACTACTACTACTAATACTACTGCTACTAACAACAACAACAATAACAACGTTAATAACAATAATAATAATAATAACGCTTTAATGTATGTTGCTCGTGAGTGACAGAGGTGATAATCAGAAAAATCTATTTTTTTTGCAATATTTCAGTATAATTAGGATGGCGTTAGTTTTGCATACAGAAAGATGATCTGTGATGGCATTCAATCATTCCACATCCCTCCCCTGAAACTGTTACTGGGTCCATTGGCATAGCTTACCAAAAACAATAACTTCTGCATGTTCACATCACAAGCCGAGCATAGAAGCCAACAGTTGCGTGCACGAACCTAGATCTTTGAATAACGTATTTTGTTGCGAGTGATGTATGACATAGCTCTTGTAATGCAGGCTGTGTGGTGAACGATGCAGAAAAATTCAAAGGTGAACGCCACAAACTAGGACCCATTAAGGCATGTGTACCAGAGTGGGCAGTTTATAACACATGTCCATACAGTCATATCTATGGTCTTGCTGAGGAAGATGTCGGCGAAGTCTTCCGATGTCAAGAAATTATGACCCAGGTTCCTAAATCTTAATACCACCAGTGCTTGACAGTCACAAAGAACATATGAGACCATTTCAGATGCCTGTTTCCATCTAATACACCAGGGATTGTCTACAAGCCCCAGTTTCATTAGATGTCCATTTAAATGACTGTATCCTGTTAGCAACCCCTTCATTATTCTTAGTCTGGTTTCTGCTCAGTTTGAGTTAATTACACAGATTCTTGGAAATAACCAACTTGATGCACTTTTTCATGTGTTTGATTTAGGTAGGTAGATTTCACCCTTTCATTAGGCCACGAAGGCCCTTAGGGAGAGTAGAGGTATAACTCTACTCTATTTTTGACCTCGGTACTAGAAGGGTTGAGGGGTCAGCTTCACTCCCTGGCAGCACCTTACCCCCCAGAAAGACCCGGTACCCATTGTACAGGGGGCTGGGTGGGCCTCAGGACTGGTCTGGATGGGCGCGGAAAATCTCGCCCCCACCGGAATTCGATCACTGGACCGTCCAGCCCGTAGGCAGTCACTATACCGAATGAGCTACCTGGCCCACGAGCTTTTGATTTAACTTTCTGGAAAACCTGGTTATTTAATGCATTTTGCTGCAGACATTCAAAATTAATTGATTAATCTTTTGAAAGCAAGAGTGTGAGAGACCATTATTTCATCCACTGAGAAGGCCAATTACTACAGTACCGTATTTGTTATAATGCCAGACAGTTTGCACAAAGAACAGCTGTAACAAATCTTCATATATTTTAACATTCGGTATAATTCTGTGTATCAAGGAAACATTTATTGGCTTCATTTAACCTCATGTGAATACTTATGAGTCAATCACAGGGGAAATAACGAGGATGTTGGAACAAGATGGACTGAATCTTGAAGGATGCAAGGATTAGTCACATGATTGTCAGGCATCCATGGCTGGTGTTAATTGTGGCTTTAAAACTGAATGTTAGCTGTGAATCTGTTGGCAGGTTTTGTTCCCTACAGCAGTCAATCAATCTGATTTGTGTTCACACTGCTGATGTGGATGTACAGACTCTGCCTTCCCATGGTTTTTGCCCGGGGAGGGGGGTACTGTGGAATGTCTGTTAGACCACTTTTCTTATTCAACTCTGTGATGACGTGTTCTAAAAGACTAGACATACAGTACAGAACACCATTTTGATGCCAAATGGAGGTCAAAAGCAGCTGCAGTGAATGTCATTTCAAGACAACTTGAAAAAATTATTGCTGTATTTGAACAGGTGTATAATACTTTGACACAAACCCATTATATACATGTTCAATTCCCTAAGAGAAATTATGGACAAAATTGGAATTTAAATCTCTGATTGTTTGCCATGCTTGTGAGATTAGAGATTTGCTTTGGTTTCTGCAGTGATGAATCTCTGGTAAATGAGCTGGACCTTCAGATGGGTGAACAGCTTATTGAGCTCTACTATAAGTGTAATGAACTGGCATATCATGATTCAGAAAATTTGAATGGTTTGTAAATTTATCAGGATTACAGGGACACACAAAAACATGAAATATTGAACTTTTCTCCAGATGCCGGAGAATGAAAAGGTAAAGATAATTTATACATCTATTACTTTTGTATGTGGGGTTAAGCTTTATGTTTGTATGAATTTTGTTTACGCATTTATTGATTTGATCAGTGCTTATTTGTGTTGTGTCATATATGATTAATATAACGTCGACATAACTTGTGTAGAGAATTACTGGTATATTATTGTGTCAAGGAGCTGTTTTATATGTACATTTTCCTGATGCTGTAAAACAATTTCAGCTATAGTGCCAGAGATTGGTGGGCCCATTGAGACTCTTTTTTTTTTTTGGTTGATATATCTTATTTTGAAACATGAAATAATTCTGTGATAGAACAGCTTCCATTAATATTATTATTTTTTGTGTTACGTGTGCATTTGTTCTTCTTTAGGAGCACTGATTTTGTAATTTTTAGGGTTTCTTTTATAGGAATACTGACATAAAGTCCCTTATATCATATGTTATCAGTTGGTGATCATTACTTAGATTTAATTTTACTAGATCGGCAGCCAGGCTTTTAGAGTTTCTGACGTTATATTGATTATTTTGTGTGATATGCTTGTTGAGTAATTTTACAAGGTGTTTGGATATTTTGTATGTTGGGTATTTCACATTGGTGATTACGGGTCTGATTGGTATACCGGTTTTGTGCAGTTTTAGTTGTGCTTTTAAAGTTGGTGGTGATGGTTTTTGTTGTATTAGGTATTTTATCTTTTTCTTGTCTATGATTAGATTACATTCTTGTAATGTTCTGTGTATTAGTTGTTGGTATTTGGTAGTGGGACCTTTTTGGATCAGGTGGAAATTGTTATCCGTAACAAATGTATGTACTTTTTTAGAATATTCTTCGGCGTTTCTGATTACAATTGTTTTTCGTTTGTCGGCCTGGACAATTATCGCCTTCTCCATTACAAGTTTTTGGCTCATCTTCTTTACATTACATAGTTGTCTCTTCTGTGTGGTTTTGTGGATGTTTTCTGAGTTTAACAAAGGGTTTGAAGTAAAATACACGTAACATTAGACACTTTGAAACAATCACGAGGCGCTAAAATTCAAGAAGATAATGTGTAATATGCTTTTTATTTCCTGCACAATTCAAAATAGTTGACGAAAAAGTTCGACACACCAAACTCCCCACCACATGCCACATCTATTTTCAGCACAAATTATATATTTATTTTCAGTGATCGACATTCATATCACCAATTTTAGATAATCAAATTCCCCACACTAACACCTTACTTTTCCCAAGACAACAGATTAATTTCCCTGGGACACAGAAAACGCTATATACAGTTACGAAGAAACGACATCCTGTAAATAGGCATCAAGAAACAGTAAGTTGGGGCCCTGAGGAGGGCCGTTTTATAATAATGCTGCAAGCTTTCAATGCCTAATTCACGTATTTATTCTTCTGTCTAAGAGAAATAAGCGAATTTTTGGTGTCGCTATCCGGTTGTATCTGTTTATCGACATGTCTTTATCAGCGGAGTAACAAAACGCGTGCAAAGCGCTATGCTTGCAGAGCGAGTTTTGCCTTCACTCAGATTGGTGCGGACCGCTCTGAGAACGTACAGCTTCCAAGTTTGTGTGAATGGGTGTAAACCAGCCTGCTCCACAAACTACCCAATCAGGAATGGGTTCGTGTGAATTAGAAAATTTGCCAGCTCTTACTGGTTTTTTACAGCAGTGACTGCAGACTTCGAAAAGTTACATAAAACGTGGATTACCGTTGCGATCCCGCATTTGACATCGATCCGGCGAAAGGAGCAAAGAAGCGGAATGTTAATAACACGGAAAGGCTTCCTGGTTGTTTTATTTCTCTGGATGGATGACATGTAAGTATTCAGTTTAGTAATTCTTTTTACAATCTGACGAGCTGATTGACTGACGGACGGACTGGCGGGCCCTTTTCAGGGCCCCAAGCTTGAAAGGCGGAAGGATGACAAGGACATTGTAGGTATCTTAGAATTCCGCCAGGTGATTGGTACTCTCTGACTTTTTCATTCCAAACCGACACATTTCTGATATAGCACTGGTGTAAATAATAATTTGCTAGTAAAATGAAAATGTTATAGTATTAATTTGTCACGGAGTCTAAATAAAACTATTTTATGTGTAGACAACACAAACAGAAGACAATTTTTTGAAACAAGTTGTGGTGAGAGTTTGGGAAGAAAGTTTCTTTTATTGTGATCGTGATAGGGATATAATTATTGTACTGTTGGTTCTACTGAGCATTACCGGTCCGCGCTGGTGCTTTTAAATGGTTGAAATTTTGTAGGTGGTACATCTTTTCATCACATTTCAGTGTATGGTTGAAACTCTGAAATCATTATTCTTTATTTTGAGGTGATTGTTAAGGGTTCATAAAATATGTTACTTTATGTTTTTGGTGATTTTTCAATTTCAAGTCGTTTGAATTGGTAGTACGATTGTTTGTTTCTAATCAGGATTTGTGGCACCAGTTTGGTAGGTATATCATAGCTGTGAAAGGAGCATTCGTATAAATTGGTATCAGCCTTGTTCAATAGAAAAGATGTAAGTTTCCAATCGTCACGTGCTTCGACACAAATTGTTTTCGTATTTTCCAGTGCTTACTCATCAGCACGTATTTTATAGTGTTGAATGGGAAGATGGTTTCAGGTGACATCCGGGCTGGAATCGAAACCGAGATACCAGAAACATTAAATCTATTATTTTAATTATTTTAATATTTTGATAAATTTTATAATAAAAAATAAAAGCAATGAAATCTATATTTAAGAAGGGTGAAAAATTCTGTATATTTATTTGCAGGTCAATCTCATTAATAGCTTTCTCTAAAATATTTTAAAAAGTTAAGTGTAACTTCTTAAATTGAAGCACCATCCTCGCTGCTTTTCATCGCGGGGCTCGGGTTGAATTCCAGACCGGTCCATGTGGGATTTTTGCTGCACAAAGTGACAATAGGACATCCTTTTCTCCAAGTACTTTTGTTGTGTCTGTTTTCATACCATCAGTGCACCATATTCATATTTTGCTCATATAAGACTAAGGCTACATGTTTGGAATCATCATTAATTAAGACACTTCTCTGTCTGTGTCCTGTATTTTCGGTATGAATACTTATCCATTATGCATAGTTGTAAGTGTATTTACTGTCATGTGTTCCCTGGGTACACATGGCAAGATAGCAAGAGTAAGGTAGGAGATGAAGCAGGGTTAACTCTGGGTGGTGCTGACTGAGGACTGGTAGTGAACATGTGCAATTGCAGGATGTACCCCAGATTGATTTAGCACTGACTGGGTGCTAATCAAAGTGGATCAAATTTAGAGTCACTGCATACTAAAGTTGCCAGAATTGCTCCCGGAAATGATACAGTATGACTGATAAAATGAAACTGGCAATTGATGGGATGCAAGTAATTTCATCCAGGGGAAATAATAAGAATTTCATGTATTTATTTTTGTCATGTCTGTCTGTATATCTGAGAGCATTAAGTTCCAGTGGGATATGCCACTCTGTTGTTGGGAGAATGGCTGCCGGTGATAAAGGCACTATGTTCTTTTAAGAAGTTGGTAACCACTCGCCCAATAACACATCACAGCCTCTTGCTTATTTCAAATCATAAAATATTGTCTAAATGTGCTGCTACTGATCTTGTTGTATGATGTTTAGAGATGATTTCTAGGTATATCTGGTCAAAATTTGTCAATCCGTGGGTTCAGGAGAAATTCTGCTACTCCATTTCATGAAGTTGTAAAGTCAAAATGAACAAAGTGCACTTAGAATGCTGTAATGTTATATGTAAGCTCCTGTTGGTCCTCACAGATTGTGTCTGTACTGGATTGTGTTGTATCTGCAATGGAGAACCCTGAGAATTTGCAAGAGTTAAAGGAAACGCGGCATGTAATTGAGGTATTTGTGTGAATTTTCTAGTTACTTATGAACACTTCTTACACATATAATCCTGTATGGATGTTACTAGTTTGTCTTTATAAAGTAAGATGGTAAGCATTTTGTTGAAACCATGTTTATCTGTCCATTTTCCATGGCAGACTATCAGCAACTAAATTGTTTGTTGGATTTTCATGAAATCTGGAATAGGAGCTCTTTTTAAATAGTTGTCCAGCAAGTTCAAGTTTCTTAAAATCGACAGAGCGGTGAAAATTATTTTCTCCCTATAGTGTACATATTTTGGTACTAGTTTGTGTGTATATTTGTATGGAAGATTTCTGCTTAATGCTACTGGGTAATTGTGTCCTGAAAATGGGTACAGTGGAAGCCATAAATGAAATTTTGCCCCTGTTTTTTATATTTGCATCTGATTTGGATACAGTTCTGCACAACAATTTATTGTCCTATATTGAATTCCATGAAAACTGACAAAATTAACGCAATATTTTATGTGGGGTATAAATGAATTTCTATGTGTAATTTCTACATTGGTTGTGTAATTTGGGTGAAATTTTGTGCAAGAGATCTGCAAAGCATGCTCCTGAACTTTTGTGAGTTTCATGAAAATTTGTGAAGAAAAGCTATCCTTTTTTATTGAAATTACATTTATGTTTGTACCATGAAAGCACGTGGCATTTTTAAAGTAGAAAACTTTGCAAGGTCTGTGTGCTACATAATGGAGTAGACTGTTTGCAGTCCTGTTACATTTATCTGAAGGATTTCCGATTCTCAAACAGCCATATGATGTTTTGATTGGAACCCATAGTATGTGTGTGTGTGTGTGCGCGCCCGCGCATGTGTGTGCATGTGTATGCGCGTGCGTGCGTGCGCACGTGCGTGGGTGCATGCGTGGTCCCCCCCCACCATGCTGTCACAAAGGGTATGCATATATCTCTCTAACAGCTGAAGTCTGGATGTTAACGCCTGACATAGCATGACTAATTTTCAGAGTTGGTCATGTGTACCAATAGTCTTTTACATGTGGTGTGCTCACTGAACACATATGCATTAGAACAGTAAATAATATGCCTTGTGTACCTGCTTGCCATAGTGACATTGAGAGTAATTTGTTAAATGGACTGGAAATTCTTGTAAAAGGCAGTAAGGACTTCGAGAAGACAACAGCATAAGAAAAATAAATATATATTAAACGTGGGATAAAATTTTAGTGTTACATTTGCTATTTGATGTCTTTAAAATGTGGCATAGGTCATTTTTCACCTTAGAGGAATGGAACAGCTGACTTAAACACTTTATTTTCACAGATGTATGAACAGAAACTCCATGAGCTTCAGTCTCAACTTGTTACTTCACGTATGATGGAGAGGGAATTTTCTGCTGACTTGGAGGCTTTGCAGGAGAAATATGACAAAGATCGCGCTGCTGCAGCACTGCAAATGAAAGCTCTGCATGATAAATATTCACTTACTGTGAAAGAGCTATCAGAAGCGGTAGGTGGCAAACAGTAACAACATTTTGTCAGCTGTCATTGACATTTTTAAGGACATTGTATCCACATGATTCATACCACATTATGCATTATATGAATAAAATGCACGTTATAAAACGTCATGAATATTATGCATACTTTTACTTAAAAAATTCGTAGTGCATGCGTTTCATGAAATGTTTCCAAGTTACAGATACTAATGTGGTTTATGAACTGATGCTTATATAAGTGAGTGACCTGTGTCTGTTAATAATTTTAACTAATGTAGATGGCTACTACCACAAAACAGTCAGATGCGATCTAAGAATTTTACGTCAGTGATTTGTTTGTAATTCCTTAGATACAGAATTTTTACATACAATAACAATATATCTCAGTATTAAACTTCATATATTTCCTTACAATCATCAGTAACTGACTCCATGGAACATTATGAAGCTTTTTATTACGTACTTTTTGTATTTACCCATTAAATTTGGGTCATTTAGTTTCAGCACCATCCTCAGTAATGATTATCACTGTGAGGCTTACAGTCCTGCACCAAATATTGAGGTTGTGCTGCGTGTTTGTGAGGTCCTGAACATATGTTACTTGGACTGGGGTGTTCTCTGGTTTTTATCAGTTCCTCAGGCTAATTTCAGAATAGCACCTTAAGTTAGGTCACAACCACTGCCTTCCAGTTCCTATTTAATTTATTGTTTATGAATTATTCCATAATTTGGTACTGCATGATCAAAGCATTATTAAATGTACCGTGAATCATTCAATTTAATCGTACTGTTATGTTCAAAAAATACTCAACCTGCAAGTTGAACATTTTTATTATAACTTGTAGTAGTGTTATATTGTATTATTAGGTTGAGAAGAAGGAGAAAGAAAAGCGATCTCAAGAGGACACACATAGGACACAGATCTTAGAAATGGAATGTAAAGTGAAGCAGCTGGAGCAGCAGCTGGAAGAAGTATCTAATGCAAGGAACAATGATGTGTTGAAAGAACTGCAGGTGACTGTTTATGAAACTGATATTTTCTGTAACAATTACACAGAAAGAATCTAAGGCAATATCATTTCAGATATTTTCCTTCTTACAAAATAGTACCATATTTTATTGTTTAAATTTTACCGAAATTGCTCAGTCACCTCAGTGCACTTAAAAATTCACCAAATATCCTCTTGTTCACTGTGATGTGGCATTCCCAGAAACACCAGAGCCAGCCATCACTAGCTTTAAAGTTTAATCATATGCTTTGCTAGTGTATCTGCAGTGGAGTCAAGTTCAGCACCGCTCTTAAGTATATCATTTATGTATGGTGCACAAAACTTTTACATGCCGCATCCCCGAGATCTCTTACCTGTGCCACTTTGATATGCTTCCTGCCAGTAACTGGTGAACAGCCTGAAGCATGAACACTGTATTTAGTGAAAACTGTTGAAGTTTTTTACTGGCTGTCATGAATATATTTCACAATTTTTTATACCCCAAAATCTTCTCATGTGATGGAAACAGAATCACCCAATTCCAGCTTCTGAATTAACTCAAGCTTTTGTTTAACACTCATACTTACTCCATTTATTTTTTCACCACCATCCTTAGAGGCCATGATTGCTTATTTTAGTTACTCTTTATCTATGGTCTGTTGTTGAAGTGAACTTGTAATTTGAAACCAAACTATACAAGCTGTATCACTCAGTCCAGTTGGGTTTAAGTGTGTGATATGGATGAGCACAAGTACACACAACGGAAGTCAGTTCATATGCAAAACAGCAGCAACTGTCAGACCCAATGAAAAGCATTAGTCATTTATGAAGTTTGTTCAGTAGAAGTCCATTAAATCAGAGTTTTTACTATATATGTATGTAATACTGCCATTACTTAGTGAACGTGACAAAAATAAAATGTCTTAACTAATAAAAGATAACAGTAAAAATTTTAATTCCAAGGGGATGTGAACATTATATTCTGTCCTTCCGTAACATATTTCTATTTGACAAAGTTACGATGGACTGTTGTGTAATTCAGATGAAAGAGACGCAATGTGCATAGGTAATTTGGGTGGGTAAATCTGTTAGAAAGTGGCCTCATGGAGGATGAATAAGGAGAAAGAGGAATAGAATTATATGTACTGTTAGGGAAAGTAGTAAGGCTGTAAGCTGGATGAAGTGCTTCTTCTCTATTGTTTATAAGCATACATTGGTACCAGCAGTATTGAAATTATTTGATAGATGTTCACTGTGTGAGGAAATCATCTCTGAATACCCCTTTCCTCTCAGACTGTCACACTGAAAAATGCTTCTTTCCTATCCAGTATGTTCATTTCACACTCCCAATATTTTGTATTGAGTACTAATGTGCCATAAGATGTAAATTCTGTGTGTAACACCAACATTTTAGAGCTGCTTAGTGTGTCCATCTTCAAACTGACCATGGTAACATCACACATCTCCAAAATGTGGGAAAATGCTATTTTTCAGAGACAGAATTCACATTAGCAATGGACTACTTTGAAAACCTGAAGTCTTGTATATTCTGACTATTTAAATATGCAGTTTTAAGTGGGTAATGTAGGACTTCAACTTGGATTTTAACAATTTATGTTGTCCTCATGGCTGCAATGACACCAATGTACCAGCTTATGTATGAAGATCCATATACTTTTTGCCAACAATTTGTCCATTCTGTAAGTTTCATATGAAAGAAAACGGCAGATGGATCACTTACCTTGATTTGTGTTGCAGTTGGAGCATAATATATTAGAATCAGAAATCCACACTCAGTTTCAGCAATTGCAAGACAAGCATATCGTACTCACAAGTAAGATAGATGAACTAACAAGTGCTTTGAAAGAAGCTAATATAAGTTTAGCAATGAAAGAAGAGGATTTGGCATCCTGTACGAATTGCCTTACGGTGGGTGTTAATTCTGCCCAGGTAGTATAATAACTAATACAACACTAGTGTGCATCATCTGTGAGAGATATGGCATTTAATTTTTTTTGGAAACATTTCTGGTTATGGATGTGGAATGTCATTCCATGCAAAAATTTGTTTTGATTTCTGTAACAGTGTTGTTACTGCATTTGGATCATTTGTGTTTATCTGAGTGTCATTATTTAATAAACATGTTCAAATTTATGCATGATTACAAGGTGATACCCATTTTTCAGATGATGAATTAGAGAAAAATTCTCATCTTATATTTGAATAAGTATGTTATATGCATGTGGTATTTTGTTAATGTCAAAATTTATAAAATCCTATGAGGTTGTGAGTTCTCACATCACTGCCTGAGGATTACTTGGTTTTTGGCAAGCAATAACATAAGGTTTTGTAGACAGATGCCAGTGCTTTGGGGGATCCCACTTCCTCTATTTTCAGTGTTGTTTGGTCCTGAAGATGAAGCAGCAGGCTCCTCTGAAGTATTGGTACTGAGACTCTAAATTTGTGGACTGTAGAGACCTCAGAGAATATATTCAGTCTGCATGGATCATGAATACATGTTGAGTAGTTTCAGAGTAGCTTTGCATATTTGTTACAGAGTGCTCAAGCAGAGTTAGCAGTACTTAAAACTGAGCTGGAATTTCTGAAGTCTAATCCACAACCTGATGGCCAAAAGGGCAATTCACTGTTTGCTGAGGTTGAGGATAAACGGCTGAACATGAAAAAAAGGCTGGATATTGTTCTTCAAAAGTACCATCGTAAGAAAAAAAATTACGAGGATAAATGTGCTGAACTCAGAAGAGTCAATGTATGTTCACCAAGCTTCATATTACTGCTTTGATACAAATAATATCAGAACAAATTTATCATGTTTTCAGGAAGTATGATAAACATACAGGTGTACTGGTGTTCAGATCTCATATGCTGTACTGTCTTTCAGACACAGACACTCTTCACCTGTACTGGGACTCAACATTTTGCTACTGACTTGGTATTATTTTGCAGGAAACTCATAGTAACTGACAACAGAAAAGTAACCATTAATCACTGTGCAACTGGTGGCCATAATTCAAAATCACTAATAATAACACTGTAAACTATCAGCTTTTCATTTTCTTCTTCACCATTTGACTATCTGCCACTTGTATGGTCCCTTACAGTCACTGGAGCTGATATTAGCTCCAATATAAGGTCAAATATTCACAAATAACCTCAACAAAACCTTAATCCTTTTTCAGTATCTAGCATCATACAGAATTTCAGGGTTCATGTACTGAGTAATAGTAATAAAAAAACATATCTTGAATCTCTAGTCTCGGCACAGCAGTCGTTATGGAAGCTTTATCACATAAACAGGTTGCCTCAACCAGGAGTCTGTATTTCCCTGGTATTTCAAATTACCTTATTTCATAGAGAGCTTCAGAGTGCTGACCTATGGCTTCTGAGCAGGCCACATACCTTAGGGAAATGCTTGTTAATACATAACAGAGGTAGTCTTGAAATATTGACAGTTTGTCTTCAAATATTGTCTTTAAGTTCCTGCAGAGAATAGGAATTGTCCTACATTATTTCTGTTTATGTTAATTCCCTAAATAATGGTTTCAGGACTAACTTAACGCAACAAACAGAATTTTTTTGCTTTTAAATCATGGGCTCCCTGATTTTGTGCACACTCATTACACTTTAAGGTGATTTAAAGGAAACTTTCAAGGCTTCTATGAGGAATTTTGCAACACAAACATTTGCATTGTGGCTATTTATGTTTCTACTGAATGTAAACCATGCATCATCATCCCCCCCCCCCCCCCCCCCCCCCC
>Ga0209629_10002590_pt1 | contig 12443 bp, 8 predicted proteins | sample TergutCu122P5_FD_187286 | JGI IMG/M metagenome (GOLD analysis project Ga0209629, IMG submission 187286) | Cubitermes ugandensis P5 segment gut microbial communities from Kakamega Forest, Kenya - Cu122 P5 (SPAdes) (version 2) | ecosystem: Host-associated > Arthropoda: Insects > Digestive system >... | reverse complement strand
GTTGAAACCGCCGTAGCTCCATCCCCAGATGGCAATCCGGTTCTTATCCACGTAAGGCAAACTGCCGAGATATTGAGCGCCTGCAATTTGGTCGTCCGATTCCAATATTCCCAATTTAAGATAAGTACATTTTCTGAATTGCTCGCCCCGAGCGCCGGTTCCTCGTCCGTCAATCGCAACAACCGCATAGCCCTGCGAAGCCAAATAAATGTCCCAATCTATGCCGAAACGGTCTAAAACTTCCTGAGAATCGGGACCGCTGTATTGTATCATCACCGCCGGATATTTTCGATTCGAATCGAAATTAACCGGTTTCATCATCCAACCGTTCAAAACGGTACCCTGCGATGTAGTAAAAGTGAAAAACTCTTTTTTCGGATAGCGAAGTGTTTGAAGCGTATTTCGCAGGGCGGAATTATCATTCAAAACAACGAGCTGTTTTCCTTTTTCATCACAAATAGATATGACTGCAGGGGTTGTTGCGTTTGAAAATGTATTCACAAAATATTGAAAGTTACTGCTAAACGTTGCCAAATTCACTCCCTCCCGGCTCGACAGTTTGGTTTTTACTCCTTTGGCATCGACTTTATATATCGAGCGGCGCAACGGACTTTCTTCCGCCGATTGATAATATGCCGTTTTCGTATCGGGATTATAACCGTAAAACGCCGTAACATCCCAATTTCCTAAAGTTAACAGGCGTTCCTGAATGCCGGTAATACCATATAGGTAAGCATGAGAGAATCCGTCTTTTTCACTGACATACACAAAATTATCCTTCGTAAAACATATAGCGTTTATCCAAGCGGGATCGATATAAGATTTGTTATCGTCTCGGAAAATCATACGGGCAACGGTTGATTTAGGATTGGCATAATACATACTGAATTGATTCTGATGCCGGTTCAAAGTCATAACCGCTAATTGCTCCGGATTTTCCGTAAAACAAATACGGGGAATATATCCGCCGTCTTCCAACGGAACATTCAGCTTTTTAATATCCTTATTATCTACGCTGTATGCTTGAACGCTCACTGCCGAATTGTTTTCGCCGGCTTTGGGATACTTATAGGAATAGATACCGGGGTAGAGTGTTCCGTCGAATTGTTGAAAACTATACACAGGAACTTGTGATTCATCCGATTTAACAAATGCGAGAATCTTACTGTCGGGCGACCACGACATAAGATTGGTAACTTCAAATTCTTCTTCATACACCCAATCGGAAATTCCGTTCAGAATCTTACCGGCTTCTCCGTCTTTGGTTACCTGCGATTCGCTGTCGTAGTCAAACTTTTTCAACCAAATATTATTATCGTCTTTCACGTAAGCGCACATCCGTCCGTCGGGCGAAAACGCGGGAATCCGGATTTTCCCTCCCGCAGCTGACAACGGCTTTAGAAAGTTTCTGCGGACATCGTAATCATACACATCGGCTTTCCACGAGCGGCGATAAATCGATTCTCGATTCGTCCAGACCAGAATGCGATAGCCGGTACTGCTGACGAGGTATCCTTCGATTTTATCCAACTGCGTTTCCCGTACGGTTTTTACATTAAACAAAGTATCGGTAACCCTGCCTGTTTTGTAAGCGTATTTGAGAATCATTTTCCCGTCTTTACTCAGCATCGTATAAGATTCTCCGTCCGGCAGCGAACGCATTTCTTCCACGCCTTGCGAAGCATATTTCCGTTCGACAATATCTTTCAATTGAATCGGATTATTTCCGTTTTGCGCACTCAAAAAGGTTGCTGCCAACGAAAAAATATAAATAAAAAATAAATTCTTTGTCATAAAATATGATTTATAAGATACAAAGATAATAAAATTTTCTTCACCACTCAATCGGCGCCTGTCCCGTTTGAATAAGGTATTGATTGGTTTGACTGAAAGGTTTGCTTCCGAAGAACCCTCGATAGGCGGAAAGCGGAGAAGGGTGTGCCGATTTCAATATCATATGCTTGAAAGGATCAATGAACGCTCCTTTTTGTTGGGCATACGATCCCCACAAAATAAACACGACATGTTCTTTTTCTTCGGCAACCCGATGAATGACGGCATCCGTAAATGCTTCCCATCCCTTTTGCTGATGCGAACCCGCTTGATGCGCCCGAACGGTTAGGGTTGCATTTAACAGCAAAACTCCCTGCTCTGCCCAGCGTTCCAAATTTCCCGAAACTTTCGGCGGAACGCCTAAATCATTTTCCAGTTCTTTATAAATATTTTGAAGCGAAGGCGGAAGCGCAATGCCTTCATTTACCGAGAAACACAATCCGTGCGCTTGTCCCGGCTCGTGATACGGATCCTGCCCCAAAATAACCACTTTGGTTTTGTCGAAAGGCGTTTTATCAAAGGCATTAAATATCAAGCTCCCTTTGGGGTATATCACTCGAATTGAATATTCCTGCCTGACAAAGTCGGTTAATGCTTGAAAATAAGTTTTTTCAAATTCCGGATCCAACCGCTCTTTCCATGATTGTTCAATCTTTACATCCATAATGATATTAGTGTTTAGTGTTTAATGTTTAATTCTTAATTCTTTAGTTTCCCCAATTAAGGGCATCATATGAATTGGCGCTTTGCTGATATTTCACATCTTGTAACAGCGAAGAATTAACCGCTATGGTGAACATATAATTCTGAACAGGTCCGAAAGGTACAACAGAAGCGCTCATTGACCAACAGTGCATTTGGCGGGAAATGGAACAATACATATTCACAATGCGGTGATATGCAAAATCATAACTTGCATTAAATGTTACTTTCCATGCTTTGGTAGGAGAAATATCCCCGTTAAAACCTAACGTTTGGCTTATTTTATATGGATATTCGCGCGTAACATGATTAAAATGTTGATAATCGTCATAACCTAAACTGATGGTATAATTAAATGAAAAACTCCAATTGATTGCAGATAACAGATAGCCGTCGGAATCGTAATTGCCCTCGCCCTTTTTCGCTGTATTTAACAGTGATTTTTGAGCCGGAGGATTTCCTTCGGTATCGGTATTGTCGTCTGTTCCCTCTTTAACCGTTGGAGAAGCATCATCTTTTTTCCCGGAGCCGGAATCTTTATCGCTCTTTTTAAATAATTTTTTCAAAGTTTCATTATTGAACGATTTGCTGATTGAAGTGGAAGTTCCTCTGAAACGCCCGATGCCTTTCCCGTTTTCTATTCGGAGCTTGTTGATGGGACGACCGTTATCTCCGTAAAGATATGTATCGAATTGTCCGCTCAAATTTATGTTTGTGCCAAACCATTTAAGCCGGAGATTAGCGTTTAAATTCGTCCAATTAATCGAATCGACAAGAAAATTATAACCTATGTTCAATCCTAACTGATCGACAATGCTGTATTTCTTGGCGGAATCGGTTCCGGCAATCGGAACTTTTGCTTCCAGATTATTATCCAACGAAAAAGTAGCAGCGCCGGTTCGTCCCGAATTAGGACCTCCAAACAAGCTGCTCCCGTACAACGGTTGCCGTATGAAAGTCGGATGTATTAAATCATTCGAAGTGTTAACAAGTTGATACATCCCATATCGCGGGTCCGAAAAATCGGGCGCTCCGCTGAACGCAACCGTTGGAGTCAGAACATGTCGAATTTGAACGCCTTTAGTCCATTTTCCGAATAACGACCATGGGCGATAAATTCCATACAGCTTGGTATTCATGCTGATGCTTCCCGTATAATCATAAGCCCGAAAAAAACCGTAAACGGTATCTACGGGAACAACAGAGTGTCTGCTGTAATCATAAGCAAATGTAGGATGATTTGAATACCAGCTTTCATTGTAATTAAACTGCGTGCTTATCGTAATATATTTCATCAGATTGAATGAAGCCGAAACCGGAATGGAATGCTTTATACCGTTTTTCCAATCTTTCATCAAGCTTTTATTAAAAAATTGATCTTCTTTCACGTTGTTAATGCTGTTTTTAATCACCCCTGTGTAGCTGAGATAGATTTTTTCGTACCATCTTTCATCGCCGATCCGCTCTTTCCTTTTAAACGGATAAATGCTTGTCAAAGAAATAGTCATATCCGGTAAAGAAACCGAAACGGTAGAATCTTGAGAACGTTGATTGATGGAAGTCGATGTGCTGATCGAAAGCGGGAGCGTCGGCGAGTGATACTGATAACTAATCGAAGACGCCTTTGTATTTTCCGTTGGATTATAATTTGATGTGTTGAAGTCATTACGGTTATAAGCAGAAGTCGAAAACTGAACATTAGCCGAAAACGTACCGTACGGATTGGCTTTGGGATCCTGCCTGTGGCTCCAACTTAGTTTCATATCGCGCGATTTATTGTAATCGGAATTAGGCAAACCTTTTGAATCCTTGTCGCCCATGATGGTAATCAAATAAGACGCATCGAAATTTCCCGAAAATTTATATCGCTTGAAATAACTTGAAATCGCCGTAACCCCCCAGGAACCTTTGGTGTAAATTTGTCCCCTGAGCGCTAAATCGATATAATCGTTAATGGCAAAATAATAACCGAAATCACGCAAAGAAAATCCGCGCGCCATTTCATCTCCGTAAGCAGGCATCAAAATTCCCGAAGCATAGTTTTTGGATGACGTAGGGAACATGCTGAAAGGGAGAGCTATCGGTAAAGGGACGTCTTCTACTTCCAAATAGGCAGGTCCGGTTACGACATTTTTCCCCGGACGCAATTTAGCTCGTGTCAAAACAAAACAAAAATGCGGATGCTCATGATTATCGCAAGTGGTGTACATTCCATTACGCATAAAAAAGGAGTCGTCAGGCATTTTCTTGGCAACCCCTGCCGTAACATAGCCTTCGCCTTGCTGGGTTATGGCATTAACGGTATACATTTTTTTTGTCTTGAAATTATACCAAAGTTGTTCCATTTCCGTTTGCTGGTCGCCGTTCTTAAAAACAGGATACCCCATTTTAACGCCTGCGGAATCCGTTCCGAAGTGAGCGTACAATCGGCTGCTGTCGGCGTCCATTTCAATATGTTCGGCGTCTAAGGTAATATTTTTATATTTGACGTTGGCGGTTCCGTACAACTTAAGAATATTCCCGCTGTCCATAACCATAATCATCGAATCTTTTGCCGTCATAAAAACGGGAGCATCGAGAGAGTCTTTCTTTTTGATTGAATCGGATTTAGCGGAAATTGAATCGTTTACCGTTTTGCCCGCTTCGATTGAATCGCTCGCGATTTTAGTTGAATCGGTTATAGTAATTCCGTTAATTTTAAGAATGCCGTCTTGCGCTTTTACTTTTTGTCTCGCAAAAAGCGTTAAAATAACAATTATCAACAGTTTAAATGAAGTATTTCTCATCCGATCGGTTGCATTTATCCTAAAAACAATTTACACCAATTATCAAATTTTCGCACCGAATCTTCTCCGTATTTGGAAAGATTTTTTCGAATTTTATCGATAGATTTCTCTTTTTGAGGATGAGTTTTCGAGTAAAATTTATCAGCGAAACAAATCAGTTGTTCTTCCATGCTTTCCGGCGTCATTTCCCTTTTCGGAACAGGAAGGTTATTCTTGATAATATTCTCCAGAGTCAAGCCCGTTCCTGTATGCCGCTCGCAAACCAACGCATGGCGGGGATAACCTTCATTGTTTATTATTTCGCTGCCCAAATATCCGTGACAAATATAGGGATATTCGCCATAGCAAAGAATATCGGCAGACTTGGTCTTAAAAATACCGATATCGTGCAACATTGCCGCTTCGTAAATAAACGCAATATTCAAATTCATTTCCGGATGCGTTTGAGCAATGAACAACGATTTATCTGCTACGGAAAAGCTATGCTCGAGCAACATTCCGTATAATTCGGTCTCTTCCGAATAATATTTTTTTATAATTTCTACCGGCGCCATGCTTTGATTTTGCGCACAAAGATAAAATAATTCAAAGATTCAGACAATTTATACTGTGGTATTCCTGCAATTAAAGCAATATTTTATGAATATTTAAAAATTATCATGTAAAATTTGCACAGCACCAAAGATATCTGTACTATTGCGGCATTCTTATTCGTTAATGTTTTATTTTGTTTCTTTACTTTGTCGTAACTAAAATTGATTTTCTCAAAATATTCACTTACTTTTGTGGCTCGAAGTAAAAAACATCTCAATGACGCTTGAATATTTTGACGAAGATATAGATAACAGTAATCTCGAAAAAGAACATTCCGACTATAAAGTTCCCGTGAATACGGATGGAACGCGAAGTATGCTTTCCGGCATGTACCAAGACTGGTTTTTGGATTACGCTTCCTACGTTATTCTGGAACGCGCGGTTCCCCACATCAACGATGGATTGAAGCCGGTGCAGCGCCGGATTCTTCATACCATGCGCCGCTTGGAAGACGGTCGTTACAACAAAGTGGCTAATATTGTCGGAGAAACGATGAAGTTTCATCCTCACGGCGACGCTTCCATCGGCGAGGCACTGGTTCAGTTGGGACAGAAAGATTTATTAATCGATTGCCAGGGGAATTGGGGAAATATCTTGACGGGAGACGGAGCGGCAGCGCCGCGATACATCGAAGCCCGATTGTCGAAGTTTGCTTTGGAAGTGGTGTTTAATCCGAAAACCACCGAATGGAAACTTTCCTACGACGGACGCAATAAAGAACCGGTTACTTTGCCTGTGAAATTCCCTTTGCTGCTGATGCAGGGAGTGGAAGGAATCGCAGTCGGTCTTTCGTCAAAAGTGCTTCCGCACAATTTCAATGAATTATTAGACGCATCGGTTGTTTACCTCAAAGAGGAACCGTTTGTTTTGTATCCCGATTTTCAAACCGGCGGATATGTTGATGTTTCCCGCTACAACGACGGCGAGCGGGGCGGTTCGGTAAAAGTCCGCGCTAAAATAAACAAAGTGGACAATAAAACTTTATCGGTTACGGAAGTTCCTTACGGGAAAACGACTTCTACGCTGACGGAATCCATTTTGCGAGCCAATGAAAAGGGCAAGATTAAAATCCGCAAAGTGGATGACATGACTGCCAAAAATGCTGAAGTACTTGTTCACCTGGCGCCCGGCGTTTCGTCCGATAAAACCATCGACGCGCTGTATGCTTTCACCGATTGCGAAATAAGTATTTCGCCTAACTGTTGCGTAATCAAAGACAACAAGCCGCATTTCTTGAATGTTTCCGATGTGCTGAAAGATGTAACCGATAACACGGTTCGGTTGTTAAAATTAGAATTGGAAATCCAACGACAGGAGCTTCTCGAAAGTCTTCATTTTGCTTCTTTGGAAAAAATCTTCATCGAGGAACGTATCTATAAAGACAAAGAATTTGAGAATGCGAAAGATATGGATTCGGCTTTGAATCATGTAGATGGGCGGTTAGAACCGTTCAAAGCCAAATTTATTCGCGAAGTTACCCGCGATGATTTGCTCCGTCTGCTCGAAATCAAGATGGGACGTATTCTTAAATTTAACAAAGACAAAGCCGATACGCAGATTGCATCTTACCGTTTGCAAATCAAAGAAATAGAAAATCACATCAAACATATTATCGATTACTCGATCGATTGGTTTCTTAAATTGAAAGAAAAATACGGAAAAGATTACCCGCGCAAAACCGAAATCCGCAGTTTCGATACCATCGAAGCAGCAAAAGTGGTCGAGGCAAACGAAAAGTTGTATATCAACCGTGAAGAAGGATTTATAGGCTACGGACTGAAAAAAGACGAATTTGTTTGCAACTGCTCCGATATCGACGACGTGATTATTTTCTATAAAGACGGTAAATATAAGATTGTTAAAATCAGCGAGAAGATGTTTGTCGGGAAGAATGTGCTTTATCTCCATGTTTTTAAACGAAACGATAATCGCACTATTTATAACGTAATTTACCGGGAAGGTAAAACAGGAACTAACTTTATCAAACGCTTTCCCGTAACGGGAATCACGCGAGACAAAGAATATGATTTGACTACGGGAAAAGCCGGCAGCCGCATCCTTTATTTCTCTGCGAATGCAAACGGTGAAGCCGAAACCGTGAAAGTCATTCTTAAACCCAAGCCACGTCAAAAGTTGTTGGTATTTGATAAAGATTTCAGCAGCATACAAATCAAAGGACGAGCAGCAAAAGGAATTACATTGACCAAAGCGGAAATTCACAAGATTTCGCTGAAGCAGAAAGGCGGTTCGACTTTGGGTGGTCGCCGAGTATGGTTCGATTCCGATGTTTTACGAATCAACTACGACGGGCGAGGCAACTACTTAGGTGAATTTTTCGCCGACGATTTGATTTTGGTCATACAGGATAACGGCGAATTTTATACAACAACTTTCGATTCGGGAAATCACTATCAAGACGGGATTAAAATTATTGAGAAATTCGATGAAACCAAAATCCGGTCGGCGGCGTTGTACGACGAAGACCAGCAAGGTTTTCCCTATCTCAAGCGTTTCCCGTTGGAAGCAAGCAACAAGATACAAAGTTTTCTCGGCGAAAATCCCTCCTCCCGTCTGATTTTACTGAGCGATACCGTTTATCCGCGCTTTGAAGTTACTTTCGGAGGAAAAGACAGTTTCCGGGAGCCTCTGATAATCGACGTTGAAGAATTTATAGGCGTAAAAAGTTTCAAAGCCAAAGGAAAGCGGATTACGACTTACGAAGTAGCCGACATTCGGGAAATCGAGCCTACCCGCTTCCCCGAACCGGAAGAAGATGATTCGCCTCAACCGGATATCGATATCGAGCCCGAAGAAGAGGATAAACCCATAACAGACTTAATCGATGAAATCACGGGACAACAACGGCTGTTTTAAAGAGGTACAGGGTACAAGGTACAAGGTACAAGGTACGAGGTTAAAAAAAAGATTTACCTTTCACCTTTTACCCTTTTACCTTTTACCCTTCACCCTTTATCTTTTACCTTTTACCTGCTTTTCGCAAGACAATTCGATTTCACTGACTTACGAAGCTACTATGTTGGGATTCGGAACAAGCAATATTTACGATTCCTATTTGTCGCCGTTGAAATATACCGGAAACAATGTCGGATTGTATTATGAACAAATGAAGAATACGGGATTGATGAATGGAAATGTTGCAGTACAGCATATTTTCAATGCGGATTACTCGTGGACTGAAAACAATTCCGGCACAGCTTCTTATTATACCGGACTTGTCGAATATAATTACGGCTTATTTTATCGTTTCAAGCCGGCGGAAAGATGGCAGTTTTTTGCGGGTCCGCAAGCCGGCGGATTGTTGGGTTTCGTTTACAATACACGGAACGAAAACAATCCGGCAACGGGAAAGGCGCATGTGACTCTGAACCTTTCGGGAATAGCCGATTATAAATTTCGGATTCATTCACAGCCGGTTCATCTCAAAGATCAAGTCAGCTTTCCGCTTATAGGAATAATGTATTCACCTCAGTACGGTGAATCATATTATGAAATATCGATAGGTGATACCAAACATCTAATGCATTTGGCTTCGTTTAATAATTATATTTCCATAAGTAATCTGCTGACGGCGGAAATCCCTTTCAACAGGTTTACCCTGCTTCTTTCTTATCGTTTTTCGCTCTACGAAACAAGGATAAACAATCTGGATACTCATTTGAGTACAAATACTTACTACATTGGTCTTTCCCATAATTTCTTTGTCGTTACGGGAAAACAGAAAAAGGATAATTACCGCTATGTTTTTTAAAAGGTACAAGGTGAAAGGTACAAGGTTGAAAGGTACAAGGTTGAAAGAAAAATTTACCTTTTACCTTTCACCTTTCACCCTTTACCTTTTCACCCTTTACCTTTTACCTGTCTTCTCTTCCTGCGTGAAAATCGATGAGTATCCGAATGACCCGCGCGGAAATTTTGAGTCGCTGTGGAAAATATTGGATGAGCATTATTGTTTTTTCGAATATAAAGGAATCAATTGGGACAGCATTCATACCGAATATTCCCGACGAATAAGCGATTCGATGAACGATGAATCTCTATTCATGTTGTTAGACCAAATGCTTCAAGAATTGAAAGACGGACATGTGAACTTAATCACCCCGTTTGATATCGGACGATATTGGAAATGGTTTGAAAATTATCCGCATAATTTTGACTCTAACTTAATAGATAAATACTTAGATTCTCATTATTCCATTTCCGGAGGAATACGCTACAAGATTTTGGACGACAATATCGGTTATTTGTATTACGGAGATTTTTCTTCCGGCTTGGGAGATGGTAATATTGATTATATAATAGATAAGTTTTCTATTTGTGACGGAATTATTATTGATGTTCGCGACAACGGCGGCGGATTATTAACCAATGCGGAAAGACTTGCGGCTCGCTTTGTGAACGAAAAAACTTTGGTAGGATATATTCAACACAAGACCGGAAAGGGGCATAACGATTTTTCGTCGCCGTTGCCCCGTTATAATATTCCATCTACCCGTTTGCGGTATCAAAAGCCGGCTGTTGTTCTGACTAATCGCGGTTGCTTCAGCGCTACGAACGATTTTGTCAATTCGATGCGCTATTGTCCGAATGTTACTGTTTTAGGCGACGAAACCGGGGGAGGAAGCGGATTGCCGTTTAATTCGGAGATTCCCAACGGATGGTTGGTACGGTTTTCCGCCTGTCCCATATTTGACGCCGATATGCAACAGACCGAATTCGGAATCACACCGAATATCCATGTCGATTTGTCGGAACAAGACGTTAAAAAAGGGAAAGATACCATGATTGAAACTGCAAGAGTTTTATTGAAAACAACAAAATAAACACAATGCTTGTTTAGGAAAGCAACAGCGAAGTAATATATTATTCTTTTACCTATCAAATGTTGATAGATTATGTTATATTTATGATAGATAGATAGATAGATAGATTTTCGGCGAAAGCCTTGTTATATCTGAAATATTTTGACTTACTTTGGAGCGATTTTTCGCAGAGTTTTAACGGACTTCGGCTTTGTGTGAAAAATCAAAATGCAAAAAACTAATTATTAGAAGTCCCCATTATTTAACCTTAATTTTTCACGTTGAAAATATAATTTTTTATTTTGGTTTGTGCAAGAATTAGTGGCGAATGGTTGGTTCAACCTCACTCTATGCAGACTTTGCCAAGTAATCGGAAGGCTTAGTTAGGGTCCTATTTGCTTCAATGATTAGTCGGCATTGCTTTAGCGTTGAAAATTCTTTTAAAATCGGACAATCCTTGAGCCGTCTTCCTGCTCGACGATGTCCACCCAAAGAGTATCGTCAGGCAATAAGGATTCTACTTTTTCGGGCCATTCGATAAAGCACAGCGAGCTGCCGGTAAAATAATCTTCCGATCCGATATTTATTGCTTCTTGAACGGAATTAATCCGGTAAAAATCAAAGTGGTAAATCGTTTCTCCCGTTGCAGCGGATTCATATTCGTTAATGATGGCAAACGAAGGACTGTTAATCGTATCCGAAACCCCTAATGCTTCGCATAGCGCTTTTATAAAAGTAGTTTTACCTGCGCCCATTTTTCCTCTGAAAGCAAAAACCCTGCGATTGTCTGTATGTTGTATAAATTCTTCAGCCGCTTTGTTGATTGCTGCAAGATTCTTAATTTTTAACTCATAACTCATAATTCATAACTCATAATTAAAAAAACAGTATCTTTGTCTTTCAATTAAAAAAACGGCGCAAGTTAACATAAAGTTTACGGAAATGCAAATAACGGCTAAATTAGTTCAAATGCTCCCGCTTCAAACAGGGGTGAGCAGGAACGGCGAATGGAAAAAGCAGGAAATTATTGTTGAAACGGACGGACAATATCCCAAAAAAATCTGTATCGCTATCTGGGGTGATAAAATTCAGTCCGCTCAATTGAAAACCGGTAACAAGCTCACTATTGATTTCGATATTGAAAGCCGCGAATTTAACGGTCGATGGTACACCGACGTTAAGGCGTGGAAAATCGAATCGGTCGATGCGGCAAATAGCGCAACTACTCCACCGATTACGAATGATTACGATTTTCCCGAACCTCCTCCTCTGCCGGCAGAGGAACCGGACGATTTGCCTTTTTAAAACAATCTCGAGATGGATGCGCCCCCTACTCCATTTCTTCGTTCTGTCGCTAAAGATTTGCTCAAGCGATTCGGAACGAACTTAGCGGAAGTTACGGTTGTTTTCCCGAGCCGGAGAGCGCGTCTGTTTTTTAACCGGTATTTGTATGAAGAAATCGATCATCCGCTTTGGTCGCCGCAATACGTTTCTATCGATGAACTTTTCGAAAGCGTATCGCCTTATCGCAATGCCGATCCGATTCAATTAACCGATGAATTATATCAATCGTATGTTTCGGTATATAATGCTCATTCGGAAAAACCTTTAGCGGAAACCATCGATGAGTTTTTCTTTTTCGGAGAAATATTACTTCATGACTTCGACGATATTGATAAGAATTTAGTGAATGCAAAATTACTTTTCA
>Ga0209629_10002589_pt1 | contig 12446 bp, 9 predicted proteins | sample TergutCu122P5_FD_187286 | JGI IMG/M metagenome (GOLD analysis project Ga0209629, IMG submission 187286) | Cubitermes ugandensis P5 segment gut microbial communities from Kakamega Forest, Kenya - Cu122 P5 (SPAdes) (version 2) | ecosystem: Host-associated > Arthropoda: Insects > Digestive system >... | reverse complement strand
CAACGATTCCCCACGGCCGTTAATCTCTGTTTTCTACTTTTTTATTCAAGTAGCTCCTCAATTGACCTCACGAGGCTGAGTGGACCCCGTTCCAGACCCACTACTACTCAGAAAATCTGGTAGCGCCGGGAATCGAACCCGGGACCTCTGTATCAAAGAATATAGTTGTGTTTTTTGACGATATACATACGAGGTTTGTTAAAAAAAGTATCTGGATTGGAATTATAGTGGTTGCTCACTGGGTGGGATGTGTTTGCAACCAGTCTTGACATGTTCGTACATGTCTTAGCAACTCATGACACAAGTTGCAAGTGGCTGCGTTTGTTCAGTTGGCTGTAGTAGGTCGCGGAAGTAACACGTGCGATTATATCAGCGATTTTTACGATGTGTGAAAGTATCGAACAACGCATTTGCATCAAGTTTTGTTTTAAAATCGGAAAAACCGCAACGGAAACGTATCAATTATTGCAGCAAGCGTACGGTGAAGATGCAATGGACCGTACACAAGTGTTTGAATGGTTCCGTCGATTTAAAGAGGGTAGAACCTCCGTTGAAAGCGACCCCCGCTCGGGACGACCGTAAACATCGAGAAATGAGGAAATGATTGCTAAAGTTAGAACAATTGTTCGCAATAACAGGAGACTGACAGTACGAGAGATAGCGGATGTCTGTAGGATCTCTGTGGGCTCATGCGATGCAATTTTAACCGACGATCTGCACATGAAACGTGTGTGCGCGAAGTTTGTGCCACGTTTGCTAACAGATGACCAACGTGAGCAACGTCAGACAATCGCCGGTGATTTATTGGAGCGTTCATGTGAAGAGGTGCAGTTTCATAAGAACATTGTGACAGGTGACGAGTCCTGGGTGTACGGGTACGACCCGCAGACAAAACAGCAATCGTCACAGTAGAAGGGTCCCTCGTCTCCGCGACCAAAGAAGGGACGCCAGGTGCGAAGCAAAACAAAGGTCATGTTACTGGCGTTTTTTGATTCTGAGAGTATCGTACACCACGAGTACGCTCCCGACGGGCAAACAATTAACAAGGAATTCTACCTGGAGGTCTTGCGACGTTTGCGTGAATCAGTTCGCCGAAAACGACCGGAAAAATGGCGGGATGGCGATTGGATCCTGCACCACGACAATGCGCCCGCACACACTTCACATCTTGTGCAGCAGGTTTTGGCCAAACGCGGCACCGCTGAGTTGCAGCAGCCGCCATACTCACCAGATCTCGCACCGTGTGACTTTTTCCTATTCCCAAGGCTTAAGAAAGTTCTGAAAGGACACCGATTTGAGGCAACGGAGGACATCAAACGAAATTGGACGAAGACACTATTAGACATCCCGAAAGAGGAGTTCGCAAAATGTTTCCATCAGTGGCAGAAACGTTGGGCGAAGTGTGTAGCTGCGGAAGGGAACTGTGTTGAAGACAATTAGGGTTAAAACCCTGTAGGCTTTATCTACTTCATGTACTGTGGTCAGTCCGGATACTTTTTGAACAACCTCGTATATTCCTTGTTAAAGTTACTGATTTCAAAATTTGTTAAAAATGTAAAAGTCAATGTGGTGATGCGGCAGCGTAACAGTAAATGAATTATAAAAATGTTACTTGTAGAATCTTCATAGCATTTCATAACCTACTTACTACCAAACCAGCAACTGGAATCACCGAAGTTTGGCTGGATTATGTTGGCACTTGGCACATGGTGTGCTGTTAGTGCCACAACAAGGAAGAGTAGTGGGCCCCCAATTGCAAAGGCACAGAAGCATACTAACAGCCGATCATCTGACAGGGGGAAGTGGTGGAATCTGTGAATGTATGAGATGTATAAATTCATAAGTATGTCTGCATATTTATATGTTGTAATTCCATGGTTAAATTTTAAAAGCAAACTACCATATTTTCTTGAGCCTAAGCTGCTTTAAATTTTAAGATGCAACCTTGACTTAGCAATAGGTTTTTATGGGATGAACATATATTACAATTGGAACCGTGAGTATTCAAACAAAAACCTTCCAGTACTTACAACAACAAATTGACACAACAATGAACTTTCTAGCTGAATGGTGTCGTCACCTGTCCGTCACCTGCTCACACTCTGAGCTCACAGATTCTTCTGAGTGTGTGTGACAACATTTTTTTTTTTTCAGGTTATATCATGGCAACAGCTTTACATTACAGCCAGTTAATGTCTTTCAACTTTTTTTTTTTTGTGTAGCAACGCACTCTGTCTTCATCTTTAATGAGTCAAAACCAGTAAACATGGCAACCATACTTGATGCACAACTTCTTCTTCCTGAACATGTACTGTACATTGAACACCAATTAACCTCTCATATCATAGACCACTGTAATATTTGTGTGCCACTCTGTGGCTTCTTCTATTGCTTATTTCTTTATTATTAGAATTCCAAATGTTAATTTAATCTATTGGAATGCTGCCATCTGGTTGTTATGTTGTATTATATACTTGATGCTCCAATATTTCTTCTGCCTCAGCACATATGTCACAGATGACCAGTGTGGTGACTACAACAACCATTCTGTTTACTTGATTGTTTCTTTTTCTGCCTCTGTGCATGCCTCAGAGTGAAAACAGAAACAATGGTAACCATGGCATTCAGGTGTGACTCACACATGGTATTATATGTAGGGAGATTAATACATGTGAAGAGATGCTAGAAAGACTTCCATATTAACTGTATTATTTCTACTGTGCTGTTAAATTGTAACTGCCTTCCAGTGATGCTAACTGTGAAATGTGCAGCAGTTGACCAACTTTAAAGCAACTTGAAAATATTTTAGTGCATTCACTGCGGGTTCATTAAGACAATACTAAGTTGGATATAAAGTATGGTGACAAATTATAAGTTGAAACTTACATGACACTTCTCCAGACATTGAATGACACAACATTCAACCAGAAGAATGCAGACAACATCCAGAAATACGTGAAGAAGGCTAGAAAGAAGGTACACTATATCAATGCATTTATTTCAATGAAGTATAACTTTGGGATGAAATACAATGTGGATGTTTCCAGTAACATGTGTTAAGCAGTATCTGGAATACTTCATGACTAAGTAATACTGCCATTGGCAGCTAGTGGCACTGACAGAACAAGACTGCACACACATTATGTTGAACTGATAAGCAACTATATTTGGCAGACATTGATTTGTTTTGTGTGTCCTTCTGGTTGTAAGATGTTACAGTGATGGAGAGGGTCCTCTTGAAATGCTTTGTAGTGAAGCAGGATAACAGAACTTTGTTTACTGGATGAATATTTCAGTAGAATAAGGATTACTGTAAACAGACTGCAGTCTGGATGTGTGTTCTTATGTGGTGGGATGATACTGAAATTTTGGGATGTTGAATTGAAAAGATACACTATAAATGTTGAGGTGACCCACAATATGGTCACCTTATTGTTTTTATATGCCACACCAACAATATTCTCTACCCGTCTGGTGAGGAACCATTGACAGCAGCTACAAAAACGAAATGGGAAGTCAAGTCCTCTGGTGTGTGAGTGCTGTGAGATGCTGTGTTGGTGGGTGGGTAGTTGCTGATGTGTGGTGTGGAGGATCCTTGTGTCTTCTTCTTCAGGATCAGGATCACGTAGTACACTAGATCCTTTGAAATAGGAGAAACTACTCACTGCTGTCAGAAACTTACATTTTTGCGGGGGTGGGGGGTAAATGTAACATTTGGGTTGCCTGCCATGAATTTAAAGAATGTACAAATGTATGAAATTTACTTTGCAGGGGGGTTAATTCATATTTGCAGTCAAAATCCTCCCTAGTGCATGCACGTACTTCGGTTTCTGCGCATGAGTGTTATTTTTGTTCATTAAAGTTCTAGTTATTGTAGTGTGTCACTGACAATAAATGGAACAATATCCTTGGTGAAGAACAAATAGTTCTCTACTTCAGCAATAAAGTCTTCACACATTCAATTACTTTGTTGTAATCATGTCTGGAATGATGTACTGATGTTCTAATGGATGGTTTAAAATCGAGGAAGTTCTAGAATAGGACTTTAGGCTGGATTTAAATGTCATGAACATTATATTTTTGGTATGAGGTATGATCATGACCAGTTGTTAAGAGAATTGTAGTTAATTGACGAATATTTCTGTGATACACAGGGGTGTGTGTTATTGATTCCCCAAATATGGCAACTTTATTGCATAGAAACCAGTATCTACCAAGACATTCCATGGCAGCTGATATGCTGTGGGACATAAGAAAAGAGACACTTTGTATTACACAATTTAAGCAATGGTAAATGTGTTTACTACCTTGAAACACGCACATCATGTTGCTAAGGTTGTCGGAGTGGAGCTGGAGTACAGCCAGTGAGATGTAGGCCAGGCAGAGACTGAACATGCTGAACATGAGGCACTTGCCCTGCAGGTCACGCAATTCAGGCACTGACAGATACATGAGCAATGTGACCAGGAGGAAGAATGATGACACGAGGAGACACGCTGCATATGTAGAGTAGTGGTAGCTCTTGGCTGAAGTGTCTTCTTCAGGGAAACATACCAGTGCAATATCTAGCGCAGAAATCTTTCCATCATCATCACGTTTACGTATTAGACAGAACCTGAAAAGAGGTGTTAAGATTTATAATAAACTAGGTGTCCATTTCACTGTGTCCCTAGGCACAGCAGCATTACCATGTAGCAATTCTGCGTCCATCATGACATCCCTTTATAGCAGCTGGGCTCGGAATATGATAAGAACTTCAGTCTGCACATCCCATTGTGAGATTTTCCCCATTATGCATTATGTGAAGGTAAAATTGTTCAGGTCCTAAATGCAGTGACGTGAAAATCTGATGGTGTGTATGTTACCCTTTATATGTTTATTTAATTTCTTATTAAAATTTTATAGTTGCCCTTTTTACGGAGTTTTGAAGCTCAGGGCCCCAGGGTTTCTAAATCCAGCCCTTTTTACTCTGCTTCTGTTTGTGACTTTTTAAATATGGTTTAGGAATTAGGAGGCATGAGGATGGTACAGCCCAGGGATCAGTTTGTATATGAAAATGAGACAGATCAGTCCTGAAGCCTCAGAGCATTGATCTTGTGGCTTGCCTGACATTGTTAGCTTAAGAAAACTGCCTGTGTGATGATGTGACTGACTGATTGAGCCAGATTCTGGTTGCCATGACAACCACAGTTACTGAATTGTTCTCTGACTCCTGTACCCCAGTTGCCTGTCTGGACAATGATTATTACTAGGTTGTTCTTTGAAGTATGTGCTCCTGTACCCTGGTTGCCATGACAACCATTTTTATTGAGTTATTCTGTGAGGTATGTGCTTCTGTACCCCAGTTGCCATGACAACCATTGTTACTGGATTGTATGTACTCCATGAGTTAACACACTTTTGGTGAAGACAGTTTTGTTTTTTTTATGAAGTAAGAAAGGGGCACCTTATGTGGATGCCACGTCCTCCTCCTGTCCAACCGTGACCTAATATCAGTGACTAAACTGTAAGTGAATGACAGATTTTCACGAAATTCGATATATTCATTCTTTGTAAAAGATTGCAGAGAAGGAGTGAGTTTTGTGAAAATTGGTTCATTTTCGGTAGTACGTTACTTAAGGTGTAATGCCCTTCTACCTGTCTACATCCCAGAGTACACCAGTTGCATTGTTCATTGATGTACGATAGAAACAGCTGAGCATGTAGCATGTAATGGTTTATAGCATGTTGCCGTGATAGCAATCCTTTGGGTGATTTTAACGCTGAGTTATTCTCTAGCAATGGATCCAACAATATGCACATATAACATTTCAAAAATTCTATACAATTCAATACATTCCAAAATGTTTTGGTGGTGGCCACCACCGTCATCAGAGAAGTCCACCTGCACTAACCAAACCACCGCTATTGTAAGCTGTCCTGTCCTGTCTTATCATGCACACACTTTGCATCCCAATCAGCACAGAGCTGGTTGGACACAGGCGTGCAGGTGTGCAGCACTTCTGTAGCTGTCAAGCACCATGGAAATCCAGAAAGTAGGAGTTGGCACTTGCACAATATTTGGCATATATTGGTGTGTGTGTGTGTGTTTTTATCGTATGCATACCATGTATATGTGCACATTGTTTGATCAATAATAATAATAATGTGATAGATATGCTTGGTACAAGCAACACTGGGGAATTAACACTGTAAGATTTGACAGATGATGAAACAGGCCTTGGAGCAGCACATGAATGTTGTGGCAGCTGGTCATGAGACAGACATGTAGCCAGTGTTTAGCTAACACACTTGAAGCACTGGGTCGGGAGGGCTGGACAGCTTAGCACATGATTAAGTATTTTTGATCAGTCGTAAAACAGTCCGTATTTTTTAAAGAATGAGCTTAAAACTCAAACATACTTACTTTTATTGATGTGTGCTCACTGACTTACTGACTGACTGACTGACAGACTGACACACTCACTGTTTGTAATGGTGACCAGTTACTTGCTAGTTGTTGGCACAGTGGTGAACAGCCATGCTGGTAAGAAGTGAAGCACTGTGCAGACACCACCAGCATTTTGTGTGTGTTTCAAAACTGTCCACAATGACTGAAGCAGTAAGTAAACAGAGCGAATGTTTTGAGAGAGGCATACTGAGGTGAGCCGCACAGTGACCACTCTGCACTGACTGCAGACATTAGGGGGCTCGAATAGCCAGTTTGTGGTCATGACCGTGCCTTGCATGTCCAGCATCAATACTATGCGAACATAATTGTTTTTTCCCCCGAACTATGAAACTTACTTGTCTTGTTGTATGACTTCTCTGCCTGATTGAAGATTGCCTGTGGTGGGATCTATGGTGAACGTGTCATCTGGCAGTTCATTGGGATCGAGTATGAAGATGCCAGAGTCACTGCAGTTTATGTGCAATCCAACATCAGGGAATCCGTTACAACGAGTCTCTTTTGTATTAAGTAGGTTTGGTCCCGGACAACAGGGGGTTGCAACACTGCCAACAGTTGCCAATCCAACAAACATCCACTGTATTACTGCAAAGAAACATTAAAAGCAATGAAGGTAACAGATTTACCAGGGGGTTGCTACCTGAGATTCTGAATTTCAAAGATCTTGCTACAGGAGTTTTTACTGGTAAATGAGAGGAAAGGTATTAAAATGGGTGTTCTAACTTTTTGTGATCATATCCATCTGCCCTGTGAGGTTTGAGATTTTCTTGATGATGCCTGTGAAGGTATGTGACGCCGTCCCCTCGCAGAAGACAGTGTTCTTGATATTCATGTATGCATTTAGCACCCTACAATGATGAAACCATTGCCAATTAGAATTGATGTAAGAAATAGCATTTCTGTGCAGGTGGCCACATAAGTTCTGACACTGATGCAGTCGTGTAAATACGCATAGTATGGTACATGAAGAAGTTGCAGCCAGTTCCTTTTAGTTCGTGAAATGACCGCCAGGGCTGAATGAAAAAAGTTTTAGCCGTCATTTCATCCGTAGCAGCGCTGCGCGTGAGTTGTATTTCTCTTTGATGGCGTCGAGCGAACGTTAAGTTTTGTTTCAAACTCTGGAAGAAGCTGCAGAAACATACAAGTTGCTTGAAACTGTTTATAAACTGAAACAGGATCTTGTGCGCGTGTCTTCGTGTGGCGCAAAAGCTGCAGGAGAGACGTGAGGACCTCAAGATGACTGGCGAAGTGGATGGCGGTCAGCAGCAGAGCAGTTGCAGCATTTCGTAAATGAACTGATGGGCAGACACCGTCCAGCGACGACAGTTGGTGGAGAGTCAGCTGCACGTTAAGGTGGAGACATTCTTGTCCCTCAGGTGCCTCACGGTCTGCAGCCTCATAAGTAAGCTCGTTCTGCCAGTACAACGAATCGCAGCGTGATGATCAGGCAACCGCTTTGTCATCTGACCTCTCGCCGGGCGGCTTGTCTGTGTTCATTAAAGTGAAGGGTGTCCTCCAAGGACAAGACACCAGAGCAGCAAGAAGAACGTAACCACCTACTTAAATTAAATTTCCTGGGACGCCATCCGCGTGGCTTTTGCAACTTTTAGAAATACGTAAAGTATGTGCTGTAGTCAGGGAACATCACTGTAAGGAAAATAAAAGTTTCCATCTTACGCCGTGTGTGGCTGCTGGTGTAGAACGAGTCCCGGAACTCAGTTGTTGGACCATGTAAATGTACATGTACAGTCTAAAATACAGACGTTCATGTTTCGTAAGGCCTCTGAGGGGATACCTTTTTAAAATGTTGCCTTATTTCGGTTCTATAAATCCACTTACGTATCTCTTATCCAGTTGGCTGCCGCGGGGTAAAGCGGCTGGAGCCTGACGCTTATCAGTTCCATGTAGTGCCACAGGTACGTTGGGCTGTAGTGTTATTGCTGTGCACGTGTATTTTATCAAGTGCTACAGCGTCGTTAAGAAAGTACGCCAATTACTTTACAAGGACTGAGCTTTTAGGTACTTGTGATTTATTCGTGTCGAAACGGGTCGAACTTTGGAGTTGATGAGAAACCTTCGGTTTTATAGGAGGCCTGGAAATTCTTGATTGGCTTAGCTTCGGAGGTCGTATTTGTTGACCGGTGTTAAATTTGATTAATTGGAAGTCAAAACAGTGGAATCTCGGTGTTCGCTATTAATTGGGGCCGATAAAACAGTCACGAACATCCATTCGCAATGTAAAAGCCTGTTTGGTTCCAAGAAATTACTAAGCACCAATATCAATATATGATCATGTAAAGTAATCTCAAGAAGCATAAAACAGACAAATAAGAATACAAACACTACATGAAATGGTAGAAGCGGAATGCGATGACTGAGCTGAGAGTGCTCTGCGTGAGGGAAGGAGAGTAGGGGAAAGCTGGCGTGTGATGCGCATGGTCTCATACCGATTTACTGGAACCTGTCACGAAAGGTCGAAACGATCTATTAGAGTTGGGGGCAGGGAAAGTTGGCAGTCCCGAACACTGAGGTTCACGAACATTGAGGCCGCTACAGCTGATTGTTTTCACTTCCAGTACGCGTTTATCGCGGTGGGCTGCATTAACCCTAAATGTGAAAATTGGCCTGAATTATAAAGACCCAGTTCGTACCGCGCAGTAACCACACCGTCTCTCTTATAAAAACCAACCAGTTGTTACTGTATAGCGAAATAATCGCTGTTTATTCTCAGATCCACACAAATACACTGTGTGGGCAGAACGTAGAATTGCTGAATGTTAAACTGGTGGTATATATAGTAACTACTGGGCTTTAAAGGGTTAAATCTCTCAATAAATGCCGATCAGTTAATGCTGTATACGGAAATAATCGCTGTTTGTTCTCAGATCCGCACAAAACACATATATACACTGTGTGAGCAGAGCGTAAAATTGCTGAATGTTAAACAGGTGGTACCAGTGGGCTTTGGAAGGTTAATAGGTTTCAGTACTTTGTTATGTAGATGTATTATGTTTTTGCTATTTGGTGGGAGTGTCTGCTATGACGGGTCGAATGTCAGTGATTTGAATTATGTATCGTAGCATTCCGAAAACGTCATTGAACACGCTTTGCATGTTTTTATATTTCGCGTCTACTGTAAAGTGCAGGAATATGTGTGTCGTGTTTCCACAGGCAGTGCGTTGCCCGCATGGCAAGCTGTCCCTGTCCTTTTCCTACAGGCAGAGCGTTGCCCGCATGGCAGGCTGTCCCTGTCACAGCATTTCAGTAACAGTGACATGTTTCGGTGAACCAAATGTAACGAATATTTTAATAGGTGACATTCCGTTGTGTTTTAATACTAAAAAAATAAAATAGTTTTATTCCGTCGAAACAACAATTGCATACAATCATCAGAACCCTAGTATGGCTACATGTTTCGGTCTCTTCTAGACCATCTTCAGGCCAATATTTTCCAATAGAAGGTACAATCGGTGCGCACTATACATTATGGGATCCCATACTGTTTACAGGGTGTGCGTTAAAATAATTGTAAAAGTTTTATAATTGGTGGTCTAGAAAAGATCGAAACATGTAGCCATTCTAGGGTGCTGATGATTGTATGCTGTTGTGTTTTGACGGAATAATACTATTTATTTTGAAAAGTGACGAAACTTGGGGGAACGTGTTCCATTGGAAATTCATTTTGCGCCCTCGCGTAGTCTCGGATTTGGACGCACAGTGGTAAGATGTCCAAAGTTGGTTTTTATGCGAGCGTACTTATTTACACTTCACGGAGGAGAAGGAAAATGTTGTAATGTAACACATAGGCGTTGCTTTGTGTGGCTTCGCTTTGTGTTGCGTCGCTGTGTGTTGTGTCGCTTTATGTTGTGTTGCTTGGTGTTGCGTCGGTTTGTGTTGTGTCGCTTTTTGTTGTATCACTTTATATTGTGTCGCTTTGTGTTGCGTCGCTTTGTTATGTGTATCTTTATGTTGCGTCGCTTTGTGTTGTGTTGCTTTATGTTGAGTCGCTTTATGTTGCGTCGCTTTGTGTTGTGTCGTTTTATGTTGTGTTGCTTTTTGTTGTGTCGCTTTATGTTGAGTCGCTTTATGTTGCGTCGCTTTGTGTTGTGTCGTTTTATGTTGCGTCGCTTTTTGTTGTGTCGCTTTATGTTGTGTTATGTTGCGTCGCTTTGTGTCGCCGACAGATGCAGGTCGTCGTGTGTTTTGCGTGGAGCTGTTAGAATGCAATGTTGGTTGCTGTAGAACTTTAAACTTTCCGGTCCCACGCTACAGTTCACGCTGTTTGGAATGAATGCCATACCGTCACGTGGCGGTGTTGATGTTAACGTTTAAAAGCCCAGTGGTTACCATCAAGTTTAACAAAATCCTGGTGCCATAACAGCTGATTTTACTTGAAGTAACCGACCACGTCTTGCCACTGTTACAAATGGATGTGATGACCAGCATTTTGATAAGTATTAAAAGTATTTGTCATGTTAGACAGGCCACAGTGCTTGTGTCCAAGCAGCGTTCACTGTAATACGTAACAGTCGCTCTTGGGCGTTCGGACGTATGTCTGAGAGCGAACGAACAGCAGCACTGTACTGGATGGAAAGCGAACAGATCGCGGAATTAGCTTGCATTTTGAGAATGACAGCAGTGACGCCATGCTGCACCAGCGTTCCGTACTGCAGTGCAAGGTGCCAGAAGTGGCACAATATAGCTGACGGAAGGGTTGCCAGAAGTGGAGTGCACTACGGCACTGTAACCACCGCACCGCATTGCATTCTGCACGTGTCAACCTGTCACATGTTTATCGTTCGATGCTCGCCATCTCTGCCAATTTAAATGTGCTTTTTTTTTTAATCTGCTCGTGACACTGTCCTTACGGTATTCACTTCCTGCTACACAGTCAATCCTACGAAACTGGATGCAAGTCGAAAATTTCCCGGCGGGGGTGTAAGTTAAGCCCTAAGAACCCCCCCCCCTTCCATCCTGGCTATGCCTCTGAATATAACACTGACGCTGCCTGACGCTCACCGTCGGACTCCCCAGCCACACCATGATAAACATGATTTAATACAACAGCGGAGCACGGCGAAGTTACGAAATCCAGAAAGCAGGAAAATGAGGAATTCTTATCAGTGGTTCATCAGATATGAGTGTTATCAAATCGATAAGACACAGTAAAGGTTGCCAAGGGTTCATTGAGCTACCTACATATGTGAAGTGCAGATAACGAGATAAGACACATTCCTGTGACCTGTCCGGTGACTGTCGCAGTCTGAATGCCGTCAACTCAGTGCATTAGTCACATTCATCTGTTAAAGTACGTCTCGCCACCCGAAATCTGAAAGATAGCGATATAAATATCGCGCAGCTTTGTACGTACAGCCGGAGGACAGCTACAGAACAGACGGGAATGGACGTGCGTGATGGAGCTCGCGTACATGCGGGATTATAATGAGCACATTCGCGTTACTACGTTGTTATAATGTTCTTCATCAAACCATCACTTCGTGGAGAACCAGGCACATTGCATTATCGAAGTACTGCGTGTTGCTACTGTGCCATGCCATGTAATGTTGCAGGTACACTGTGCAAGTTGCCAGCTATCTCTTACAGGTGGTGATTCTGTCGCCATGTTGCATCACTGTTTATTTGTTTCTGCGCCGTGCGTGTAAGGTCAGAGAAGTCTGAATACAATTACGTACGTCAGTGTGTCTTGTGTCCAGCCACAGCGGTTCAACAGAGGCAGCACATGGCTCCGGTACGGTGTGAGGCATGTTTTTAGCGGGCTAATCAGCATCTTTGTGTTTGACTTTTTTTGCAAATTGCAAGTGGGTTCACTTGCACCTCCTGGCTGTAGTCCTAGAGCGGTCACTGCCAAGTCACGGAGGTTCCATCTGCCACGTGATGACAGTCCTTTGACATGTCACGGTTGTTAGCTCTTCACTATGTGTACAGCCGACCATAGCGGTAAATACTTGGCAGTGCATGCCCATGTACTGACGTCACA
>Ga0209629_10002587_pt1 | contig 12446 bp, 10 predicted proteins | sample TergutCu122P5_FD_187286 | JGI IMG/M metagenome (GOLD analysis project Ga0209629, IMG submission 187286) | Cubitermes ugandensis P5 segment gut microbial communities from Kakamega Forest, Kenya - Cu122 P5 (SPAdes) (version 2) | ecosystem: Host-associated > Arthropoda: Insects > Digestive system... | reverse complement strand
GAACCGTCCTCGACTACCCCCACGGCATCATCCTCGTCACCGGCCCCACCGGCTCCGGCAAATCCACCTCCCTCAACGCCTTCATCCGCCACATCAACACCCCCGAACTCCGCATCATCACCGTCGAGGACCCCATCGAATACGAAGTCCCCGGCGTCAACCAAATCCAGATGAAACCCGAAATCGGCCTCGATTTCGCCACCGCCCTCCGCTCCATCCTCCGCCAGGACCCCGACGTCATCATGATCGGCGAAATCCGCGACCGCGAAACCGCCGACATCGCCATCCGCGCCTCCCTCACCGGCCACCTCGTATTCTCCACCCTCCACACCAACGACGCCCCCGGCGCCATCACCCGCCTCATAGACATGGGCATCGAACCCTTCCTCGTCGCCTCCGCCATTGAACTCGTCATTGCCCAACGCCTCGTCCGCCGCCTCTGCCAGGACTGTGCCAAACCCGCCCCTGTGAACAAAGCCAAACTCCGCGAAACCCTCTCCATCCTCAACATCGACCCCGCCAACCCCGCCCTCCCCACCCGCGACCGCCTCATCCTCAGCAAAGGCCACTGCTGCACCGCCCTCTACGCCGCCCTCGCCCTCAAAGGATTTTTCCCCATCGAAGAACTCGCCACCTACGGCCAGAACAACTCGCGCCTCATGGCGCACATCAGCCACAAAGTCCCCGGCGTTGAATTCTCCACCGGCTCGCTCGGCCACGGCCTCCCCTTCGGCCTCGGCAAAGCCCTCGCCGCCCAACGCCGCAAACAACCCTGGCGCACCCACGTCATCGTCAGCGACGGCGAACTCGACGAAGGCTCCAACTGGGAAGCCATCCTCCTCGCCCCCCACCTCAAACTCGGCAACCTCCGCCTCATCGTCGACCACAACAAAATCCAAAGCCTCGGCGCCGTCGACGACGTCATTCCCCTCGGCAACCTCGCGGAAAAATTCCGCGCCTTCCGCTGGCAAGCCCGCGAAGTCGACGGACACGACCACGCCCAACTCCGCGCCGCCCTCGCCGCCCCCGCGACCGATTCGCCGCAAGTCACCATTGCCCACACCATCAAAGGCAAAGGCGTCACCTACATGGAAAACAAACTCCTCTGGCACTACCGCAACCCCGACGACACCCAACTCGCCACCGCCCTCGCCGAACTCGACACCTCAACCGGAGGACACCCCTGATGCGCACCGCCTTCATCAAAGAACTCGCCGAACTCGCGCGCACCAACGAAACCCTCTTCCTCGTCGTTGCCGACCTCGGCTACTCCGTAGTCGAAACCTACGCGGAAAAATTCCCAGCCCGCTACCTCAACTCCGGCGTCGCCGAGCAAAACACCACCGGCCTTGCCGCCGGACTCGCCTCCGAAGGCTACCACGTCTTCACCTACTCCATCGCAAACTTCCCCACCTTCCGCTGCGCCGAGCAAATCCGCAACGACATCGCCTACCACAACCTCCCTGTCACCGTCGTCGCCGTCGGTGGCGGCCTCGCCTACGGCAACCTCGGCTACTCGCACCACGCCGTGCAAGACTACGCGCTCCTGCGCACCTTCCCCAACATGCTCATCGCCGCCCCCGGCGACCCCGCCGAAACCCGCGCCTGCCTCCGCCACCTCACCGCCGCCCCCCGCCCCAGCTACCTGCGCCTCGGCAAAGCCGGCGAACCCACCGTCCACACCTCCGACCCCGAAGTCGCCGAAGGCAAACTCGTCCCAATTATTTCCCCGCCACGCGCCAAAAACCTCCTCCTCACCACCGGCGCCGCGCTCAAACTCGCCCACGACGCCCTCCTCGCCAAACCCACCCCCGACTGGCAACTCTGCTCGCTCCCCCTCTGGTCGGAAAACTCCAAACCGCGAATCGCCGAAGCCCTCCGCCCCTACGACGCCATTGTGACCATCGAAGACCACCTCCACGCCGGCGGCCTCGGCAGCTACATCAGCGAAACCCTCGCTGCCGCAGGCATCCAAAAACCCATCCGCCACATCGCGCTCTCCGAAACCGTCTGCGGCCTCGTCGCCAACCAAACCACCCTCAACGACAAAGGCGGCCTGAACATCCCCGCCATCCACCGCGCGATGGAAACATTCCAAAACCCACCATGAAAAAAACCATCACCGTAGTCAGCGGCTGTTACAACGAGGAAGGAAACCTCGAGGACCTCGTCGCGCGCGTCTTCGCCGCCGCCGCGAAATTCCCCGCCTACGACTGGGAATACATCATCATCGACAACTGCTCGAAAGACCGCTCCCGCGAAATCCTCCGCCGCCTCGCCGCCGCCGACAAACGCATCAAGGTCATCTTCAACACCCGCAACTTCGGCCACATCCGCTCTCCCTACTACGCGCTCCTCCAAGCCAAAGGCGACGGCGTCATCTACCTCGCCTCCGACCTGCAGGACCCCCCCGAGATGATAGAAAAATTCGTCCCCCTCTGGGAAAACGGCTCAAAAGTCATCGCCGCCCTCAAAACCCAAAGCGAGGAGTCAAAAATTTTCTACGCCCTCCGCAAAACCTACTACAACATCGTCACAAAGCTCGCCGACGTCGACCTCCTGAAAAACTTCACCGGCTTCGGCATGTATGACCAGGTCGTCATCCAGCAACTCCGCGACATGGACGACCCCTATCCCTATTTCCGCGGCCAAATCAGCGAACTCGGCTGGCCTGTGGCGAAAGTGGAATTCCTGCAACCCACGCGCAAACGCGGCATCACGAGCAACAATTTCTACACCCTCTACGACATCGCCATGCTCGGCTTCACCGGTCACACGAAAATCCCCTTGCGCCTCGCCGCGCTGGCGGGATTTATCTTCTCAATACTGTCATTTCTCATTGGCTGCGTATATCTGGTGAGAAAACTGGCAAGCTGGAATGAGTTTACCCTCGGACTGGCGCCCTTGGTTGTCGGCGTGTTTTTCTTCGGCTCCGTGCAACTCTTCTTCATCGGCATACTCGGCGAATACATTGGCGCCATACACACCAAAGTCACCAAGCGCCCCCTCGCTGTCGAGCAGGAGCGTATTAATTTTTGATTTTCCGCCATGAGCAAAACCTCCGAAGGATTTCAGCCTGTCGCCCACAATTCGCCCGACAAAGACATCAAGGCAAAATTGATATTTTATGTCAGGATGCTTGTGGATTTTCAGATGAACACCGTGTATCGGTTTATGAAAAAACACCTGCCCTCGCTACGCGGAAAAGTGCTTGATGTCGGCTGTGGCAACTCGCCCTTCCGCCACCTCTTGGACGCCAGCCGGACAGAATACACCGGAGCCGACATAGCCGCCGCAACCCACTTCAAATACAACGCCCAGGACATCGTCCAGTTTGACGGCGCGCACCTGCCCTTCGAGGACAACAGCATTGACAATATAATATGCACCGAGGTGCTGGAACACGCCGAGTCCCCCGACACGCTCTGCGCGGAAATCATCCGCGTGCTCAAGCCCGCCGGCGCCGCCTACGTCACCATCCCCTGGTCGGCGCGGTTTCACTACATACCCTATGATTACAACCGCTTCACGCCGACGCGGATTAAACAGTTATTCGCCAAGGCCGCCCAAGTCGACATTGCGCCGCGAGGCACCGACATGAGCGCCATCGGCAACAAAATAATTGTCATGTATGCCCGCTCGCTGACGACTTTTGGCCCCGCGTATCCCATCCGCCTGTTGTTGTGCCTGGTATTCCTGCCGGCGCTGCTGCTGGCGGTTGTGATGGGATTCCTGTCCCTGTATATTAAAATAGGCACGACCGAGGATCCCCTCGGCTACTCAATCATACTTAAAAAGACATGAGCATAATCGACAGAATACTGGCATCCCTGAGAAACCCGCGCCCTGACGGTGCTTCCGTGACGCTGTCTCCACTTGCCTCGCTGTCCCTTGTAATCATCCCGGCAGTGGCAATATCACTGTGCGTTCCCAGCGGGAATGAGAAATTTGACAGCATCCAATACGGTGTTTCCTGGCTCGCCTTTGCCCTGCTGTTTTTGGCTGTGTTGATGCGCGGAAATTCATTCTCCAGCCGGGTTGACTCAATCCTCGGCGCAAGCGTTCTGCCATTTCTGCTTCTCATCGCCATCTGCATGCCGTGGATGCATCCGTTATTCGTGCTTGCCGGCATCGGCGTGGGGGGCGCGCATTGGCTGGCAACGCCCGATGGCCGCAGAAACCTGTCCAGCGCCTGCATCGGCCTGCTCGCGTGCGCGGCTTTTTTTGCGGCACACAAGGCATTATGGTGGATGCCCTGGGGCAACACCGTCTCCACGCTAATTTCCAAGGCGGGGTTCATTCTGGTCGTGGGAATTTCGATTTTCTGGGTAGCCCGGCTGGAACGCCGCAAGGAAGACGGGAAAACATTATATTGGTCGTGGATGGACATACTCTTGCTGCTTTGCATGGCAGTGTTCATATTCAGAATAAACCCCATCATGATGCAGCCGGACGCGGCAGGCTATCATTATGGAGCGATAACCATGTCCGCGGACATGGCGAGGAACGGCGGGCTGATATTGCATGACGTGCCCATCATGTATGGCGCCTTGAACACATGGCTGCTGGCAATACTGCCTTTTAAGAGCACACTGACGAGCCTGTATTGGACAGCCGGCATATGCAACAGCCTGGCGGGTTTCATATTATATTATTTCCTCTGCTGGGCGTCGCCGTCCCCAACGCGGGCGTGGCGGTTGATGAGCTTTGCGCTTGCTTTCGCAGCGATCGCACTTGTGTCAGGATGGGCCCCATTCCTGTCGGGGACACTTGTTTTCCCAGCCTCGGGGGCTTTCCGGTTCATCTGGCTTTATGTCATGCTCCTGATGCTTTTTGTCGCAACATTCAAGTCCGGCAAAGATACTGGCAAAGATTTGCTTGCAGACAGGCGGCTGATTGTCATCGGTTCCGCAATCTGGTGCCTGAGTGTGCTTTGGTCGTGCGAGGGCGCGATTTACGTGTCGGCGACTTGGTTTCCGGCATGTGTAATCATGCTGGCCCGTCCGCAAAATGACGCATGGCGGAGCCGCATCGCGGCCTTTGCAAAAGCCGCGGCAAAAACGCTGGCCGGCCACAGCTTGCTACTGCTGGCCATGGCCGGCACGATAACCGTGCTGTATCTGTGTTTTTTTGGCAAGACCCCGGCATTTTCATATTATTGGGCTTACAGCTTAATGGTCACATCGGGCTATAGCTTCTCCCTGCCGATAAATACAAGCGGGGCGGTATGGTTGCTTATTCTGATGCAGACGGCTTTCCTCGGCTTGCTGCTGCCGCTCTACCCGCTTGACAAGGCCAGCAAACGGCCGCTCATGTTGTTGTGCGGGACATGGGGCGCGCTTTGGGCCATTTCCAGCTATTTCATAGGCCGAAGCCACGACAATAATGTCACCAACCTGATGCCCCAAATTGTATTGTCGCTCGCTGTCATGATGCATGTGGCGAGGCAAACGCGGCGGGACGGGCGGCTCAACGCTTGGATATGGGTGTGCATTCCCGCGGTTTTTTCCGTGACACTTTGGCTTGCCGCCGGCAACCCGGCGGCCGTCAGATTTCAATTTGAGAAAGCCACATTTGGGAAAAATGTGGCTGAAATAATGTATTACAAGGACTCGTCGCTTGATGACGCCCTGGATAAAAGTTTTGTCCAAAAACCGGGACCGCTCAGCATCATAGGCGGCAACGATGCCGATCTGGTGTTGCGCCCGGAGTTGGAACGCTTTGCATGGATGCCCCTTCAGCACGGGGAATTTCTGGCGCTATATCCCAGCCGGATTAAATATCTCGATCGTATCAATGCGAGATTCCCCGACGGAGGCTGGCTGCTGTATTCCAAAAAGCCGCGTGCGCGCGATTGGAAATGGTTCTTTGATTACGCGAAGGAGCGTTTTGAAATCGTGCAATATTATGAAAATACCGGCTGGTGGGTTTTTTATCTGACGCCAAAAAACAAAACTGCGGCGCGGCAACCCCAAGCCGGGAATGCTTCTCCGTCTTGACAGCACGGTTCTCCAAACCAAAAAACAATCAATGCCTGAAAATCGCACCATGACATCCAACACGCATAATCGTTTCCGCGCAGTGGCGGCCTGGCTTCTGCTGGTAGTTGCAATCGCGCTGGCTTGGATATGGTCTTATGACAAATGGTCGCTCGTTTCATGGGAAACGCCCGTCAGCAACGAGTCCGACGCCCGTTTTACCGCAGGCTGGGCCAATGCTTATCGCGAAGGCGTCATTTCCCCGCTCGGCAGCAAAATTTTTCCGCGACTGGGCGCACCGTATGAGGGTAACTGGAACGATTACCCGATGTCTGACGATTTGCTATTTGCGAGCATCGGCTACATGGCGCGCATTATCGGGCTGGGGGCGGCATTAAATCTCTGCACCCTGATCGTGATCATCATGAACGGTTGCGCTTTTTACGGTGCGACGCGCATTTTGAAATATGACAGGCTGCTGTCGCTCACGCTCGCGTTCGCGTATGCGTTGCCGGCATTTGCCTATAATCAAAACCTCCAGCACATCACCGTGCTCGCCTGCTGGGCGTTTCCCTTGATTCTGGTCTTGATCGTCAAGGCGTTTCAGGCGGGGAAAACATATCCCGTCGGGCGCAAACACTTTTTTATCGCATGCCTTGTCGGGCTTTTGTGCGGGATGACGTTCGTTTATAATTCATGGATGGCCGCGCAACTGGTCGTGCTTGCGGCGCTAGTCGCGCTGGTGCGCAAGGAAAAGTCCGCGGCAAAATTATTGTGCTTGGGCGCCGTCGCGATATTTGCCGGCACGCTGCTGGTAAACCTGGACACGGCTTTTTATTGGCTGCAACACGGCACGCCAAAAGATAGTTTCTTTCGCCCGCTGTTCGACGGCGAGCGCGAAGCCATCCGGCTGCCGGGTTTGTTTTTCCCCGCGGAACACAATATTCAAGCCATTGTCAACTGGACGCAAAAGCATTTTTATAAAGCCGAGTTTCCACTCGGTGAGGACGCCAGCACCTATCTTGGCATTATAGGCATTGCCGGCCTTTTGGCGATGTGCGGCGTCACCTTCTGGAATCTCTGGAAAAAACGCCCCCTGCGCCCGCATCTGTTTTTCTGGCAGACGCTCTGGGTGTTTGCCTACAGCATCGCCGGCGGCGTGAATCTGCTCCTGTTCATCGCCGGCTTCAATTTTTTCCGCGCCACCAATCGCTACAGTATCGTGATTCTTGCGCTTGTGCTGCTGTTTCTGGCGCGGCTCCTCACGCGCGCGCATTTGGGCAGGTGGCGCATCCCGCTCGCGGTGGCGATTTTTGGCGTCATTCTAGTTGACCAAATTCGACCGGCAATCACGGCGCGGGAAATTCAGGACGCGCATAATTTAATCATCGCGCATGAAAGCTATTTTCCAGCCCTGGAAAAAGCGCTGCCGCCGGGTGCGATGGTTTTTGAAATGCCCGTGACCCAGTTTCCAGAGAACCCGCTGCCCCACGCGGGCAAGTGGCGCGATTACGAGGGGCTTATTCCTTATATCTACACAAAAGACCTGCGCTTCAGCTATGGCTCCAACAAGGGGCGCGGCCAGGAAATGTGGCAGTTTGCCTTGATGCAGCAGCCGGTGGACAAAATCGTCCAGAGCCTCTCCCAATACGGCTTCGCGGCAATTTTAATAGACACGCGTTTCTTCGAAAAAAATGTACAGTCGCTGATAAACACCCTGCGACTGCAACCCGGCGTGGAGATTGTGAATATTGCGCACCCCTACTACGTCGCCATGCGCCTCCCTCCTCTTCCCCCGGGCGTGTCGCGCGCGACACCGCCTCCGTTTGCAAGACTGGGCACAGGCTTCCACGGATGGGAAAAGGACGGCAGCGGCAACGTATTTTCATGGGCGCAACAATCGAGCCGGCTCATGCTCACCAACTTCCTGCCAACTCCGCTCGATGTCGAAATCTCCCTCCAAATGGTGACACTGCGACCACAAACCATCACAATCACAACCCCGTCGGGTGATTTTTCCGTGGAGGCCAAGGCGGGCGTTTATAATCCGGTCTCGCTGAAATGCACGCTCCGCCCGGGCGTAAACACTTTCAAATTCGCCAGCGCGCTTCCTGCGGAACCGCTCAACAAATTACTTCCGTCCAATACGGACACGCGACCTGTGTCGGCTGGAATCTGGAACTTTTCGGCCACTTCGACCGGTTTCCTTGTTGATACACGTTGACCCGACCCGTGTCATTAGCTAGGCGTCACGAAAGCACCACCATGAAAACCGCACTCATAACCGGCATAACCGGACAGGATGGCGCCTACCTGGCCAGATTCCTTCTGGGCAAAAACTATGCTGTTTACGGGGCATACAGGCGCAGCAGCTCGGCGAATTTCTGGCGATTGCGGGAGTTGGGAGCGCTGTCACATCCCAATCTGCACCTGGTTGAATATGATCTGACCGACCTCGGGGCAAGTATCAGGCTCCTCGACAAAATCAAACCCGATGAGGTGTATAATCTCGCGGCCCAGAGCTTTGTCGGCGTGGCATTGGAACAACCTTGCGCCACAACGGCCATCACGGGCTTGGGCGCCCTGCATATTCTGGAGGCAATCCGAATCGTGAACCGGGGAATCAAGTTTTACCAGGCGTCCTCATCGGAAATGTTTGGCAAGGCGCAGGCGAGTCCGCAGTCGGAGTCGACCCCATTTTGCCCCAGAAACCCGTATGGCGTGGCGAAACTCTTTGCCCACTGGACGACTGTCAATTACCGTGACGCCTACGGCATATTTGGCTGCAGCGGTATCACATACAACCACGAGTCACCTTTGCGCGGGCGGGAATTCGTCACGAGGAAAATATCCCATGCAGTCGCCCAAATCAGCGCAGGCAAGTTGGATGTCCTGCAACTCGGCAACATGGACGCCAAGCGTGACTGGGGCTACGCGGGAGAATATGTCGAGGGCATGTGGCACATGCTGCAAGCCGGGCAGCCGGACACTTATGTCCTGGCCACCGGAAAAACAGTGACAATCAGGGATTTTGTAAACAAGGCGTTCCATGTCGCCGGTATCGACTTGGAATGGTCTGGAAGTGGTGTGAACGAGATGGCAAAGGACAAGGTGACCGGTGTCGTGAGGATTTGCGTGAATCCCGTTTTTTACAGACCCGCCGAGGCCAATCTCCTAATCGGAGACCCAAGTAAAGCGCTGGCAGTCTTGGGCTGGCAGGCTCAAACACCCTTGGAGTCTCTCTGCAAAATTATGGTCGAGGCCGACATGGCCAGAGTCAGGTCGGGTCTTTCGTATTGAATATTGAACGTGGATTGCGCCCGCGACATCTCATGGGGCATTCCGCCCCTTGCGGGGCGACCGCTGCAGCAGGAACGCCTCCGACTTGCGCACATGGGCCAGCCAAAGCTCGAAAATATAGCGGGCGCTACGAGCGGCAGCCGACATGGACATTTTGGAATGCCCGCAAGTGCGACCCGGAAGCGTGATGGAAATTTCGCGTATATCAAACCCGTTGCGGTTGAAGATGAACATGCTCTCGAAGAAAAATGAATAGCCGCGCGAGCGGACGAGACCGAACACCTCGCGCGGGATTCGGTCGAGCCGGTAGGCCCGGAAGGCGCCGCTGGCATCCTGGCGAATGCCCAGCACACAGCGCGTGAGCCAGTGTCCCGCCAAAGTCATTGTGCGGCGAAAAAGATTCCAGCCCGGAAGGCTGCGGGCTTGCAGCCAGCGGGAGCCAACGGCGAGGTCGGCCTCCTGCGCGGCGGCGATCAATCGCGGAATGTCGGCGGGGGAGTGGGTGAAGTCGCAATCCATCGTCACCAGAAGCTGGTAGCCTTGATCGTAGGCCCGCTGGATGGCCTCGCTGTGGGCGCTGCCGACGCCGAGTTTGCCCTCGCGGTGCAGGACGCTGAGCCGGGGAAACCGCGGCTTGAGTTCCTCAAGCGCCCGGCCCGTGCCGTCCGGGGAGGCGTCGTCAACGAAGAGCACGTCCGCGTCAATCCCCAGTTTGTGGATTTGCTCGCACATTTGCGGGGCGTTTTCCCGTTCGTTGTAGGTGGGGATGAAGATCAGGGTTCTCATGGATTTTTTGCAGTGCCCTCAAAAGTTTTTCGCGCGTGCTCGATCATTTGCTCAATCATGCCGTGAAAGGATACTTTCGGACGCCAGCCGGTCAAGCGTCGTAATTTTTCACTGTTGCCGATCAAGCGCACCGATTTCTTTCTTAGCAGACTCGGATTGGTCACAACACATTCCCGCGGGTCGACGCCGGCAATGTCACAGGTGACCCGCAAAAATTCGCCGACCGTGCGCGCTTCGCCAGTCGCCACGACAAAGTCCTCCGGTTCTGGATGCGCCAGAATACTCGCCATCGCCTCGACATAGTCGCCGGCGAAACCCCAGTCCACAACGGCACCCACATCCCCCAATACCAGCTTTTGGGACTGGTCACGCTGAAACGCCAGCACGCCGCGCACGATTTTCTGCGATAAAAATTGCGGTGTCCGCAGATATGATTCGTGGTTGTAAAGAATTCCCGCCGCCGCAAACATGCCCAGATCGTTGCGGAAATGGCGGCAGTAATGAATGCCCGCGGTTTTGGTGATGGCATAGATATCCCCGGGATTGAACGGCGTATTCTCATCCTGCGGCTCCACGGCGGGCGTGCCAAAGACGTGCGAGGAAGCGGCGTAAAACAGGCGAGTTTGCGGCGAACATTGCGCGATGGCGTCCAGAAAATACAGCAGCCCGCGGACATTAACGGCGTGGCTGCGTTCAAATAATTCCGGGTCGCCGGGCCTCAGGGATTGGTCTTCCGCCGAGTGGTGATATGCCGCCAGATAATAACATTCGTCCGCCTGCGCTTTTTGGACCAGCGCCAGCACCGATTCGGGCCGCAGGATGTCCACCGTGTCCCAATCCCCGGCGGACAGAAGCCAAGTTCTGTGAAGATCGACGCAGACCACCCTGTCTCCACGGCCGGCCAGATATTGGGCCAGCAGCGTGCCATCCTGCCCGCCCGCGCCAATGATGAGGGAAGTTTTCACTCAGACGACGTGAATTTCCGGCAGCGGGAACAGGAGTTTGCCGCCGCGTTTGAGATAATCGGCCTCGCGCTTCATGATGTTGGCCTTGAAATGCCACGGCAGGACCATGAGGTAATCCGGTTTGCGCGCGTGGCCTTCAACCTCGGAGATAATCGGGATTTTTGTGCCGGGCGTGCAGCAGCCAAACTTGTCCGGATTGACTTCCAGAATCGCCGGCAGCAATTCCGGGGTGATATTGCAGAATTGCAGCATGACGTTGCCCTTGGTGGACGCGCCGTAGCCGAGCACAAGTTTGCCACTGCGCTTGATCTCGCGGAGCATGGCCGGCAATTCCTCGCGATGCCGCATGACCCGTTGCTTGAATTGCTCAAAAATGACCCCGCTATCGAGGCCCAGTTCCTTTTCCTCGCGCAAGAATTGCCCAATCGCCGCCGTGGCCTCGGCAAATGCGGAATCCCTGTGCGCGACGGTCACGGCAAAACTGCCCCCGTTGGTGTCGTTGGTTTGCACGTCAATAATCTTCAGCCCGAATTTATCCGTCAGCCATTTGATTTGCTTGAGCGCGTAATATTCCAGATGCTCGTGGCAAATCGTGTCGTAGGCGTTGGCCTTGAGCATGAGCGGCAAATAACTCTGTTCCAAATGCCACACGCCATCAGGCGCAAGCACGTCACGGACTTGCTCGACAAACGCCGGTGGCGATTCCAAATCATAAAACATGGCGATAGAACTTACGATTTTTGCCTTCTTTGCCCCGAGTCTTTGCTGGAATACCTTGGCGGAAAAGAAATCCACGACGAGCTGGATGCCGGGCTGGTAATAATGCCGGAATTTTTCCGCCGAGGGATCAATGCCAATGCGCGTGGTCTCCGCCGGATAAAATCCAAGCGAGGTGCCATCGTTGCTGCCGATGTCGAGCACCGTGTCGCCGGGCTTGAGCGGGCAAAGTTTTTGCAAATGGGCGGCCTTGGCGCGCAAATGCTCGACCATGGATTTGTTCAGACCGGAGCGATAGCCATAAGTCGGGCCATAAAGCATTTGCGGGTCAAAACTATGATGCAGTTGGACAAGACCGCATCGGGCGCACTTGACGATTTCGACAGGCGTGCTGGCCAGAGGCTCGTTTGGACTCTTCGGGAAAATCCCCGTGAAACATTGGTCGCCGAGATGAAGCACGGAATCCAATTCGCGCGCTTCACAAATCCGGCAGGAGTTGATCGCGTGATACATAAGACATGATTTTCTTATTTTTCACAGTGGCGTTTGCAAGCGCAAAAAACCTGCTTTCCGAAAACCCGAAAACCGGCCCCAACGCCGGCAAGGAATTCTGGGGTTGCACCGGCTACCCCGCTTGCAAAAGCACGCGGCCGATTGCGTGACCCGCCCCGCTTGGGTTCTCCCGCCGGCTTGTTTCGAC
>Ga0209629_10002586_pt1 | contig 12448 bp, 8 predicted proteins | sample TergutCu122P5_FD_187286 | JGI IMG/M metagenome (GOLD analysis project Ga0209629, IMG submission 187286) | Cubitermes ugandensis P5 segment gut microbial communities from Kakamega Forest, Kenya - Cu122 P5 (SPAdes) (version 2) | ecosystem: Host-associated > Arthropoda: Insects > Digestive system >... | reverse complement strand
ATACCCAGGTGAAGTTCTATTCGTCGGGCATGTACGTGCGCCTGGCGTTCGCCGTAGCCGTGCACGTCGACCCCGACATCCTGCTGGTCGACGAGGTGCTGGCCGTCGGCGACGAGCCATACCAAGAGAAGTGCATGGCCAAGATCCACCAATTCCAGCAGGAGGGGCGCACAATCGTCTTCGTCTCGCACTCGGCCAACCAGGTGGCCAACGTTTGCGACCGGGCGATCGTGCTTGAGCACGGCAAGATCGTGGAGGACGACGTGCCGCTGGTGGCCCTTGGGCGCCTGAAACGCGACTACCAGGAGACGATTACGGCCAACCACCAGGCCGACACCAGCCAGCAGTCGTCGTTGAAGGCCGAGCTCGGGCAGATCTTCCTCACCGACGACCAGACGACGAATAACGACGGCCAATATCACATCGTCCCCGGCCCCGGTGCGACGGTGCAGGTGCACGGCGAGATCACGGCCGACGATCTACCAGCCGGCTGGGCGCTGCAGGTGGCCGTGGAGACGGGAGTCGGACAGCAGGAGCTGACCGTCGACAGCTCAGAAAACCTGCACCTGGAGACCCCTGCGGTACAAGGTCGGCTGCCTTGGATGCTGACGCTGCCCGCTCTGAATCTCGCCGACGGCGAACACGCCGTCAACGTCAAGCTAGTCGATGCCGACGGCAAGCTGATCGCCGAGTCACAGCATGCCGCGCTGCTGTGCGCCCGCAACGACAAGCGCACGACGGGGCCTGTCTACTCCCCCGCCGAGATAGCCTTCGGCGATGACGCCATTGCCGGCACCCCGCTGAAGCTGCTGCCCGCGGTGAACGACGACTAGCCGAAAGGGGAAGCCATGGGTCCAACGCTGCACGACTTGGCCGCCGCCGCCACCAAAGCCTTCCCGGCGCACAGCGCCCGTGGCCGTGCGATACGGCACCTGGTGCCCGAGCCCCTGACGTCCGGGCTTGTCAGCGGCTATCGCCGATATGTCGAGCAGGAGCGCCACCACTGGGCGCCCTTGGTTTCGCGGGCGGTAAAACCCGGCGAGCCGCTGTTCAGCGTCGTCATCCCCATGTTCAACACCCCCCACGCTTACCTGCACCCGCTACTTGATTCACTGATAAACCAGACCTTCAGCGATTTCGAGGCCATTATCGCCGACGCCTCCACCGACGACGTGCGGGCCGTGGCGATAGAGGACGCGACCGCGTCCGACCCCCGGTTGCGCTATGTGCGTCTGGGTGAGAATCTTGGTATTTCCGGAAATACGAATGCCGCGCTGCGTGAAGCAAAGGGTGAATACGTGGCGTTCGTCGACCACGACGACATGCTCAGCCCGCACGCCCTAAACGAGGTGGCGGCGCTGGTGCTGGCCGACCCGGCAATCGACATCATGTATTCGGACGAGGACGTGCTCAGCGACGACGGAATGAAACGCCAGACGCCGTTCTTCAAGCCCGACTGGTCGCCCCACATGTTCATGGAGTGCAATTACACCAACCACCTGTCGGTGATCCGGCGTTCGCTGGTCGAGCAGGTGGGTGGTTTACGTCCCGAATTGGACGGCGCGCAGGATTACGACCTGCTGCTGCGGCTGCACACGCTGCCGACGCCGCCGCGCGTCGCCCACATACCGCAGGTGCTGTACCACTGGCGCGAGGCCGCCACGTCCACCGCGCTGCAAATCGGCGCCAAGACGTACGCCATCGACGCCGGGCGTCAGGCGCTGACCGAATACCTCGACCGGGTGGGTGTTCAACACGACGGCGTCGACGACGCCCCGGTGCAGGCCGGCTGGTATCGCGTCAGGCCGCGGTGGGCCGTCTCGGTCGCCGTGGTCTGCTGTGGCGACGCCGCGGAACATATCGACGAGCTGCGGGCGGCCACCGAGCCGTCCGCTTGCCGCCCGACGTGGCTCTGCCAACCGTCCGGTCTCGACGAATCAGCACTCGGCGACGCCGAGGCCGTCGTGCTGATCTCGCAGCCCTACTGGCCCGACGACCCCACCTGGCTGGACGACATGGTCGGGGCTCTGACGCTGCCGGGCGCGACGGCCGTCGCTCCCCTGCTGGCCGGGCCGTACGGCAAGGCCGACTCGGCCGGCTACGCCTGGGACGCCATCGGCGTAATGAGCGTGATGCAGCGCAGCCGTATCGACTCTGGCGACTTCAACGGCGTCGCCCGCATGGTGCGCGACGTCAATGCAATTAGCCGAGCGTTTGTCGCCATCCGGCGCGCGGATGTCGATCTGCTGACGAAGCCCTGCGTGCCTACCCTGGTTGTCGTGCCGCCGCAGCGCGGACACGCCGTCGTCTGGGGGCACCTGTGCATGACCAGACGCAACGGGTTGCGGCGCAGCGGAGGCATGGTCAGCCAGCACGTGGGCCTCGGGGCCATGGGTTGGATGAGGCAGCGATGAGCGGCAAAGTAGCATTCTGCGTCGTCGCCTGGAACAGCGCGTCGGTACTGGGCGAGTGCCTCGACGCGCTACTGGCGCAGACGGGCATATCGTCCGACGTCTACCTGTTGGACAACGCATCGAAGGACGACACCCGAGAGCTGATGGCGCACTACCCCACCGTGAAGGTCACGTGGTCGCGCGTCAACACCGGTTTCGCCCGAGGCAACAACCTGCTGATCGCCGAGGCTTTCAAGGACCCGGACATTGAATACGTCGCGCTGATCAACTCCGACGCCGTGCTGGCGCCGGACTGGGCGTCCCAACTGGTGGGCTTCGCCGAGCAGCGCGGCAACGTCGGGTCGCTGCAGGGCCTGACGCTGGACTATTTCGACCACTCGCGGGTCGACTCGCGCCACATCTTTGTGAACGGGCGCCTGCAGGGCCAGCAGTACGGCTACGGCGACCCCACCCTGCCGCTCTCCGAGTATTGTCCTCGAAAAGTCTTCGGCGTCAACGCGGCGGCTTGCATGTACACGCGCGCCATGATCGAGGCGCTGCCCGACCAGCAGAACGGCTTCTTCGACGAGCGCTTCTACATGTACTACGAGGACGTCGACGTCAGCTTCCGGGCGCTGATAACCGGCTGGGACGCCTGGTCTGTGCCGGTGGCCCTCGCCTACCACATGGGGTCTGTCAGCGCCAAAATGCGGGCCTCCAGCTACAGTCCGCGCATGGTGGCGCGCAACATGCCGGCCATGATCTACAAGAACGCGCCGGTGCGGGTGGTGCTTGCCAGTGTTTCGCCCGCCATACATGGCGTCGTCGCGTTCCTGCGGGGCGTCTTTCGAGATCTGGGTTGGCGGGCTGCGCTACAGACGGCCGTCTCGCTGCTGCGCGGTATCGCTCGGCTGCCAATCTATAGGGACAGCCGGCGACGCATTCAGGCTGTCAGCGTCATAGACCCCAGCTACCTGCTGCGCATCATGAACAGTGATGGCGTGTTAGGTTGATATTGCAGGTACCTATGAGCGATCAACCACCTCTGATCTCAATCGTGATCACGAACTACAACTACGGGCAGTACCTGCTCGAAGCGATTGAAAGCGCGCTCAATCAGACGTATCCGAACACGGAAGTGATCCTGATCGACGACGCCAGTTCGGACGATTCCCGCGGCGCCTACCGGCAATTCTCGGCCTTGATCGACATCATCGAGCACGAGACGAACAAAGGCATCGTCTTCTCGCGGAATGAGGCGCTACGAATCGCCCATGGAGGCTACCTGTGCTTTCTCGATGCCGACGACTACTGGGATCTCGATTACTTGCAGAAGATGTATGACGTTGCAAATGAGTTCGCAGCAGACGTCGTGTATCCTGACTGGCGTCTCTTCGGCGACATCGACGAAATCCGTACGTTCCCGGAATTTGACCCGACCCTGCTGCAACTACAGAAGATCCACTGCACTGCCGAATCGTTGCTGAAGCTGTCGTCGGTAAGACGGTTCGCATTCGAGGCCCAAGACGTTGCCGAGGACTGGGACTTCTTCATCAGGCTGTCTCTTGAAGGGCTAAGGTTCAAACATGCCGACAACTGCCTGATCAACTATCGCATCAAGCATGGATCGCGCACGACAGCGGGAGATGAAATCGAAGTTATCCGCCAATTTGTGACCATACTGGAAAGACACAAGACGACTTATGGTGATCGTGTGATAGATCCGATTGAGTTGGTCCTGTCGAAAATCGACGACAAGAATGGCCGGATTGCAGCGATCTCGCAGCGAAACCAACAACTGCAAGACGACATTCTGGCCATCCAACACTCCAGGTCATTCAGAATCGGTTCCGCGATCACCAAGCCATTGCGTCTATTGCGAGACATCCGAAAGCAGTAGTCGCGTAATGTATTGCCAATTCTGCTACAGCGGTCTTGAAGCAATCACAGTGAACCGTTTCTTCAGCTTCAGGAAATGCTTCTCATACAACTCATATGACGCAGTTGACACCAGTACAGTGATGAGAAAGCCTAGCGCCATCTTGATGTAGAAGACTGCTGTAGGATTCTCCATTCCGGTCCACTGAGCGAAGTGTGTGTCTATGATGCGCGTAACCGAGAAGTGATACACGTATAGACCAAATGAGATCTTTCCCAGATAACGCACGACTCGATTTCCATACAATACATCCAGTATCCGATTGGAATGATTTGCGATAGCGTCAATCATGAGTCCCCCAGATACAGCACTGATCGGGAAAGCCACGATCTGCGCATACCGAACTTCATCGATAAAGGGCATGAACGTCAGCGAGTACAGCAGAGCGAACCCAATCAGCATCTTCACTATCGGGTGAACTCGCTTCAGCGGTTGGTCAAACGTTCCCAACCCTAGCAGTATGCCGATGATGAAGGCATCGCCCGAGATGGGAAGTGCCCTGACAAATGGGGTCTCTTGATGCAAGGCTACCGCGATTACACGCAGCGACAACAAGAATATCAGCACAGTTCCACCCAGGATGAGTTGTGTTTTCTTATTGACTTTGACCAGCAGCGGAATCAGGAGTGGCAAGAAGAAGTAAAACTGCTCCTCCATCGACAGCGACCACAGATGAGCAAAATAGCTGTAGTTCCAACTGTTGGTGACTGCGGACCAAATGTTGTCGGTGAATGTGACCAAACCTAGAAACCGAGCCCAAAGCATTGGAAACATATTATGCCGGATGCAAAGATAGACGAAGTATGCGATGATGTAACCGTAGTACAGGGGCCAGATTCTCAACACCCGTCGAATGTAGAACCTCTTGATTGAAACACGGCCATCACGCCGTGTCTCTTCGACTGCCAACCTAGTGAGCAAGAAAGCACTCAAGACGAAGAACAGGTTGACGCCCGTCCATCCAACGTAGTTGGCCTGGTACCAGAATGGCATACTGCTATTCACCGAGAAGTGAGTGAAGAACACGAGAAGGAACGCCATGAAGCGCAACCCGTCTAGCCCAGGGAAATAGATAGGCGCCCGCCCAGAATCGTTACTTGCCATTAGCTCTTCTCCTCGTGTGGGTATTGATGTGCCGTGTCCATAGGATGGCCGTGCCTTGATCAAATGGTAACTCGCTTATCCAAGCGCCTCCTTGAGCACTGGCTCTACCCTGGGTGCCAGCGTGTTTGCAAAGTCAACCGACAAGTGATTGTCATCGTGAAATGTGATTAGTCCCCCGATAACGGCACGGCATGTGCCGTCACTACACAGCAGATCATTGATCGACACAGTCCACACATTGGGAAGCCCACTTTGGCTCGCGATGTCATACATCGCGTCGATGGACTCTGTGGCAGTCAAATCGTGAAAATCGCACTTGGCCAGATCGGTCAAGTTGGCTGCGACACAGTCGGGAATACTGACGACATTGGGTGGCGTGTCACGAATGACCAGGAGCTTGGATCCCTGCTGAGTGAGCTTGTCGAACACCTTTTGCTGAGACTCGGCGACAGCCTGCCAATGGTCTGGACGCCCCACGATCGGGTTGAGTGCCCAAGCCGAGTAGATCACGAGATCGTACTTGCCACTGGTAGCCTCGGCCAGCATTTGTTCGCCCAGACGTGCGCATCCGTCCGTATCAGCACCATAGTCGATCTTCATTCCAATATACGGTAAGCAACCTGATGCGGTCAGAGTGGTACCAGCCCATCCGTTCTTCTTCCCAAGCGTGTCGAGAAGCGGCGCCCATTGGGTGGCATGCGAATTGCCGATCACCAGGATCCGCGCGGTAGCGTTCGCCGGGTCAGCTCCGAAAGTGCAGTTCACCGGGTCGTATGGGGGGAATGAATTGCACTTGATCCAGGAGTTCTTCTTTGCATCGGTGGGCGTGACGAACAAGAAGTTCGGTGCTGTTGCCGGACATCCTTCGTAAATCAGGGAGCCTGCGCCGATGCACCGCGCCGGGAACGATTTTTCCGAGCCCTCGATGAGGCTTCGTTCGTGATCTGGGAAATAGCTGAGCCATAGATTGGCGCCGCGAGTGGCACCCACAACGAGCAGCATGACGCACAGACCCATGATGAAGGTCCGGGGTAGGCTCTTGACCAGACCTTTGCGATACCGGAAAGTATCTTCGACTAGCTTCTTCGACAACCACGAGACAAGCAGAATGGCGGCTATTATTATCAGGTCGTTCTGCCAGGTGAGCGCATGTCCGAAAGCTGCCGGCGCGAATATGATTATCGGCCAATGCCACAGATAGACGGAGTACGATATATCGCCCAGCCACTGGATCGGCGGAAATCGCCACAACGTCCAGGGGCTGCCATGTGCGCCATCCGACGCTGCCCAGATAACCAGCATGGTGCCCAGAACAGGCAGCCCGGCGATCGCCCCTGGGAAGGGGGTCTTGGCATTGAGGAGAACGGCGGAAACGGCGATTGCGATCAAACCACCCCAGGACAGAATAGTGCGAAGCGCTCTTGATTCAATCTTGAATACACCCCGGGCCACAAGCGCGGCAAGCAGGCCACCAGCGGCCAACTCCCAAGCGCGCGTGTAGGTTACAAAATAGGCCGCTTTCGGCTGCTGGCCGGTATACCAGATGGAGACCGCGAACGACGCGACCACAATGGCAGCTAGACCGATCTCGACTGAGAACCGCCACCGTGCGCGACGCACCAACCACGCCAGCACCAGGATCAGGATGGGCCAGACGATATAGAACTGCTCCTCCACGGACAACGACCAATAATGTTGCACGGCCGTATGCGTCTGATTTGCTGCGAAGTAGTCCGTCGCGTCACCGGCCAACACCCAGTTCTGCACATAGAAAGCCGACGCCAGCGCTTGATGCGCCGTCGTCGCGATGAGTGTCTTCGGGCCCCAGTACACCACCCCGGCCAGGCTTGCGATCAAGACGAGACAAGCCGCGGGCAGAAGACGCCGGACGCGGCGCCCCCAGAACACGAACAGGTCATGTGGCCGCCGTGGGGCTTTGGACACCAGACTCGACGTGATCAAGAAACCCGAAATGACGAAGAAAACATCCACTCCGATGTAGCCGCCGGTAATTGCGTTAGGCCACAAGTGGTTAACGAGAACCAGACTCACCGCCACCGCTCGCAGCGCCTGGATGTCGGCTCGTTGTTCCCCGCTCTTGCGTTGCCGGCCACCTCGCTCCTGCGGAATCGATTCCGGCGCCGCGGTCTCGGTTTCGGTCGCTGCAGGTATGGCTTCGATCCATTGGTCTGTTTCACTGTAGTCAGGTTGCCCAGTGGTAGGCGGTCTGAAAATGTCGGACTGATCCGCATACTCCCCCCAGGGGGTCGGGTCGACATAGACTGGGGCGGTCACTGGCATCGGACTACTCGGCAGCGGCGATGGCTGTGGTGGTGCGACCGGCTGCGGCGGTGGTATCAGCGGTCGCGGTTGGGCCGGGATCGGTGATTGCTGCGATCTCGGATCGTTGTTCTGTGTCTGCAGTACAGGGATGAGCCCAGCAAACTCTTCTTCTTCGGCGGCGCGCCGGGCGCGAACGACCCCGTCGTATCGGGTTGTTCCATCGCCATCAGACACAGGGCAACAGCCTACCTTTCAGACTCGGCTTGGTCAAGGCGAATGGCCATCTCACAACGCTGAATCATCTTTACTGTTCGAAGCCTTTGTACGAAGTGGTCACCACTTTCCCTTGCTCGAACAGGATGCACTGCAGATCCGTCATCGGCGATGTCGATTCGTTGTGGATAAATGTGACATCCAGGACCGATACTTCGTACTCGATGCCAACATATTGCTGGAACTGTCCCAGGCAGTACTCCTGCAGGGCTGCTTTGTCGTTCTCAACATTCTTCGCGACTGCGTATACCTCGCCTTCGTGGCTATCTTTGCAAGGCACCACCTGGACGGAGTTCACTACACTGCCAAGCGTTGACACGTCGTAGATGCAGTCCCCGATCATCAGCGATGACACGCTTATAGACGCCGAAACTGTGACGAAGCCGTTGCCATCTCGAATCTGAGGTCCGGCGAGCAAGCCGCACCCGGCCAGCACGAGACACCCAACGAACATCGTGGTACCGACCATGCCCATGAGCGACTTGTTCACAGCTTTCATGGTACCAGACATTGGTAATCTGTTCGTGTTACAGCACCTTTCCGAGCGTTCTCGCAAGTTGAACAGGTGCGCTGGTGCGGGCAGTGCTACGTCGTGAGTGCGTTCTGGACGGCGGTTACAATTTCTGGTGTCAGGGTGCGCACGAATCTGGGCGCCAGGTGATCCTTGTTGCGATAGACGATCAGGCCGCCGATGACAACCGGGCAGGTATCGTTCTGGCAGAGCAGAGGGTTGAGGTCGAGCACACTGACGAGCCCGGTCGAATCAGCTTGGGCGGCATTCGCGAGCGGGTCGGGGTGAATGGCTTGGGAGCTCGGGGTGGCGCAGAGAGCCGGGTTTGATTTGTTGGCGGCGACGCACATGGTTGGGTCTGTCTGTTGCAGAGGTGTGTCTCTTATTACCAGCACGCGTAACCCTGCCGCGGTGAAGGCATCGAGTACCTCTTTGTAGGCGGTTTGTTGATGAACGACTTGTGTGTCGTCGTCGGGGACTCCGACGAGGGACTGACTCGACAGGTCGGTCATGACAACTAGATCGAAGTGGTCTGCGATGATCGTTGAGACCATCCACTGGTTGGTCGCCTGGCAGTTGACCGAATCTTCCTCCGTCATCCCGTATCTGGCGAATTCGATGGGCTCGAGAACTGTGTAGCAGTAGCTCTTGAGAAAAGTCGTCAGCTGCCAATTGTTGGCGGGCAATGACTGAAGCAACGCCGGTGCCCAGTTGCCGGCGTGTGAGTTTCCTATCAGAGCGATCCTGGCCGTTGGGGACTTCGAGCCGAACTCGCAGGTGTTTCGTGTGGTGAATGGTGGGTCATTGCCGCAGGTGCGCACCGACGCCGGCAGCACATCAGGCATTGTAGCGTTTGGATCGTCGAGCAAGCCCGGGTCTTGGCAGCTCGGGTCCCGGAGTACGGCGGCACCCACGCATGATGCGGCGTCGGCCGAGGCCTGGGCAGCTTCTTGCTCAGCTGCCTTGTTGTCGGCGGCACGCTGGGTGGTCGAAGCCCACACCGCCGTACCGGCACCGGTGGCACCGGCCAAAGTCACGCAGGCGAGTAATAGAACGAACGTTGCCTTCAGGCTGGACGTGAACCGGGGATGAAAGCGCAATTTCTGTTCCAGAAGCTGGTATGAGAGCGCCGACATCAGCAAGGTGAGCGCTAGTACCACCAGTTTTTCTTTCCACATCAAAGGGTGGCCAATGATGTAGGGGACGATGACGATCAGCGGCCAATGCCACACGTAGATTGAGTACGAGCGGTCGCCCAGCCATCTGGCCGGCCAGATCGACAGCAGTCGGCCAGGAATCGTCTGGCCGGAGTCTGCGGCGATAACCAAGGCCGCACCAACCGTCGGCACCAGGGCGGGGAAGCCGGGAAATTTGGTCGCTGAGTTGAACCACAGGGCCGAGAAGGCGATGAGACCAACCCCAAGCCAGATTGCAAGCGGGCGAAACCATTTACTTGCACGGGCAAGCCACTGCCTTGATCCGGCGCCGAACCAATTCTTAGCGACAAGAGCGGCCAGCAGGCCGCCGATCGCCAGCTCCCATATCCTGGTCGTCGAATCGAAATACGCCCTGTTGGGGTTGATGTATGTCGATACCACCGACCAAGCAAAGGAAAGGGCGCACACGGCGATGATGACAGCCAACACGCCTTGGGACTCCACTCCACTGGGCTCGTCGCCCTGCTTCGCCGGTGTTTTGGTCCGCTTCCACCCCAGCCACGCCCCGAGGAACAGCAGTATTGGCCACAAGAGATAGAACTGCTCCTCAACGGACAGCGACCAATAGTGTTGGATGGCTGACGGTGCGGTGCCAAAGTAGGTGACCTGAACCGTCATGAGTCTCCAGTTGACGACATAGAGGGCCGCGGCGATCACGTCCTTGCCGAGTGACGCAACGGCGGCATATGGCATCCAGATCGCGGCGGCGACGGCAGTGATGGCCAGCGCGACGGTGGCCACCGGAATGAGACGTCTAACCCGCCGACCCCAGAAAGCCAAGACGTCACGGAAATTATGAACAGGATTGCGCAGCAAGCTACTGGTTATCAGAAATCCAGAGATGACGAAGAACACATCAACACCGACGTACCCGCCCTGCAGACGGTACGGCGACAGGTGATAGATGATGACGGCGACAACGGCGACCGCGCGCAGACCCTGAATATCAGCCCGCTGGGGGCCTGAGCTACCTAGCACGACCAATGAGTGTACTCCAGCCGGTGTTGCGCTTCCAGTTTGAACTCGGGGTTCTTGGTCGGCACGTCGCCTAGACGTACACTAGAAGACGATCTACGACCGATGACTGGCTCTACAACGCCTGATGAGGAAACCGTGAGGGCACCACACGAGAAAGGACACTGCGGCAGTGAGTAACGATCCAGCAAGTGACACGGGCGAGTTGAGCCAGGCTTTCCAGCGGATTCTGGTCGGCCGTCCGGTGTATCGCCTCGAGTACACGTCGGACAAGTGCGTCGGCAAGAAGGTTTTCGATCTCGGGTGCCTTGATGAGACCGCGTACACGGTGAAGCAGGGTACCTCGGCCAACTATTGGCTGCACAGGCGCATCGCCGAAAAGGCCCAGTGGGTGGTTGGCATCGACAACTCGCCTCTGGTGCCCGATGAGGGATTGCAAACCTTCGAGAATGCCGTGATCGTTCGGGCAGACGTCTTCGACCTCCTCTCCGTCGAAGCCACTCTGAACGGTGAGCACCACACTGTGGCGGACGCTGATGTGATCGTCGCCGGCGAGCTCATTGAGCACCTACCGAACGTCATGCAGTTCCTCTCACAGTTCAAGTCGGAACAGCTGCCTGGAAAACTGCTTGTGATGTCGACTCCAAACGCGACGTCGGCATACAATTCGATAATGGCGCTGTTCCGGTGGGAATCCTGTCATGAGGACCACATCGGCGTCTATTCGTACAAGGTGTTGAGCAACGTCTTGAAGAAGTGCGGCTTTCGGCAATTCCGGATCGTGCCATACCATCTATCAATTCCCGAAATCCAGATCAAGAGCCGGGGCATGATTCGGCTAGCGTCCATCATGTTCGAGAAGGCTGTGCGGGTCATTGAGTGGATGTTCCCGCTAAAGGCTTCCGGTTACATCATCGAAGTGCATCTCTGAGGCAGCCCGCGACAGACCCTTGGGTCCTAAACATCCGGCACGACCGACTGCTGCTCGATCCAGTCAGCGAGCCGGGTGACGCCGTCGGCGAGCTTCCACTTGGGAGACCAGCCAAGCGCCGCCTGAGCCTGTGACGAGTCCGCCCAGGCGTGCCTGACATCACCCAGCCGGTATTGCTGCGTGATCACCGGGTCCGGAGCGTTGTAATGGGCTGCAATCAGCTGCGCGGCCTGCAGAATGGTCTGGCTTTCACCCGAACCGATGTCCAAGATCTGCCCATTCACCTCAGGATGGTCGAGCAATGCCATCAGGGCTGCCGCCACGTCGTCGATGAGAACGAAGTCGCGCCTGATGCGCCCGTCCTCGTAAACCGGAATGGCGCCGCCACGTCTGGCAATGCGACAGAAGAGGCTCATGATGCCCGTGTAGGGGTTCGAGAGCGACTGGCCGGGGCCGTAGACGTTTTGCAGCCTCAGTATCGCCACAGGCACACCGTACGACAGGCCCCACGTGGTTAGCAGCATTTCCTGCGTCAGCTTCGTCACACCGTAGACGCTGACCGGGTGCGGGATGGTCGTGTCGGCTCGCATCGGAAGGGCATCGGCGCCCGGGAAGTCCCACTGGTGCGCGTCCAGTTGCTCGACCGAGCGCTGACCAGGGTAATACGTGGCCCCGGATTGACGGTCGCGCCAGGCGCCCTCCCCGTAGACGGCCCGGCTGGACGCCAAGATCAGCCGGTTTGGCATTATTCCGGTTCGGGTGAACGCGTCCATCAATTGCGAGGTGCCAACAACATTTGTCGACGTGTGTAGCGTCGCATGG
>Ga0209629_10002585_pt1 | contig 12448 bp, 9 predicted proteins | sample TergutCu122P5_FD_187286 | JGI IMG/M metagenome (GOLD analysis project Ga0209629, IMG submission 187286) | Cubitermes ugandensis P5 segment gut microbial communities from Kakamega Forest, Kenya - Cu122 P5 (SPAdes) (version 2) | ecosystem: Host-associated > Arthropoda: Insects > Digestive system >... | reverse complement strand
TTGTAATACCAAGGCTAAAGCAGAGCCCATCACCAATAGTTTAGGAAATAACTTATCACAACGCCCGGCAATAGTTCCCGCCCGAATAAACAAAAAGACGTACAACGCCAAAACCATAATACCACCAATTAAACCCATTTCTTCTATGATAATTGCAAAAATAAAGTCGGAATAAGCTTGCGGTAAAAAATCTCTTTGCCGGCTATTCCCCGGTAATTTTCCCAAAATTCCTCCTCGAGCGACAGCGATATTGGCTTGTGTCACTTGATAATTTTCGTCGGTTACGACGTATGTATCGTCTTTCTTTTCACTTTTATCATAAAAACGGTAAATTCTTGCTTTCAATGTAAGCGGACGCTTCCAGTGGGCTTCAAAAAATTTTTCCGGAATAAGGAAAATTCCTCCGACAAAAAGCCCTCCGAGAAGTAAGCACACGACAATTATAATAAATAATTTTTTGAAAGGAACTTGTCCTATAAACATCATTAGTAGAACTACGGCAAAAAGTATAAATGCTGTGGAGAAATTATCTAACATAATGATTCCGCAGGTAATAGCTGTTGTAATTAAAATTAAACGATAATGAATGTTATTTTCTGTATTTTTATATTTTGACAGAAAAAAAGCGGTCGTACCAATTAAAAAAAACTTGGCAAATTCCGAAGGTTGAAAGCTAATACCAAACACTGAAAAATAACGGTTTGCCTCATTTATTTCCGCACCGGTTAACTTGGTGGCGACCAACAAAATCCAAGCTAAAGGAAGCGCTAATATTGCAAGGGAAAAATATTTAGGCTTCCAACTATGAACCAGTAATACCACTCCAAGTCCGCCCAATAAAAACAAGACATGTTTCATAATCGGCCGCCAATAGTCGGTCTTGAAAGTAAGTGTGCTGGAGGCGCTATACACTTCAATAACTGAAATGGCGCACAGGAAGACAAAAATCATCCAGATTACCCTGTCGCCGCGGAATATTTTACTTAAAAAATCCATACTCAAAGTCTTCTAACATAATGTTTAAACTGCTTCCCTCTATCTTCGTAGTTTTCAAACAAATCGAAACTGGCGCAGCAAGGTGATAACAACACCGTATCGCCCTGTTCGGCGATGGTGTATGCTTTTGAAACGGCTTCTTCCATGGAATGCGCTTCGGTCGTTTGCTCTACTATTTTATCGAAAAAACTGTGTAATTTAGAATTATCTGCGCCAAGATATATCAGGGCGCGACATTTCTCTTTCACCAATGTTTCGATTTCATGGTAATCGTTGCCTTTGTCCGTTCCGCCAAGAATCAGGACGACAGGCGTTTTCATGCTTTGCAGGGCGTACCAGGTCGAATTGACATTGGTTGCTTTCGAATCGTTGATGTACTCGACACCCTGCACTTTGGCCACTTTTTCCAAACGGTGTTCAACCCCTTTGAAATCACTTAACGAACGACGAATATCATCGTTCTTAATATCCAATAGTTTAGCGGCAATTCCCGCTGCCATTGAATTGTACAAATTGTGCGTTCCGGTCAGCGCTACTAATTCTTCTTCCATGTTGAAATTTCCATTAGGAGTTTCTATAATTATTTGTTTATTATCGGTATAAGCAATCACGTTATCTTCCTTAAACTGAGCAAAAGGAAACAAAGTTACAGCAGGATTGCGCTTTTGAAGTTCTTTCCGGATAACCGGATCGTCATTCCAAAAGATGAATGCGTCAGCCGATGTTTGATTTTGAATAATCCGAAATTTTGCATTGACGTAATTCTGCATTTCGTAATTGTAACGATCTAAGTGATCCGGCGTAATGTTCAGTAAAACAGCAATATCAGCACGGAAATCAAACATCCCATCCAACTGAAAACTGCTTAGTTCGATAACGTAATAATCATATTCTTTTTCCGCTACCTGCAAAGCAAAACTATCGCCTACATTTCCGGCTAAACCTACGTTTAACCCTGCGCTCTTCAATATATGGTAAGTCAGCATAGTCGTGGTAGTTTTGCCGTTACTTCCTGTGATACAGATTGTTTTCGCATTGGTATATCGTCCTGCAAATTCTATTTCCGAAATAACTGGTATCTTTCTTTCCAATATCTTTTTTACCATTGGCGCTTTGTCGGGAATTCCCGGACTTTTGATGACTTCATCGGCAGTCAGGATTTTTTCTTCCGTGTGTTGTCCTTCTTCGTAAGGAATCTCATATTTTTCCAGTATGTCTTTGTATTTATCCTTGATGGTCGATAAATCAGAAACGAAAACATCGAAGCCTTTCTTTTTCGCCAATACGGCTGCGCCCGTTCCGCTTTCTCCGGCGCCGAGGACTACAATACGCCCAAGCGCCAAATACATAAATTGGCCAAGGTTAAGCCCTTTGTTTTCTTTTCGATCCATGTTTATGATAAGTCCCATATTTCTTCGTATTATCTCATTTTTAATGTGGCGATTGCCAATGCTGCTAATATAATTCCAATCAACCAAAATCTTATAACGATTTTTGATTCCGGAACAGCTATTAACGGTTTCTGAATCAAAGCATCAATTCCTGCATTACCGGCTTTCTGGAAATGGTGGTGCAAAGGCGTCATTTTAAATATGCGCTTGCCTGCTCCATACTTCTTTTTTGTATATTTGAAATAGCCCACTTGCAACATCACTGAAATACTTTCGGCGAAAAAAACGCCGCAAAGAATTGGCAACAACAATTCTTTGTGGATAATGATGGCAAAGACAGCAATAATACCGCCTAACGTAAGGGACCCGGTATCTCCCATGAAGACTTGAGCCGGGTAGGCATTGTACCAAAGAAATCCAATGGTCGCTCCAATAAAAGCGCTTGCAAAAACGGCCAATTCCTCACATCCGGGGAGGTACATTATGTTTAGGTAGGCAGTATAATCAATATGACTTGATACATAAGCCAATATTCCCAAAGCGACGCCAATAATAGCAGAACTTCCTGCCGCCAATCCATCTAAGCCATCCGTGAGATTAGCGCCATTGGATACTGCGGTAACAATAAAAATGGTGATAATCACAAAAATAATCCATGTTGCCGCTGTCCGGTGACTATGCATGAAAGAAGCTAAACTGCGATAATCAAAGTTATTGTTTTTCACAAAAGGAATGGTTGTCTGCGTCGATTTAATTTCCTGGTTATAAATCACATCGGTAATCACTCCATCTTTGCGGATTTCAATGTTCTCTCTCATTACAGCATTTGGGCTCATATAAATAGTCAAACCGACAATCAATCCTAAGCCAACTTGTCCAACTATTTTCAATTTACCACTTAACCCAGCTTTGTTTTTACGGATTACTTTGATGTAATCATCTATAAATCCTATGGTTCCAAGCCAAACAGTAGTAATCAACATCAGAATAATATACACATTGGTCAGTTTGGCCAACAGTAAAATTGGAATGAAAATTGCAATGATGATGATAATTCCGCCCATCGTAGGTGTCCCTACTTTGTTCATTTGTCCTTCCAAACCCAGATTACGAACAGTTTCGCCGATCTGCATAATTTGAAGTTTTCCGATAATTTTTTTACCAATAACCGTTGAAATTACCAAAGCAAAAATCAGGGCAAGCACCGAACGAAAAGAAATGTAGCGGAACATTCCTGCACCGGGGACATCTAATTTGTCGAGATATTCGAATAGATAGTATAGCATAATTTAAAAATTTTCTTGAACAATTTCTCTATCGTCAAAATGATGTTTCACTCCCTTCACTTCCTGATAATCCTCATGCCCTTTCCCTGCAACCAGCGCTACATCTCCGGGTTTCGCCAGCATGCAAGCGGCGCGAATGGCTTCTTTGCGGTCGATGATTTTGAGCGTCTTTCTAATATCTTCTTCCGTTAAGCCGGCAAACATATCATTGATAATATCTTCCGGTTCTTCAAACCGAGGATTGTCGGACGTGAGAATCAAACGGTCGCTCAATTTTGCCGATTCTCGTGCCATCAGCGGTCGCTTGCCTTTATCACGGTTGCCTCCTGCACCAACAACAGTAATGATATTTCCCCTTCCCTTCAGCACTTCATGAATAGCGTTCAGCACATTGGAAAGCGCATCGGGCGTGTGTGCATAATCAACTATTACAGTGTATCCTCCGGGCGAACGGAAAGTTTGGAAACGTCCTGCCACAGAATGAAGCGTACTGAGAATAACCAACACTTCATCGGGATTTTGTCCCAACAATACGGCTGTTCCATAAACTGCTAATAAGTTGTAAACATTAAACTTACCGACAAACTGTGTGGCTATTTCTCTGTTATTAATGCTCATCAGTGTTCCGTCAATATGCGACTCAAGGATTTTTCCTTTGAAATCCGCCAACGAAAGAAGAGAATAAGTGTGTTTTTCGGCTTTTGTATTTTGCAACATAAACTTGCCGTTTTTATCATCTTTGTTTGTCAATGCGAAAGCGCCGGCAGGCAGTCCGTCGAAAAACGCTTTTTTTGCATTGCGGTAATCTTCAAAAGTAGGATGATAATCCAAATGGTCGCGTGTTAAATTGGTGAAAATCCCTCCTTTAAATCGTAAGCCGGCAATTCTTTTCTGCACTACGGCATGTGAACTGACTTCCATAAAAACATACCCACACCCTGCTTTGACCATTTGCGCCAACAAGTCGTTTAATTCGATTGCATCAGGCGTCGTGTGCGTAGCTGGAATCTCTTGGTCATTGATATAATTGCTTACAGTTGAGAGCAAACCGGTTTTATATCCTAATTTTTGGAACATCGTATATAATAAGGTAGCAATTGTGGTTTTACCGTTCGTTCCCGTTACTCCTACTAAGATGATGTGTTCCGAAGGATTACCGTTCCACACGGAAGCGATTTGTCCCAAGGCATCGGCGCTATCATCCACCCGAATGTAAGAAACACCGTCTTTCAGGCTTTCGGGGAAAACTTCGCAAACTACAGCGATTGCTCCATTCTCAATGGCTTTTCCGATAAAACTGTGTCCGTCGGATTGGGTACCCGGAACGGCTACAAACAGCCATCCCGTCTGTATTTTTCGTGAATCGGAATGAATCCCGCGTATCTCAATCTCTTGATTGCCGGATATTTCCTCTATCTTTATTTTTTCTGTTAATTTACTCAGTTCCATACTTTATATCATTGTAATTGTATTGCAACTGTCTGTCCTTTTGGCGCTTTAGTTCCGGCAAGCAGCGACTGACTTCTTACTTCTCCGTTCCCTGCCAAAACAACCCGTAAGCCTGCTTTTTCCAGAGCGTAAACCGCATCTTTAGCGCCCATTCCGACTACGTTGGGCACTGAATTATCCGAAATACTTCGATTGCTGAGAAGAACGCGGTCGTCTGCTGAGTGGGCATTCTGCCACTCGCCTTTCTGGTTGTCGGCGTAATCCACGTTCAACTTTTTCATTACATATTTCAGATTCTCCGACAATCCGCTTTTCACTTGAGGCGTTTTGGGTGTAATCGTATCGTTATAGGCTGTAAACCGGGCCCCTACCGCAATATTCTGCGCATATACTTCTTCGGCAATCCGTTTAAATACCACTCCGCTCATAAAACCTCCCGAAGCATTGCCATTGCGGGGTTTCCGAATAACAACGATGCAAGAATACTGCGGATTATTTGAAGGAAAATAACCGCAAAAGGACACTTGGTGGCTTAATCCTCCGGCTTTGTAACCGGCGGAGCCCTGGGAAAGTTGAGCGGTTCCTGTTTTCCCTGAAATACGCACTAAGTCCGAACGAGCCGGTTTCCCTGTTCCCCCCTGATTATTGACTACACTATCCAACATTGCCCGAATTTCTTTTAAGGTAAGGTCGGAACAAATGTGTTCTTTGAGCACAACTGACTCACGCTTTTCTTTTACATTGCCATTTTCACGGATTTCTTTCACAAAAAGCGGTTTCACCATTGTTCCGTTATTAGCGATGGCATTAAAAAAAGTTAAGGTGTAAATTGGGGGAATCTGTGTTTCGTATCCGAAAGACATCCAAGGCAAAGTTGTTTTGTACCAAGTGTTTGGGGAAACATTCGGGTGTCTGACTTTTGCTACGCCGTAACCCGGAATGTCTAAATGCAAATCCTGATTGAAACCCAAACGATAAAGTCCGTCCACATATTTGCCGGGGTTATTTCCGTAGGCCTTCAGTATCAATTTTGCTACGCCAATATTTGAAGAATACCAGATGGCCTTTTCAGCCGTTATCTTTCCATATCCGCCGCGACTGGCATTATGGTCTAAAAGTGTTGCAGTACCATATTTAAAGACTCCATTCCCAACATCCACAGGATCGCTGGGTTTGACGAGATTATCTTCAAGAGCAACCATCATAGAAGCCACTTTAAACGTTGAACCGGGTTCGCTCATATCAGACACGGCATAATTCTTCGTTTCGCCCCACACGCCTTCACGAATGCGTCCCATATTAGTAATTGCTTTTATATCGCCGGTTTTCACTTCCATAAGTACCGCAGTTCCCGATTCAGCATCCAATTCTTTCAGTTTATCCAGTAGCGCTTTTTCGGTAATATCCTGCATGTTGATGTCAATTGTAGAAATAATATCGCAGCCCTGAACCGGTTGTTTATCTGTTATCTCAATATTGTGTCCCTGAACACGTTGGCGAGTTCCCTTGCCCGGTTTGCCGCTCAATAAAGAATCGTAAGCCAATTCTAAACCGTTTTTTCCGCCCATTTCAAATTCGCCGTAAATATCGCCGATGGTTCGTGAAGCTAACGTTCCGAAAGGTTTTGTTCTCTGTACAAGACTTCGTGCATAAAGACCGGATTTGTTCGTACCTTGTTTGAAAAAAGGCATTTGCCGGATTGCTTTCAGTTGCAAGTAGTTAATTTCATCTATATTTAAACGGTATTCCCGATTTTTCTTTATTTGAGTATCTCCCTTCTTTATTTTTGCTTCTGCATCAGCACGTTGTTTCCATCCGGAAATAATATCCGATTCATATTGTGCCGCCGATTTTTGAGGTAATAACCTATTTAATTGTACGGATAAAGGTTTTACATATTTTCTCAAAGTATCTCCTTTCAAACCATCAGCCCAAAAATCCACATAAAGCCTGTAACGAAATTCCGAAGTGGCCATCAATTCATTATTATCGGAATAGATATTTCCACGCGAAGCCGGAATGGGAATCCCCGACTGAATCGATTTATCGCCGAGATCTCTCCAAAAGTTTCCTTCAACAAAAGATACTATGACCGCCCTGACAATAATCGCAATGATTACCAACCCGAAAATCAAGGCTATAAGGAAATAGTTCCTTTGAATTTTTTTGCTGTTGTCTGAACTTTTTGCCATCAATCTTTATTTTTTTATTTCATAGACAGACGCTTTCGACGAGCGTAATCCGATGCCTTTTGCCGCCAGCATTTCTTCTATCTGCGATTGGCGACTGTTGGACGTCAATTCGGTTGAAATTATTAAATTTTCGTATTTTACATCTTCTAATTTTGTTTTCAAATTTTCGATTTCCGTCAGCTTTTTTATGCAAGAATAACGGTTACTGATGAAAATGAGGATCAAGAAAACAATCAAAATCAATAATTTGGATTGTCGTATCACGAAATCTTCGGTTAGAAATCCACCACTAAAAATGGTAGATAGCCAATTTTTCTTTTTCTTCTTTTCTTTTGCCATTTTCCTGTCTGTTTTATATTTTTTCAACAATTCTCAATTTAGCGCTTCGCGAACGGGGATTATTTTCAATTTCTTCCACATTTGGAATAATTACTTTATTATGAATCAATCGAAAAGGAGTTAATACATTTCCAAAAAAATCCTTTTTAACTGTGCCTTCAAAATCGCCGGTTCGGAAAAAATTCTTTACCAAACGATCTTCCAAAGAATGATAGGTAATCACCACCAAACGACCACCTGATTTTAATAATTCGGCTGCTTGCTGCAACATATCTTTCAAAGCCTCCAATTCTTCATTCACTTCCAGACGCAAGGCCTGGAAAGCCTGGGCCATTTGTTTCTTCTCTTTTTCACGACTGAAAAAAGGTTTTAGAATATCCAGAAAATCACGGACAGTAAGAATCTTCCGGTCTTCTCTTCTGCGTATAATAGCCTTAGCAATCGCTCTTGAATTTCTCAATTCGCCGTAATGATAAAAAATACCGGCTAAACTTTCTTCAGGATAAGTATTTAGCACATCTGCCGCAGTTTTTCCGGCTTGCTTGTTCATTCGCATATCTATTTCTCCTTCAAAACGGAAAGAAAATCCTCGCGTTTCGTCGTCAAAATGATGCCACGAAACACCCAGATCAGCCAATAGCCCATCAATTTTTTCCACATTGTTCCAATCCATAAAATTGGAAAGGTAACGAAAATTGCTTCTGATAAATGTAAATTGTTTATTGGAAAAAAGGTTTTTTTCGGCATCTTCGTCCTGATCAAAACCATACAGATGACCTTCTTCATTCAACAGCCTGAGAATTTCCCGCGAATGACCGCCGCCGCCAAAAGTTACGTCCACATAAATTCCTTCAGGCTGAATATTCAGTCCGGCGATACTTTCTTTCAAAAGAACAGGAATGTGATATGTTGCTGTTTCGTTCATCTATTTTGAACCTAAAAATTTTTTAACGTTTTCTTTAAATGCAACCGGACTGAGAGTTGCTTTTCCCAAAATTTCTTTATTCCATATCTCAATCGTATTGTTCATTCCTACAAACCGCACCTCTGACCCGATTTGTGCAATTTGCATATATTTTTTAGGGATCAGTATTCTTCCGTTTGAGTCGAATTCGACTATTTCTATTTCTACTGAGAATTGCCGAAAGGTCTGTTGCTGTTCTTCATCATATTTATTCAATTTTGACCGGAGTTCGCTTAATTCATCATTCCAGACGCTTGCTGGAGATAAAACCAAACAATCCTGAAAGATATCCCTGCGTAAGATAAGTTGCGTTTCTCCTGCTGTTTGCAAGATTTTACGAAATGTAGCCGGTACGAAAACCCGCCCTTTTACATCCATTTTTGCATCAATATTACCGATGAATTTCTCCATTTTTGAAATTAAATGACTATTTCACAGCGTAAAGGTATAAAATTCCCCACAATTCCCCACTATTTTTATAAAATTATTTATTAAAAAGTTATGAACAGGTTTATGAACATATAAAATACCGATACAAAACGAGTTATTTTTTTATTAACAGGTGGGGAATCTCTTTTTAAATAATCATTGCATAGTTAAAATTTAGAGAACGGAGTAGATAGAAATAAGAAATGTTTAAAATCTATTTTATGATTTTAATAGGGTGCATTTCAAATTGTAGCACCTCGTCATTGCGAGGGCGAAGCCCGAAGCAATCCATTGACATCCAATATACTGGATTGCTTCGCCTGACGGCTCGCAATGACGACTACAGCTTTTATGACAGTAACCTCTTGGTTAAACTTCCGCTTTCTTAATCCGGTTCTTATATCCCATCCCTGTCAGCATCGGGGCTTCTTCCACTTCTGCATTATAAGACTCTAATCCGAATGCAGCCCTGTCTGAGATGCCGAATGATTTTACAAAGTTGTAAAACCTCAGCATATATCTTTCCTTGACGGACGACAGCAGATAATCTTGCGAAAACACACGGTCGATAATAATAAATTTGAAATCCGCCGGTATTTCATGTTTTCTCAATGAAGGATAATTACTAAGTAAATCGAGTTTTCCGGATGTCTTTAAATCTTCCAGCACCTGACTGAAATAGACGCTTATCAACGGATTTATTTTATATCCTAATTTAAACTTTATTTTGAATAAAACTCCCGGAATCATTTCCATAAATTCATATTCAAAAGCATAAGGATTTGGATCGTTTACTACTTTCAAAAACCAGTAATAATCAGCTCTTTTGGGATTTTTATTGATAATGGAATAAATAATTTTCGATTCTATATCCGTATTTTTCTTTGCTCGACTGATGTAAACCAGATTTGTTGCATATTTGGGTATGGATTCATCATTACGCATTTCCTCAATGATCGGCAAATAGGGCTTTATTTTAATGTATTGCACGTACTTGTTTTTCAGTTTCCGGCCGTTATACCATATATACATGCAAAATGAAATTACTCCTGTCAACAGGATAACTATCCAGCCTCCTTCCGCAAATTTCAATATGTTTGCATAAAAAAATCCGCCTTCTATAATGAAATAAACCAATGCGAACAAGACAACCACAACTACATTGATCTTTTTTAATATCAAATAATAAACCAGCAAAAAGGTCGTCATCAACATGGTTATAGTTATAGCCAGACCGTAGGCTGCTTCCATCCGGGAAGAAGTCTTAAAATGAAGAACGACGATGAAGCAACAAATAAATAAGGTCCAGTTAACGGCACGGATATACATTTGTCCTTTTTCCTTTGCAGGATAATCGATTCGTTGTCTGGGCCAGAAATTCAAAGACATAGCTTCGCTGAAAATCGTATAAGAACCGGTAATCAGCGATTGACTGGCAATGATTGCCGCCAAGGTTGCCATTATTACTCCGGGAATTAATAGCGCAGGAGGCATCAATAAAAAGAACGGATTGCCGCCGCCGCTCGCTTCTACGGGGTTGGAAAGAATCCATGCCCCAACTCCGAAATAATTAAATACCAAGCATATTTTAATAAAAAACCAAGATATACGGATGTTCTGGATTCCGCAATGACCTAAATCCGAATACAAAGCCTCAGCGCCGGTAACACATAAAAATACGGCCCCTAAAACAAGTAAGGTGTTGGGCTTATGTATCAAAAAACGAACTGCATAATAGGGATTGACTGCTTTTAAAACATAGATGTGCGGTATAATATTCACAATTCCAAAAGCGGCTAACATTAAAAACCACAATACCATAACCGGCCCGTAAGTTTTACCGATAGAATATGTCCCAAATTGTTGTACTGAAAAAAGGATTACCAAAATGGCCAATGTTATATGAACCACATTTACATGGGGATTGTAAATCTGGAGTCCTTCTACTGCGGAAGTAATGGTCATAGCAGGCGTTATGACGCCGTCGGAAACCAATGCCGCCGCTCCCAGAATGGCGATAATATACAACCATTTTTTATTCATTCTTTTTACTAAGGAATACAGCGCCAAGATTCCACCCTCCCCCCTGTTATCAGCCCTTAAGGCAATGAAAACATACTTTATCGTCGTTTGCATGGTCAGTGTCCAGAAGATACAAGACAAGGCGCCCATAATGGAATATTGGTCGGGAAGGCCTTGCTTAGAAGCAACGATAGCTTTCATCACATACAAAGGAGATGTTCCTAAATCTCCAAAAACAATTCCGATTGTAACTATCATCCCTATCCAAGAAAATTTGGATAGACTGGATTCATTGTAATTTTTCACTAACATAACATTAGAAAACGTTTAAATGCTGAAAAATCTTTACTGAGTTCTACGCTTTGTTTTTCCCCTTTCATAAATTCTTTTAATTTCTGAGGAATTTCAACCGGTTTTCCGATTATTTCTTCAATCGTATCTTTAAATTTAGCCGGATGAGCTGTTTCTAAAAAAACACCGGTTTCGTTCTGCTTAATAAGTGTTTTCAATGCCTGATATCCGCAAGCTCCGTGCGGGTCGAGTAAATAACCTGTTTCCTGATAACAGGCTTTCACTGTTTCTCTTATTAGTTCGTCAGAACAACTAAATCCCTCAATATCCTCTGTGATAGATTGATGAGAATGTTCGTACAAATCCAGAATACGGGCGAAATTACTCGGATCGCCCACATCCATTGCATTGGCTAAAGTTTGCACGGCCGGTTTCGGATTATAGAAGCCGGTCAGTAAATATTGGAAGAAAACATCGTTTTCATTATTGGCAGCAATAAACCGTTTGACAGGCAAGCCCATTTTCTTTGCAATCAATCCGGCGGTAAGATTACCAAAATTGCCGCTGGGAACGCAAACTATGATGTTTTCCTCGATGTCAAGACGGCGAAGTTGCGCGTATGCATTGAAATAATAAAACGCTTGCGGAAGGAATCGAGCTACATTGATGGAATTGGCTGATGTCAACTGCATTTTCACGTTTAATTCTTTGTCCAAAAAAGCGGTTTTGACCAATGCCTGACAATCGTCGAAAGAGCCTGCGATCTCAAGCGCAGTAATATTCTGTCCCAAAGTCGTAAATTGACATTCCTGAATTGCGCTGACTTTTCCTTTGGGATACAATACGTAAACATGTATTCCTTTCACGCCGAGAAATCCGTTGGCAACAGCGCTTCCGGTATCACCCGAAGTGGCTACCAACACATTTACCTGTTCCAAGCCTTGTTTTTTAATAAAATAACCGAGAAGACGCGCCATAAATCGAGCGCCTACGTCTTTGAACGCCATTGTCGGCCCGTGAAAAAGTTCAAGGCTATATACAGATTCATCCACTTTTACAAGTGGCGTATCAAAACTGAGCGTATCGTAA
>Ga0209629_10002584_pt1 | contig 12448 bp, 9 predicted proteins | sample TergutCu122P5_FD_187286 | JGI IMG/M metagenome (GOLD analysis project Ga0209629, IMG submission 187286) | Cubitermes ugandensis P5 segment gut microbial communities from Kakamega Forest, Kenya - Cu122 P5 (SPAdes) (version 2) | ecosystem: Host-associated > Arthropoda: Insects > Digestive system >... | reverse complement strand
CGACGCCCTGCACATCTTTTATGCAGATACTGTTAACCAATGTGTAATTTTTAGCCAAGCACTGACTTTAGCTCCCTGAAGATGGTTTCTATGTAAACCGAAACATGTTGGAGCGTAATTTTAGAATGTTTTAATAACTCTGTGTTTTTTAACATAATGTGCATCAGTTGGTAATAAAAGGGTTCATACATTCTCTTCTTCCCGCTTGCCTGGTAGTGATAAAATTCGCAGAAATTAGGGACGGGCTTCACAGGCTGCGAATTTGCATTCTCTACGCCAGTAGTCAGTACAATTCCTCTTTCCACGCACGCCAGGGTCCTATTGCGAACGGTATTAATCTGTGGTTATGTCCACGTCTTGGAGAACACAGTTCATCTAGAACACAGATTATACATATGATCTAGAAAAAAGATTAGTAAGTCAATGATGGAGAAGGCGGCGAAGCAGTTATGAATCGTTGACTACATATGCGGTAGACCTCTATGCGTATTGTAGAGCCCGTTATGGTATGGGCAATGATCTGTGGTATGGGCACACACTGATTCATACACTCAGTGATATACCAGACGATCTGTACTGATCTGTTCTAAGCGAAAACCGTGGACCTTAGCAGTTATTCAGCCACACTAACTTTTTGCCGGTGACGTAATGTATAAGGGATGCCGTGGCTCTAACCGGTGATGGTGTATAGAGATTGTCTGTGGTGTATGATCTGTGGTGTATAGTACGCAATGGAGGATACGAGGAGCGCAAAAGATTCGATTGTAGTTCACTGTTTTATATTGTCTTAATTTAACTGGAAATAAATATCCGTATAAACTGGTGTTTTATTCGTGGTCGTGTGACAAAAATTTGATGTCTAAATAATATGTAATTGATGGATATGTGTACGAGTTACTGGTAACATGGTGGCTAATACGTATGTATGCAGAAGCTGCTCGGAATTGTGTTCATGGGGATGTGACAATTGGAAGGCTTTTGCCTTAAATGTAAATACTTACACATTCTGTTGCAGAGAACAAATATGGATAGTTTATACCAGAAAAGTACTCTTGACATCTCGAAGATTGCAGAACGTTGTGTTGCAAGGTATGAAACAAATCGGCGTACCGAGTTGAGTATCGGAGACACCACCAACTTCGGTGTTAAAGGAATGGGAGATCATAGCAGTGATGCTGACGATGAAATTACAGATGTGTCCGGAGAGAATCGTAGTTGTTCACCTGAAATTTCTGACTCTTCAAAACAGTATTATGTACTGAGTGGTACGAAGCCATTCTCGTTAGTAATTAGAAGATGTAGCACCCCTACGACGGAGAGTAATTCATTTCTGAAGAGAGATTCCATTGTATCACCATTTACCAGAGAATTTGAAAAAACTTCAAAGAGCGAGATTTTGAATTCCGATAGGAAAGTGAGTGGCTCATTCCTGCACCGACGCGCCATTGTTAGCTGTAATCCTGTCAGTTCAAATTTAGAAGAATCTGGTGATGTGTCAGGTCAAACAGTATCAGGTGGAACTGTCATAAGCCTTCAAGAAGTAAGTCTGAGCACACCAAAAGAAAGTAATGACTCTGTTGTAACTCAGGAATACACCGAGAATGTTACGTGTGGAAATGCTTTGCATATAGGAGTCACTGCCATACCCAGTGCTGAAAATCATGTTCAGTTTAATTACACAGGTGGTAGTGCATTACTGCCATCACAGCACATGTTCAAGAACTGTTGTGGTGATAGCACAGATGGAAATTGTTTCTTGCCTTTGTATTGTAGTATGGAGAAGTGTGGAAGACTGAAGAATGATAACATTGATAACAGAAATCAGCATTCATCACTTGTGTTGGGAAGTCCTAAAAATACACAGTCTTTGATGCACATGCTTCCATCAGATCACAGCAAACAAGAAGTGGATCTGTCTATTTATAATTCAGTCTTGAAAGTTCAAGAGGAAGTCAGTAATGTTGGGATTACAAGAGGTGGAGAATGTCAGGCAATGGAAGCAGTGGACAATATCAAGCATGAAGCTAAGATTTCAGCTGATGTAATATTTGACACTGAGTCATTCCATATGAGAGAACATTCTGAATCTTCTGAACAGATGGCTTTCCCTAATATTCAGTCTGAATTTGTTACAGCAGGAGAACATAATCTAAAGAGCAGCATAATGGAGACTTTATTAAACAAAGTATGTGAAGGAGATGAGGTAGCCATTGTTGATGACAGTTTAACATTTGAAAACAGTGAAGTAACATTACTGGGGATACAGGGAGGAAACGTAAGTGAATTGGGTAATCATAATGAAGGATGTAATGAAGTGAAGGCAGTTGTAAGTCATGATGTTGTAGTTACAGGAGACAGAAATATGTTTGATGAGGAAGACCATATTTTCAGTGGGGGAAAACAGGATGAATGGAAGAAGACTGAAGTAACCTTAGATGTGAGCAAGACTGTTGTTCACAATGACACAGTGAAATCTGAAACAGAGAATGAAATTGGCTGTGAGCCTGCTCTGACGCAGGAAAGTTGTTATACTTCTGAGGAAATTAAAATAAGTGTACTGCAAAATTGTTCTGTAGTGGACACAGGGAGGAATGCATCAGAAACTGTATATTTAACCCCTTTTGGCCATCAAGAGTCTGCCTCTGGGGTTGGAAATTGTGAAAACAGTATACCAGTAATTCACACTGAAAATAGACAGACTCTGCCATTGGAGGATGATAATTTTGTACAGAAACATATAGAATATTCCTGTGGTGATGAAAATGAGGGTTTGGAAACAGAGTCAAGTCTTTGTCTTACTCTTAGTCCCAAAGATTTAGTTCTGCCAGTAGATGTGGATGGTGTTCTGGTTACTGATGTAATTGCAAAGGATGTGCCAGTGAGTGTAAAAGATGAAGTAATCAAGAACGCTGTGTGTAACTCAGCATTAGAAGATGAATTAGCAGAAAGTGTGACAGTGGGAGGTGTAGATTGTCATATAGATAAGTTATGTACAAGTAAAGCACATAATTTACAGTCACAGGGTTCAGTTCTTGTTCAGCCAAGTACTGAAGATGCATTAGATAGTGATATTCCATCAGACGCTGTTCATATTGAACATTCACCACTACTTTTCAGTTCAGATGATGATAATTCATATTGTACAGGTAAGCTATTGTCAGTTGTGGGAATTTAACTGCATGTATATTACATGGAATTGAGAGAGTGTTCTTAGAAGGGTGAATGTGTAGTGTTGGAGGTGAAAAAAATTTCCTTCAAGCAAGAGCGTTTACAGGGTAAGTGAGGTTCATTGAACATAGATAAGACTGCACAAGGGGCAGTTTGAAAGAAATGCCTTCCATTGTTTATCTCTTATGTTCCTTTTGTAGGGAAAGAACCACTACATTGGTGATGTCTGTGAACATTCTTGGTCTGTGCAGAGCGATCTTTTATCATACAAGTGCAAATGGAGATGCTGAAAGCCTTGCGCTTACTGCAAACTTAGTTTTTAATGGAAAAAATCTTATTTTTTAAAGGGAAATTTATCTTCATTAAGCAATAAAGGTCCTAAAATTACTAGTAATTTGTTGTTAGTATAATTGTGATAAAACCAGTATATTAATTACATATAATTTAATTTTTAGGACTTTCATTGTTTTTGAAAAGTGGAAGAACATCAAGGAGAGACTTTATTCTTGTCACTGTTAATTTTTTAAAAGAGATGTGTGTACTTCCATAAAATTATGACAAAACCAGTATATTAATTAAGTATAAATTAATTTTTAGGACTTTTGTTGTTTTTGAAGTGTGGAAGAACATCAAGGACAGGCTTGCCACTATTCTTGTCACTGACAATTTTTTAAAATAGTTGTACATACTTCCATATAATCATGACTGAAGTATGCTGGTGTATTAGATCATACATAAAGCTGAAAATGTTTGGATTTTGCAACTTACCACTCCATAATTTTTTACTCCTCCCACTGCGAAGTTTCCAACACATGATGTTGGCTCATGCAGTATGTGTGAATCCCATTACAACTGAAATGTTGTTTGATAAATTTAGTTATGTGTGTGACATGCACCATATTATTATTTATTATTATTATTTAGCAGGTTGTGCAATGTTTTCACATCTTCCTGCGCCCATTTGACAATTATATTATCTTCTTCCTCCAGTTACTTCTGTCATTCCGTTCTTCTTCCATCAACCCCTTTTCTCCCATCAGTCCTTTAATCCCTTCTGCCCAGGTGAATTTAGGTTCACCTCATTTTCTTCTTCCCGGTGGATGCCATTTCATAACTTCTTTTGACAATCTCCTTCTTCCATTCTATGAACATGACCATACCATTGAATTTGTTTTGTTTTAATATCATCTAAAAGAGACCTTGTTACATTCATTTTTTGTTTTATAATAGTATTCCTAATTTTGTTCTTCCTAGAAATTTTAGCTGAGTGCCGTCAAAAGTCCATACCACTCCAAAAATTGTCCATTCTGATGGGGGAGCATAAGTTGTGTGTGTTCAAAATTGGCTGCGGGCCACATACCTAAGTCAGATGACCCAAAGGTGGCCTGCAGGCCATGGGTTAAACATTACTGTGCTATATCATTTTTCACCTGTTGCAACTCTGAACTCAACAGATGGTAGTGTCACAGTTGATTCTAAAATGGTGTAGATGGATGTCTGTCTGACACAAATGGTGATTGAATTCTTGGTTGCTGAAGGTGGGAAGCCAACCTAACATTTACAGACGTTTGCAGAAAGTACATGCAAGTGTGGATGTGGAATGCTGTTTGAAGACAGATTAAGAAGATGGAAACAGGAGGACCAGACCCTTATGACTGACACATTACAGAGTGTTTGCATCTGCACGGCGATAATGCCTGACAACATGGCACCGGGTTGTTGAATTGATCTTGAGTGATTGTGGTATAACAGCAGATGAATTATGCTTTGCACCATATCAGTAAAGGCAGTGTACTGGAAATTATTGAGAAGAATGGTTGTTTCAAGGTGTCTGCTCGCTGAGGGGTATGAATGCTGGCAAGTGCACACAGAGTGGCAGGAAAGCAGTTGCCACTGATTTTTTTGTACTTACATGACACAGGAGGTGAGAGCTTCCTGTTGCAGATTGTCACTGGTGATGAAACCTGGCTCCACCATTTTGTACGTGAGGTAAAGCTGAAATTGACAGAAGGGTACCACATGACAGTTTGAAGGAAGAAGAAATTCAAGAGTGTGCCATCAATGGGAAGAAAGGTGGCTATGGTTGTTTGGGGTGGAAAAGGTGTTATTCTTGTGACTTTTGCTTAGGCAGACAAGAATGAAGTCTGGTCACTTTATTGAAATGTTAAGAACTTGGAATGCTTTGCCTTTTGCAAGTTGTATAACAAGCAAAATGTAAGAAGCACTGCTCTTCCATGAACACATAGTGCCACACGCAAGTAAGTGCACCAGTGAGATCATCACAGAATTTGAATGTGTAGTTTCTGCACCCACCATACTGTCCTGACCTGGCAACATGAAATTTTCAGCTGTTGGGTTCTGTTTGAGTTGCCCTCTGAGAATACCATTACGCGTATGACATGGCAGTGCAGAATGTTTTGCACTGGTGGTTTGACAGGTAAGGGAGCACCTTCTTCTGGACAGAAATATGTGCTTCTATCCAGAGGTGGAACATGATTGTTGACAAACATGACACTATACTGAAAAATAATTATTCTTGCAGCAGTGTTGTGATGTTCTGTGATATTTTCACTTGTCTAACTTGTAAATAGCATGAAGTAAAAATGGGAGTTATTACTTTCCGACTAACATGTAGTTTTGCATTTTATGATAAACTTTTTTGAATGCATCAGAACAGTGTTTTTGCTGTGTTTGTATAATATTGATATAATCCAAGTTGGTGAGTTACACGTAATTTTTCTTTCAAATGTCAGTGCTTTAAAGAATTTGTATTTAGAATAACTTGCAGTGAAGGTAACGTCTGCATTTCTGTCCCACAGATTTTAAATCCATCTGGGTGTGTGGTTATGTTTATGTTGGCAGTGTTTGTTACACATTATGTGCAGTTTCTGGCTTATTTAAAATTGCATAATTTTGCATTTTAGGATTATTTTCTTTCAATTGCAGAAACAGTTATTTGTGAACAGGAAGTAACTGCAGCAACAACGTGTTATGACGAGGCTCTGATAATGGAGCAGAAGAAATTACGTCGACTTCAAGAAGCTTTATTGGGTGTTCCTCCCCCACCATCAGTTACAGTTCCACAGCACGATGTAGCAGATATTCTTCGGTTATGGAAAGAAAACAAAAGTTTGATGATCTCAGCAAATTCAGAGAGTGAAGCTGGTAAAGTGTTGATGACTGAATTTATTTGTCCAGATCACTTGAAAATTATACTTTAATAAACCACTTGAGTTTTGGACTTAAATGTATTGTGGTGACAGGTGAAGGAATGTTAGGAGTGGACAAATTTATACATTTATTGTAAATTTAGCTGTCAGCTCACATTAGGGGCCATGTTGTTGCCATTACTCTGAAATCAAGCGTGTTCTTGATCGTGAATTGGGTAAAACAATGTGACTATATATCCAGTGTATGACACTGAATGTGTCTTTGTCTTTGTATATAAATATGCCTGTATATTGCTGAAGACAGTGAAGAGAAATGATACAGATTTGGACCACCTATCCATTAATTCATGCATGCTTTATGTAACTGCATATAAGACAACTCTGTATTTAAGACATTATCTTCAGTTTTTTGGAAAATTCTTGTATTCACAATAAGCAGATTTTGTCATTTAGTGTTTGCATGCTAAATATTCTGGAATTGTATCATATTTATTTCTAAAGCATGAGAGTATTATTGTAGTAATAAGGTACAAACTCATCACTGAGGTAACTAGGTGCTGCCAACACTTTCATCACTAGAAGAAGAGTTCTCTTAACCTTTAACCCTTTGACGCCAGAATTAAATCCCTCTGAGCAACGCAGCCTGCCGACATTTTATACCAGGGAATTCAAATTTTATTGCTTACTCTTAGAAGAAAAAGTGTATCTCATAGACTTTTCCTTCACATTCAGTAAAATAAAATTTTGCTCTCTGCTTATGAATTGGTTAATCTGGGAAAAACTGTTCACCTATTTTTATAATAAATTTAGGCCTGTGGATCACATGCATTATATAAAATGTGGTGTAAATAGTTCATTACTCACATAATTCTGGTTGCTGCAGAAGGTCTGTGGCACCTTGGATCACTGTTTTATCACAACACACAGTATTCACAATTGGGGTGATTGTCAAATTTACTATGTTGTGATATTCTGCTAAACAGGGCACCTCTCTCAGGCCCACATTATATCTGGTGCATTTATACACTGTGCCCTTTCTCTGGCAATGAGAAAAACAGATGACAGTGCAGTTGGGTGGATGATTTCGCTGGCCAGTGTTTGTTATGGCGACTCTCGAGTTGGAAAACATTTTTTTTTTCCCCCCAAGTCTTTATTAGCAACCAGAATTTCACTGATGGCTTCATCCTTGAGTTTGATTTTTTTTCCAGGCCATTGCAATAGACACCTACAATGGTCTCCCTTATTTACACTCCTCTGTATGACTTGGCACAGTTGCAGTAACCTAAAGCCGCCAAGATATGAATGTCATCTACAGTGACAGCAAAACAGATCTAAAGCTACGATGTGACTACTGTATAAAATTCCAGCTATTCGAGGGTGCCCGGGATGTTTTTAGTAGATTAATGGCTGTGTGTAGCATGTTACTACCCCACAACTCCTACAGATTACCCCAGCACTACAAGAGGCACGTCTATGGGCCCTCCTGTAGCTGTAAACATCGATTTTTGTGGCTATCTCTGATTTTGGAGCATTAGTTTTGTCTGAATTATATGGGTACACTATGCCACTGACAACCTTTATGATCAACAACTAGAGTTTGTTTTATAGGCCAGTGTTGATATTTCAACCCACGGTGGACTGCAGGGCAAGCGATAAACAAAGGTGAGCAGTGTCGCGAACAGCGTTACTCCCTGACAGAACTGTGCATTTGCTATGTGTCGACATAAATGAGGGTTTTTGGAGGGGTTTAGGAGGTGGAGGGGGTCAATTCTGGCTACACAGAGAAACCCTGCCCTTACATGGTTCCTGCAACTTACCAAAAAACTGCAGTATTTCAGATAGGAGTGAAAAAAATTCCTCCAAACTTCGACACACTCCTTGTGACGTCTTGAGAAGTCGTTTGGAATTAAAGGGCTAAAGTACAAGAGATTTAAATCCTGAAGTAGTTGCAGACGGCTGGGGTACTTTTTGCTTTAATGCCTGTTTTTGAACCTGCTATTATTGGTTGTATTTCATACATTTTTGAAGTTAATAACTTCAAATACAAAGTGTACCTGTTTCAGAAGTTTAAAGAAAATCCACCTATTTTTACAAAGCTTAGTTGAATGTCATTTTTATTTTGTTTATGTTTCACTCTAATTTCCATTTTCATATTCTAGATTTATTCATTTCAAATAGTTTTTCTGTGCTTTATAAGTTGGAGCTGACTGCATGTCACTGTGTTTCCTCAGATGTTGTTTACATTTCAGTCTTACAGTGTTGTTTAGGGTTCATGGTAGTGCTGCCTTCTTTGGGTGCTGTGAATGAGTTCATGTGCAAACAGTGGGAGAGGGAAGGAATGAAAACGGATGTTTATTTCTCTGGTTAATGCAATATGGGACCAGAGGCAATGCTTTCATCCTGCTGTAAGGTTTTCTTCATGACTTTTTTGAATGGTAGGTTCATGCTTGCCATTCTTCAACTGAACGGTTCAGTTTGTTCCCTGTCAGAGCAGTAATGTGCAACAGGCCAGGCAGTGTTGATGCTTGAATCGTGATCACACTTGAAGGTGTTGGGGTTTGTTGTGTGCCATATTGCTTCAAGGTGCATTTAGTAGTGTGACTACAAGGAGGAACCTCAGATTGAGACATCATGGAACTGGTATTGCAAGCAGACTGTGTTGCACATTCATTGGATGACTGACATTTCTGCTCAGAGTGACAGTGACACTGACAATGATACAGATGACATTACTAACAAAAACTTCAAACATTGGACTGACAATAAACTGTTGATCTACCGTACCTGTAGTCCACAGGTTTACAGGGGTCCAAGTGGCTTATGACAAACAGAGGCCCCCCCACACCAATGAAGATGTTTCCCCACTTAGTTTTTTGACCACAAGACAAGGAAAACAATCTCTGTCCATGAGCCAACTAAAAAGACTTGAAACAAGACACAACAGACTCTGGCTTAATGCAGTGTAAGAGAATTTGGTTCCGTGTATGTCCGACACAAACAAAGAAATGAGAATGAAATTCAAGTGTTGAGAATACAACATAGGTTTGTGTGTTGCTCCATGTTTTGAGGTGTATCACACCAAACTGCATTTCTGAGGATCAGCTGACACTAAAATGGAAAAGTAGAACACACAAATGTCAGTAAATACTATTGTAATTACTGAACTGATGTTTTTGAGTTGTGTTTACTTGATGAAATAATGGGGGTGAAGGGGGTGTGGATTTTGCAGAAGCAGCTTTATGGATGAACACAGGCTTGTTGGAGGCCCTTTATGTTTGTGTAGTTGATGCACTTCACCAATATGAGGAAAATATGAGAACTATTGCCCGGAGATATCTGTAAATAATTCGTGAATTCTGGAAAAATCGTAAGAAATTAAACTTTATTGTGATAAATATTTGAACTAGAATTAAACTTCACACAATCGTTTATGCTTATACAAGCCTTTTAGACAAATATTGTGAAAAAGATATGTAATTATAAATGCAAAATATTTTAAAGACATGACATTGCAGGACACTGTTTTCCCATTCGGCCGTTGAGGGCACTTAATTACTGGGACATTGTTTTCCTGTTTGGCCATAAAGGGTTAATGATTTTCTTGCCACAGGACATCATTTTCTATTCCATTCTTATCATTTCATATGCAGCACTTTTTAAACACCTCAGTGTTAGATTCTGGTAAAATGTCATTCCAGGCATCCTTATGCTAATGCCCAAATAGTACCTCAGAAAGTTTTACATTTCCTGGTGGTATTGTGCAATTCCCAGATAGCCATTCCCCATACAGGTGACAGTCATCTTTGAAAAGTTTGCTAACTACCACATAAAGAATATGTGACTGAGAGGTAATTCCCTCTTGTATGATCAATAGATCTGTTTGAATGGTTTGTTAAGTACCACATCAAGAGAACATGTAACAGAGAGGTCTTGCCTCCTGGTATGGGTAATAGATCTGTGTGGAGTTTTCACTGTCTATGTTAAGTGGCCCTGAAAGCATCTAAAACCAGCATTCCTCTTGTCTTTAGAAGAGACATTGGTGTTCTCTCTCATGCGTCTATCAGCCGTTCATTCGTGATTTCTGTGTCTCACCCTTTCTCACTGCATTTAAATACAGGATGGATCTTTCTTGCTTGACACATACATATTAACCTTGTTGGCAGCAGGCAAGGACTGTAGTGCCACACAAGTGTGCCCTTAGCAGTCTGTGATAAGACACTTCTTCTGATGATGAATTTCTCAGCCAGCCATTCAGAGCTGTAACGCCATGGCTTGAGTGAGGTATACTATTCAATAGCCTATGTGTTCAGTGCAACTCTGTTTCAAATGTGAGTGTACTGGAAAATATCACAGAAAATGTTGGTGCCAGTTTCCAAGAGAACAAGTCCCAAGTAGATAAAGTATATACCATTTGGTCAGTATGCTGAAAACAACAGGATAATTGCTAGACAAAAAGCCAGACAGGAAACAAACTGTGCTGACAGAAAGGAAGTTGGGTGATATTGGTGTTAGACTTGAAATTTCACCAAGAAAATTTTTCAAACTACTGGCTTAGGAGTCATGTTTTGAAAATGTCTGTATGAAGGGCCACAAAATTTTTAAAAATAGCAAGTTTATAAGACAGGTGTAGTTCTTGCTTTGGAGGATAAAGTGTATAAAACAAATCCCTCCACTCTGGAAGAGATATGAAACATCTGCTACAACATTTCAACATTTCTGGAGAATAACTTGGGAGAGTTAACAGCACTGTGTTTCACAGGTATATTGGATACATTTGGTCAGGAGGGCAACATTTTCAGTGTCTGTTTTTGCACTGGTGAGTTTTTGTTAGGCCTTCTAAAGATTATTATCACTGCGATATTTTGTCTCGTTCCCTTCACTGACTTACCCGTCCCGCGATGTAGCATATGACGTGCTGGCATCTGAGCATGCAGTCACGCTTCTTGTTCAAGAAGGAAAAGGTCTACCTGTTCAAATTTCAAGGGGAATCTCTTTCTGCTGCAGGAGTGCTGTGTCTTTTAATCATTCTCAAGAATCAGTGTTACCACCCAGTGTGTATATATATATATATATATATGTATATTTTTATTTTGATTGTGTCATTTTGCCTCGTGGAATACAATACTCCATTTTGCTTGAAATTCTAGTTTGTAGGAGACAGGAACCATCTCTGAGGTAACAACTTATTTTTAGAAAGAACAGTTGTAAGAAAGTCTTATTCATATGTTAACATATTGTGTGATTAGGTGCAGCATTTTAAATGACAAGTTTTGGTGTATTGTTTTCAGTTTCATTTGCTTTTTGTGCTTGAACGTAATTCTTGTGTTGTTTCTAGGTGCAGGAGCTGTAAAGTCTGAGGCAGCTATATTGAAACAGTCACATTTGGAACAAATGAAGAATTCCTCTTGGCCAGAATCCAAATACTGTCGCTGTTATGGTATTCAGTAAGTATTCATATTTCTGTGCCTGCAGCATGAGATTATAAAAGTACTTGATTGGCAGGTCTGGTTAATAGGAGAGCATAACCTCAATATCATGAGAGTTTATAAAATTAGTATTGCACAGTGGATCAGGAAGCTGTCTCCAGTGCTGGGGTTGAGAGTAAAGTGTGCCCTTAATTCCTAAGTGATGCTGGTGTTTAAATTCCAAGTTTCTCCAGGGCAGAGGGGTTTAAAAATGTAGATTAACCTAACATGCAGTCATGCATTATGGTGTGCAGAGGTGTAGTGAGAATTTAAACACCATGCAGTTCACAGAGGCCAAGGGTTAATCTTATAAAATTGTATTTAAAAAAACTTGTTATAACTGGTGTTTGTTATATTTGAGAATATTTAAAATGCGTAATTCTCAAATCTGTCTCATTTTTTTAATCCATAATACCTTTTGTTCAAGTATTACAGTTTTTGAGATAGTTAACCCATTGGGACACCATTTAATATAACACATGAGGCGCCTAGAGACACTAATTTTTTAACCCTTCAGTGTGGGGCATTTAAATCCCAGTTCAGGCAAAAATGGCAATTTTGTACATCTGTATTTTATTCATGCAAATTAATTTTTATTGACTTCAATACATACCCCTGTTGTGCTGTGATGTTGGGTTGGTCCCT
>Ga0209629_10002583_pt1 | contig 12460 bp, 9 predicted proteins | sample TergutCu122P5_FD_187286 | JGI IMG/M metagenome (GOLD analysis project Ga0209629, IMG submission 187286) | Cubitermes ugandensis P5 segment gut microbial communities from Kakamega Forest, Kenya - Cu122 P5 (SPAdes) (version 2) | ecosystem: Host-associated > Arthropoda: Insects > Digestive system >... | reverse complement strand
TGTTGAGCGGATTCTGAGTTCAATAAACCACTGGGTAGCATCTAGTTGGCTTTTCACTCTACATATCATCGACGATGCATGTTCAAACATTCATCAAATTTCAGCATTATTACTGTAGTTCCCCCCCCCCTCCCCCCCCTTACATACAAAAATGTGTACCAAATCACATTCACCACACAAAAGTGCCAGATAACTGTGAGTTCACAGGCCACTCCACAAGTCTGGGCCCCCCAAATGGAACTTGCTTCATGTCATCTTTCTGGCACCTAGAATTTGGAGGTAACTCCTACATTTTTGGAAAACTTGTGGAACTCTGCATTAGACCTGACCTCAAAAAACAAAAATATTGTGAGACTTCTACTACACAACGTCTTCTGCATATTCCAGCAGCCACACCTGCAAACGTAGTTAATCAGTTTCCTACACTGTAAGGTGTAATGGACCACTACTGTGTCCAATGAAATGCAGTACACCTAACAAAGAACTGGTAGCTGGGGTGAGTAGGTGGACTGTTAAAATTAATCTGTCAGTACAAGATAATATGGATATACATTTTACATTAAAGCATATTCTAAACAGTGAATCAAATTGATTTTGCACTTTCACAGCCATACTAACAGGTTCCAAAAATGACCTTTAGACGTTTGAGGAATAGGTCGAACTGAGTGCAGTCATGGTACCCTTTTACCTTATGGAACGATCACCATGTCATTTACAATATGTGTTATTTGGAGACTATAAATAATTTAGTATTTCCTCAACATTGTGCCCTGCAGACTTTAAAAATACCAACTTGTAGGTCCAATGATTTTGACAAATTTTATTCATTGGACAATCCTATCTTACTTTCACAAAATAGTTATTAAAGTTTTAAAATATTGGAGTTATGAAATAATACCCTTGATTAACCATTAACAAAAACAAAAAAGTCTTAAACTAGGAGGAGCTCCCAGTTATCAATCACAGAAGCAGTGCTTCATCTTTATTTTGTTTCCAGTATGTAAAAATGAATATTGTGAGAATGCCTAGTATAGGCTACCCAACAGAACCAAAGCCTTGGTTTTGAAATGTACACACACAAAACTCTTATTCTATTACTGTTAATAGGAAAATAATATTAAATAAAACAGCCTTTTATTAAATTACTTTTATCATGGAACAAGCTGCCATTTCTTTCACACCATAACGAATGTTAGCAGCACCACACTAACTAAAACTGTTTATTGTACTACATTTTCCCTGGGGTTTGACTTGCTTATCAGTGCATTTCCTTTACAGTATAATAGAGCATGGCAATGAAATGGCTACGTCTTTTAAATGTAGTATAAAGAATTTACACTCGTGCCACATACTCTTTTCCTACTCCTTTTTTATAACCCGTGAAAACCCGTAAGTTTTGTACGACGACGCACTAGATGGGTGTGTTAAGATCTTTCGGTACATTATCACATACGAGATTCAACTGGATCACACACAATAAAAAAAATAAAAAAAAAATTGGCATTCATATTTCTACACTTATTGCACATAAATAATACCATAGGTATAAATAGGAAATGTAGTGTATTAAAGCTTCAGTTTTCTTTTGTTGGGCCTTTTGTATTTTCTACCCCATTCACGCTACAACTGTACCCCAAACTTTTCACACCGTTCAAGTCCATTAGTTTATTGAGTATTATACTTGGTTACATGCTCAACACTTAAATCATTTACATCTCCTTCCTCTAGGTGACCTCAGGCCATTTAAGCCAAAGAGCAAACATGCCTTACCAGAACAAGGCATAAAAGCTGCACCTTGTTATTCATCTTTGAAGTTTCCATATGCTCAACTGAATTTGCTGTCATGATAAACACTTGCAAGTTTGAATGTGCACAAATTCATTTTAAATTTTCAGTTATTCACCATTATTTCTGTTCACTTAAAATGAACTAATCCACACTCAAACATTACCTATATTTTACTGACACAGCAGTCTGTGTATGTTAATCCCCATGCATTAATTCTTACTCTCTCTGCTCATGAGAGAAGTCATTTTCATTTCAATAATTACAGATCTCAACAGCCCTCCACCCTTCAAAGTGCATTTGCCTTCTTTACTCACAAAAACACAAATTTAACGTGACAAGCCCTAATATACACTGCTCACACTCCAGCAGACATCTTCCACTTCTCAACTTCACATTTAGACAAGACTTCTACAGTCAGACATCAACATCTGACTGCTTCATTTCATGACCCAATACACTTAATCCGCAAGCAGGCGGAGAGGCAGGGGCTGCTGCTAATGCCACCACTGCTGCACCTGCTGCTGCTCTTTACAACATGCATGCATAACTAGGCTCTTTATCATTACTGCATTTTTCGCAACAAAAAAATAATAATAATAAATAAACTCATATTACACAGAACAGAAATAAGTTCAGTACAATTTTCAAGTTACCATGAAACAGAGGAACTTGAAGGAATTCCTTGCTCACTTCTGTAAGAAAAATATTTTTAATAAAAACTGAGAAAGTCACAACTACTACTCATATTTCACTATAATGAGATGCAGGAAGAAAAAACTTTTTTTCAACACAATTTGCATCAACTAAACATACACTTTAAATGTGCATTTAGTGACACAAGAGACAGAGAAAGAGAGAGACAGAGAAATAATGTATAGCCATTAGCTCAATAAACCGCACAGTATTATGTTCTAAAAATCCACCAAGTAAATGGCTGTCTGATGCACTTTCAGTTTTCTACACGGCTTAGCCGTTGGCAATAACACAAAGACCACGTACATTTCAATAACGTAGGGTTTATATAATGTGAATTTAGCTTGGCTACAATACCATCAGTTGACACAAGATGATGGTTGGTTGCCGTACAGTCACAGGTGTGACATATCTAACTACCCCACCAGTCAGGACCACCACTGCCACTACCTCCAGTCGAGTATGAACCTCCATAGCCACCGCCACTGCTATTTCCTCCATAAAAACCTAACAAAAGTACATGATCACATAAAACAAGCAGCCACTTTAAAATAAGACTACAGTGAGTTCATGTTAAAATAACCAAATCTAAAACTCACCAATTACTTGTAACAACTAAATTTTAATATGTGGAAATAAAATGCCAACTAGATGCAACAGAGGTTTTTATTGCAGATCTTATTGCTTGCTCAACATGTTTCGGGCACCACTATGCCCATCATCAGGAACTCAAGAGTATTATACAGCGGTTGCTGCATGTGGTATTTCGTGCTGTGGTTTTCAAGTTGGTCTCGTGTGGACCTGAGGATTATGTGTCCGGTTTGCAGGATGCTGCTTTAAGCAGACCAACAACTTGAAAACCACAGCACCAAATACCACAGGCAACAACCACTGTATAATACTCTTGAGTTCCTGATGATGGGCATAGTGTTGCCTGAAACATGTTGAGCAAGCAATAAGATCTGCAATAAAAACCTCTGTTGCATCTAGTTGACATTTTATTTCCACATATTAACAACGATGCAAGGTCAAAATCACATCAAACTAAATTTCAAATTTGTAGTTACTGTAACTGCAATCCCTTACACAGTTTTGTAATAACTAATACAGATAGAGTTGATTTCAATATTCATACAAACGTGTTGTTTAATGACATAAATAATTGGTTTGAAAGCAATTTATAAACTTAAATTTTACCAAAACATACTACCTAGAATTCAGTCCTTCTAAACGTCATAAACCTCATACATTTATTCATCATAATAGTAAGTATGTATTAAATGCAACTCAAACGAACTTTCTTGGATTGTCACTTGATGATACAGTAACGTGGAATTATCATACTGAATCATTAATGAGAAAAATGTCAGCTGCAAGTTACGCCCTTAGACTGGTAAAATATACATTATCAACTGAGTCATTGAAATTAATTTACTATGCCCATGTACAGTCCACTATGAATTACGGTGTAATTTTCTGGGGCAATTCACCTAGTGCCAAAAAGGTTTTTAAACTACAAAGAAAAGAATCAGAATAATTGCAAATATTGGGATGAGAGATTCTTGTAGAGAAATTTTCAAAAACCTGCAAATTATGACATTATATTCATTGTACGCATACTCAATAATATTATTTGTAGTGAAGAATAAGCATCTATTTACTGTTAATAATGAAATACATAACTATAATACTAGAAATAATAAAAATCTTCACCTGGCTTTACCTAACCTCTCTAAGTTCATTAAGGGACCATGCATGTCTGGTATCAAAGCATATAATCATTTGCCACAGTATTTAAAAACCTTAGATCAAAACTCCTCATATTTTAAATCTTCTTTAAAATGTTTTTTATCAACATCCTTTTTATACCATGGAGGAATATTATGAATATGAAGCAAATCTTTTAAGAATTTAACATATTAAAGTACTTTATTATGGATAATTAGGGAGCTTAAATGTTAAATTGAATTTTATATAACCACCAGATCTTTTACTGTTGAATTGTATGTTGTGAATTGATATGTTTTAATAATGTGACGATTGTCCATATGGACATGTTATCAATGCTTATTGTTATTTATGTGCATGTTTATGTTTGCAAGGACTATTTCCAAATCTGTGATATGCTTGTACAAGATATACGGAAGGCAATAAATTGAATTGAATTGAATTCTCGAAAAGAGATGATTAAATTCCTTGTAACAAAATGGCGCCCACAATTCTTACTATCAATACGTACAAAGCATTGATAATGCCAATAACTTATCCCACACAGACTCTAATGCACGACAACAAGCCTACGTAGTTTCTTATGAAAAGTGTATCATCCATTTGGGCACCAAATGTAATTCAGATGATGACAAAATGTGCTGTATGCATAAGTGATTATAAAAGATTTTCACAATTTGAATATGTATTTAAACAGCCCAAAACACCTTCACCACTGATAATTTAGAACACAAATTAAAAAAATGCACAGTATCACAATATGGGGAATACCAAATGGAATTCTCAATTCAAGATTTTCAGCCACTGTTAAGGTGTGTGCACATATGTGCAACCCCTCCCCCCCAACTAACTCTCTCTCTTTTAAGTATGGTTTCAAGAGTGCAGCTAAACCATGTGACTGCAGCACACAATAGCTTGACTGTCTAATGTAACAGGATGATGGGGTTCGGCTGTTGCCGGACAATGCACATTTCTGTCAACAGGCCTACGACAGAAAAGTTAATTTTCCTATCTTAAGAATGCAACATTCTGCCACATGGCATAATGATGATGAACCAAAGAATCTTCTCCACAATGAATGTGACACCATGCACTGCTTGTAGCAATGCACTCAAAGTGCTCTTGTGACAGTGATGGCAGTGACATAGTCTGATGCTACAACCACAATGTAAAGTAGCCATGTGGTTTCACTACACCACAGAAACTGCATCCTCACAGAATCAAACACCAACCTACTGCTTTGTATTCCTGGAACTAGGGGCACCACCTTTAGGTTCAAAGTAAGTTCACAGACATAAAGAACAGCATTCAAAGACCATAACTGAAGTGTAATTAGTCCACTAGGTGCACAATTTGCAAAGCCAGCACAAAATACTGTTCCATGTCTTCATGGAATCAATCAACGATGGCAGTTCAGTGCCATGACCTCCCACAAGCACTGCACAGTTGCCTGTGCAGAGATGAATGTCGGATAAACAATCATCTGTTACTGAAAGAAAGTGAGGAGAGTCTGATGAGCATTTCTGCATGGCCCAAACAATGAAACAAGAAGCATGCACCACTTAGCAGAACATTTAGAAATGAATGGATACAAAGTTGAAATTATAAAAATCGTAAATGGGTTAATAATTCTCAACATGTGGCATCTTCTGTGACACAATTATGAAAAAAAACATTTCTGGAAAGAGGTACAATGCCTAAAAGTGTGGCTATTCAGAGAAAAAATTTGTTTTATCATTTCAGATTATGCAAACAAACACAGTGTACAGAGTTGGAACACGCACAGACATCATGAAACAATTATGTGCACCTGGAAGTCACACAGGAAGTGGGGTCAAGCAGATGTTCTTCAAACTTTGGGCAGCACATGCCAGGTCAGAATCTTTGCAGTGACACTGATTATCCCCAGAAAGACTTCACATGTTACTCCTCAGTACCTCCTGCCAAATGCCAGGGTAGTGCCATAAATTAGGCCACGAATGCTTACTTCTATATCCTTTCCAATTTACTATTCACCATCATTAATTTTTTGACATTGCATGGCCAAGAGTTACTGATAGCACCAAAAATGACAATACAATTACTAGGGACAGTCTAAAGATAAATGTGTTATGCCCATAACCTGACAATAAAGTTTATGGGATTTACTTCATTGCATTTACGAGGTCCTACCCAAAATTTCCGAGAATTTGAAAATACCGCGCAAACCATTAGCGCTACGAACTTGCACCACTAGGTGCCTCTTGCTATATCTTTCAACCATCAGTCAGCCAACTCGTGTCTTTATAAGTGCATGTGTTTCTGAGTTTTGGCTGTTTTCTTTACACTGTTTTCACGTATGTCTGCTAATATTGAAATGGTGGATGTTAAGGAGCAAAGAATTTGCATTAAATTTTGCTTCGAGCTCAACAAAACTGCAGCTGAAACCCACCCAATGCTAAAGGAGGCCTTTGGTGAGCAAGCTTCAAGCCAAGCAAGAACATGAGTGGTTTAAGCGTTTCAAAGATGGCCTGGAATCTGTGGAAGACGATAAACATTCTGGTTGACTGTCCACATGCATAACTCCGGAAATGACTGCGAGAGTGCGTGAAGTTATCCCAGAAGACAGACTATCCACAATGTATGTAATCATGTTGGACTGTCATACAGGTCATGTCAACGCATTCTAGCAGATGAACTGAACATGAGACAAATTGCAGCAAAGTTCGTTCCTTGTCTCTTGAACAATGACCAGTGAGACCATCGGGTTCAGGTGTGCACTGAGCTGCAAAAAGCAGTTAGACATGATGCTAACTTCCTGTCCAGGGTCATAACCAGTGATGAATCATGGCTGTACAATTATGACCCAGAAACAAAGCAGCAGTCTTCACAACGGACGACGCCATCCTCTCCGCAAACGAAAAAAGCGCGCCAAGTTCGCAGCAACATCAAGCCAATGCTGATCTTTTTTTTTTACATTCAAGGAATTGTGCAAAAGTAGTTTGTTCTACCTGGTCAGACTGTCAATGGGAAGTTCTTCTGTGAGGTTTTGAGACAACTGAGGGAAAATGTGAGGCACAAACAGCCTGAGATGTGGAAGAATGGAGACTGGTTGTTGCACCATGACAATGTGCCTGCACACACCTTGCTCGCTGTGAGGGAATTACGAAAAAAAAATAACATGACCACTGTTCCCCACCCTGCCTACTCACCTGACCTGGCCCCCTGCAATTTCTACGTGTTCTCTAAAATGAAACTCCGGTTGAACGGGCAGCATTTCGTATTCACTGAAGAGATCCAAGCAGAATCACAACAGGTACTAAACATGCGAACACCAGCAGACTTCAATGAGTGCTTCCAAAAATGGCAAAATCGCTGGGATCATTGTATAGAAGCCCAAGCTGAATGCTTCAAAGGTGACGGTAGAAATTAGGACTTAAAGTAAGTATTCATGTTATTACAAGCATATTCTCAGAAATTTTGGGTAGCATCTCGTACAGTGCCCCGTCATGTTGGAACTAGTGCATGTTGTACCCATTCGAACTCCCAAGCAAACTGTTTTAATAGCATTACACAATACCTCATTTACATCATTCATGACAGCACTCTGGGAGGTGGAGCATCAGATGTGGACTAAATAAATTTGCTCACAGGTCCTAAGACTTACCAGTAATAAACTGTTCTCTTTGGGATAAGTTGTGGTCACAATGACATTGCCTCAAAATCTCTGTGAACTCACGCATAATTGGAAGAGCATGAGTAACATATTAAAATATTGTGCAATGTGCGAACCAAGACTTCTCATGTGTGCAGGGAGACCACTAGTTTGCATACACATGCTGTAAGGACTGAATTACAAAAGAGTTCATACTCTACAAACATCATTACACAAGGAGTAACATGTTGTAATAAATCCAGACATTACCTGAATGTCCACCACCACCATAGCCTCCATAACCTCCGGTGTTCCTGCCTCCACCAGCTCCCAAAGATCCTGACCGATTTCCTCCTTGCTGACGGTAATCTCTTGCACCAAAACCTCCACTGAATCTGAACACAAATTAATCTTGTAGTTATATTCTAATGTGAAACAAAATGTCACTTCAAATAATTGTGATACAAATTCTAGGGCATTATAATTATGTTAAAAGGTGACAAACAATAAAATTCAGACATAAATTGGGAAAGGGTCTTCCTCTAAGTAAAAGTAAAATGGAATATATGATCACTCATTAAAAGTTCAAGTTTTCCAATGTCAGGAAATATAAGCAGAGAAGTAACCCTGCAAACACAGCAGACAATATAAAAGGCTTGAACATGTGTCTGTGGACAAAATTGCAGCAGAAATGCAAATTCAACATTAACATAAATCAGTTAAGCTGCAATGTGATAATTTTGTTTACTGGAAGCTGGTATAAAAGTACCCCATGACAAGTCTTTTATTTGGGTGTCTTATTTCCATCTCAAGGGTGCTATAAATATTTGGATACGTAAATGGTGAATTTAAGTTTAAAGCAATGTATTTTACAGTAAGATGTACAGCACAAAGACTTCAAAATTCAGGGATATACAACACAGCAACTTCAACAGACCATGAAATGAACTAACCTCCATAGCGAAGAAACTGTCAGAGGGAAGGCTGGGAACATGTGTTCCAATTAATATACAAGAATTTTTCAAAGCTCATAATTAATCTAAAATGTACAATTACTGTTGCACTTATTCTGTAAACTTACCTCTTACCAGCACCACCTCCACCGCCACCACCACCACCACCACCACCACCACCAGTGCGTCTAGTGGTCTGCGGCATTCGCTGATCAGTAGCCATGGAGTCCAGCCATGATGGCAATTCCTGTTTTGTTTCTACTATCAGTTCTACCAAATCTCGCACCAAATTGCGATTCTTCTCATTGAAGAAGGATGTTGCTAAGCCTGTTCCCAATGTAGAATGGAAAGAGTTTTTTGTATTCATATCCCTCTGTGATACAATTAACAAATCATACAGAGATATATATTTTACATACAGTAATGACACATACCCAAATTGCCCATGCGGCCTGTTCGTCCAATGCGGTGAACATATTCTTCAACATCAGATGGAAGATCAAAATTTATGACATGTTTCACGTGTGGAATATCCAAACCACGAGCAGCCACCTATAATTAAATGTGTGTATAGATATATGTACATATAACGTAAATGCAAACAGAAGCCACAGTGGAGACAGAAACTTATACAGATTTTAAGACCTCAGTAAAAGTTGTCAGCATAATGAATCAGCATTCAAATGTCTTTCACACATCACTGATCACAAACCCTGCCTAAGGGTATGAGTGCACACTACTTCCAACACATTCCACCATGCACAGTCCCTCTTGAACACCCCATAGTTATGTAACTAGTCAAAGAAATTCCCTGCATTTTAAGACAGCTAAATGTTCATTACATGTTCACAACAGCCCATCACTGGTACCTATTCTGAGGCAGATAAACCAAATCAGTCCTCTGGATGTGATGCCATGTAGTCTGGTAGAAATTCATGAAAGTTTTGAAAGAACATACTGCCCCTATCTTCAGGATAGAGGGGAAAAACACATAAACTTCTAATAGACTATACAGCATCATATCCCCTACAATGGCCATTTCCACAGCCACCACCATGAAAATCTATCTCACACAGATAAATATAATCCCTGCACTCCCACCCCACTGCCTTAAAATCCATTATAATACTATCCTCCCATCTATGCTTTGGTATTCTAAGTGGTCTCTCTTGCTTCAGGTCTCCCTAACAAAAGTCTCTCTCTTCCGTCTTATACACATGTACCTCATCATCTTTTTGATCTTTCTACCAATACAAATCAAGAAGCTCCTTAAGCAATTTTCTTCAGCCACCTGTTACTTCCTCCCTTGCATAATCAAATGACCCTCCCAGTTCTCAGACATCTTCAGTCTATGTTCTTCGCTCCATATGAGAGTCCAAGCTACACAACAGTATGAAACAACAGGCAAAATGACAGTACTGTGTACTTTAACCTTTATTTTCCTTGACAGCAGGCAGGAAGCCACAAGATTCTGAAGTGAATGCTAGCAAGTATTCCAAGAATTTAATCTGCTCTTCATTGTGAATGTAATTTTATTTGTTATTGCTTGCCAACATCTGAGCTTATTATCTTCAGCTGCGGCCTATGAACCGTGTTCTTGTATTACTCACAGCGGTAGCCACGAGAATAGGAGTTGCCCCTGATCGAAATCTTCGTAATGCTTCTTCACGTTCTCTTTGACTGCGGTCACCGTGAATTGATGTAACCGGATAGCCCTCATGATGCAGAAACTCTTCCAGAGAGTCAGCTCCCTTTTTAGTTTCCACGAACACAAGAGTCAATGATTCTGGTGCTGAAACATGGGAGTTCATCCCTGATTATTTCAGGGATGTTGCAAGAATAAGTATGTTTTCCAAGCCAGAAAAGCTTACCCCATTAAAAAAAAAGAGGAGGGGGAGGGGAAAAGAGCAGGCACTGCAATGGCCCATGCATTTTGACCATAACTGATCCTTTGTGCAACCTGTATCATGTACCCATTATCATTAACAACGACGACGACGACGACAACAACAACAACAACAAAGAAAATCCATAAATAATGTTATAGCAGATATGACAAATATAATTCCATTGTTCTTAAAAAGTAGCATTGGCTTATAAATGACATTATTATTTCTTATCACATTTACCAGTTATGTTTATACTAAAATAGTTTGTAACATTTGTAATGATGAAGTGGTTATATCCAAAAAAGTATACACATGCAGTATAACAACACTTGTTGCTGTGGCATGGCATTTCAAATACAGCAGTGTTCTTTGTACACACTCGGCACAATGACTAAACAACCGGCAGTCAAACATTAAGCAAGAATAAGGGAAGAAAAAGACATGAGAGACTAATCTTAATCCCATACATTAATCCAGTATACAAGGAGTCTGTGTTTGCAGTGAACTGCTGAGAGAGCATAGAGATAATATAGATCAGAAAATATGAAGAGAGCAGAAAAATATTTCATTGAGTTAATCTGTACAAAGTGAAGTTTGAAGTAAACAATATAAAAGCATCTTGTTTAGCCAGTCATTTGTCAGCACCCTAATTATACCAAATATGAAATGATGGCAGTAACTGTAACTGCATAACCAGACATGAAGAATATCACACTATTCCTCACATAAAATTGCACTTCCAGTCTCACAATATAACTGTCATAAACTTACTTGGTTGGCTCAATCCAGCTGCATTTAGGAGGTCAAGAAGAAAGGAGCGTTTGTCATGCTCCTCTACCCACACTACCTTCTGAGTTATATTTTCTGATGTGGAGCCAACACGACCCACTGCCAAGAATATGTAATTATCTAGGAAGTCCCTGGCCAGGATCTGCACAGTTCAATAAAAACACATTAAAACAAGCTGTACACTAACAAGGTTAAACAGTCTGGTAACACTGGCACAGGATAGGCACTTCCATGCAGAAATTTCTTACGATATTATTAATATGTGACAGTATATTGTATATTCTCTCTTTTTCTCAATGCAGTTCTGCAGAACAAGCATATGAGAGGACATGCCAGCACTGAATGGATGTGCATTGTACTTGCCTGTATCTCTTTGGGAAATGTTGCAGAAAACATAAGCGTCTGCCTCTCACCAGTTTTTGGCATTGCATCTTGCTGTACAATACGTCTGATCTGTGGTTCAAAACCCATATCCAACATTCGGTCTGCTTCATCCAAGACCAGATACCTGCAATTCCCAATTTAGTATGCTAGTGCAACCAAAAACTGTGGATAACTGTGTGATGTGAATGTGACACGTGAACATGCGCGCGCGCGCACACACACACACACACACACAAAAATTAAAGACTCACCTGAGCTAGAGCTGCATGAATAAAACATTAAGGGAAATATACCTGAACCTTGTAGCATATAACACTACTTTTATGTGAAAATGTGGAACAAGGCGCTCTTGTCCACCTAGGCAGTTTGAGTTAAAAGTTCAATTAACTGTTTAAACAAAAGATCTACAGGAAAAACTAAGTACACAGTTATGTTCATCACCAGAATCCACACCAAACTCAGCAAATAAATTCAAACTGTGCCAACGTGAAGTGTTTCAGAATAAACAAAAGTGACAAAATAAATCATATCCATGATCAAATTAATAAGTGACCTCAGCATCCAGCTATTTATGACTAGTAACCTATCACAACTGCAGGGGG
>Ga0209629_10002582_pt1 | contig 12460 bp, 5 predicted proteins | sample TergutCu122P5_FD_187286 | JGI IMG/M metagenome (GOLD analysis project Ga0209629, IMG submission 187286) | Cubitermes ugandensis P5 segment gut microbial communities from Kakamega Forest, Kenya - Cu122 P5 (SPAdes) (version 2) | ecosystem: Host-associated > Arthropoda: Insects > Digestive system >... | reverse complement strand
TACCTCTTTACCTCAATCCCTTGCAAGATTTATGCATGAACACTAAAATGTGGGCACAGACACCTGACGATGGCAGTATGACCTTCAGTTATTCATGCCTATAGAAAATTTATAGCAAAAAATAATAAATGGATGGGACAATGAACACACAGTAAAAAGTGTAACATCTTACAATGGAAGTCTGAGAAAGCTCTATTAAATGAAAATTGACTAAGAAGCTCAGTAAATTTCACCATTCCATCAAATGGCAGAACCAAACACCAAATCCATGAGTTCAGCCATTAATTATTACCGACCTGTTGGCATTTTCTGGAGAACACATACACCATGTTATGCATGCGGTGATGGAAAGGGAATAGAAAATGTGGCAGGAACAAAACGTCAGCATATTAAGTGACATATTAAATGGTTAGGTCAGTCCATGACATTGCTAGGCACACTATGTTATGCACAACTTTCTAATATTCAGAAACTCAAATACCCAGAGATGGCAGATATCACAAGTATTAATGCAGTTAGATGTGCAATGGCAGATTACGTAAGACAGGCCCCTGCACAATGACTACATGTTTTATCATGTTGCATCGTTTGCATGGTTAATCACTCACCTCTAAACAGCAGTGGCCCAGTTGTGATCCCAGACCATTCTGTATGGAATATGTGGTGAACACAGCACCACCAGGACAGGTTTTTCTCTGAGTACTTCAGTTTCACCCTATCGGTATCATTCCACTAATGCTCCACACTTGTATTTCATTCATCTACCACTGATGTTACATGATCTTAAAAATTGACAGCATGATTAAATAAACACACTCCTCCTCTCTTTCTTAATATCATGTTGTAAGCCTAGAAATCTATAAGCCTGAGAAAATAAGTGGGTCTTTCTGATATTTCATGTCCTGAATTTCGACAACTGGTACAAAAACAAAACAATTCAGGCTTTCAAAGTGGCTGAGATCTGCACTCTTCTAGGACATTACACAGCGCACGGTGGTCATTCCTTACTGACATTTTGGGACAACCTATCAGTCCCATCTTCAAGGATCAAGAAATCCCTCCTTTCTTTTTTCTTCTTGGATTTCTTGACCCTTGAAGATGGGACCAATAGGTTGTCCTGAAACGTTGGTAATATTCCAGAAGAAATCTCATCTACCTTGCAGTGGAAGCCTGAAATCACACATTTAACAATGGTTAGTCTTCAAATAACAGCCTTCTAAGGTTTGATATCATTTGGGTTGTTTAGATGTTCAAGCTACACACCTATACACTGTCAAAAACCTCTACAGCTATCATTCACTCTACAGAACAGTGTAAATTTTTCAAATAACGTAACTCTCATGTCAGTACACCTGTAGGTATGTTACTAGTTGTTACTATACTGTATCATGCTAATATTAATAAGTCTTTGTATTTTCCCCATAGACTGTACTAAAAAGTTATCCCTCATTCTCAGAACAGGCATAATGTCCTTGGTCAGCATTAAATGATTTGTCTTTATAACAGAGACTTCTTCCAACATGAAACTTGTATAATGGACTACATCCTCCTCCACCCTAATGATTGTGACTGCAATGTATGCCACACACTGGAAAAAAATTCAACATACACATTGCAGCTAAATTCCAAAAACAGGATCATGCATTATCTACATAGTACCTTGTTTAATACTTGCTCACATTCATATTCTAATACAGAACTAAGTACACTGCAAGATGAAATAAAACTTACCTGAACACATTCTAAATTCACATCTTTCCTCTGTAAGTCACATGACAGGATGTGTATATATGATGAAGAGCAACAGTGCATGTTCAGCATCTTACAAGTTCAAAAATGTATACGTAGCATACCTTCTGTTTAATTATCTTGAAAGTCTTAAGATATGAAAAAGTGTAATGAATATAATATGTGAGTTTCATTTTCATCTACAACTTCTGTTTGAACCATTTTTCACTCAGATATTTAGCAAGACCAATATTGTAAGCAGAACCACACTCAGATCTTGCATGTGGAATGGTGTTGAAATCTTCCTACATAAATCAAAACTCAAATGACTCAACCACTTTCCACAAAACTGTCCAATACTATGTCTCATAAAACGCTGTTCAGCAGTTTTCAGTCATTACATCCACACAGGTGGGCACATATTTTAACAGGAAGGCTACTGGGATGCAAACATGTGTAAAAATTAATTTTTCCAGTGATTACAGCTAAAGAACACAGGGTGGAAGGAAAAGAATCATTGAAACCAATTACAGGTGGAGTGTGCAGGAACCATCCAAGTACACCTGATGCCCATAAACTGTTTTAAAATGCAGCCATTACACTGTTGGTCCTATTCAGACTCATATTTCAGAAACCTCGCACAATACAGCCTACACTACATTATATAGGTAATTCTGGTGCATACTTAGGCACTATCATGTAAACAATGATTAGCTGTGGTACAAAATAAACGTCTTGCACAATTTTGGTTCTCACAACGTTGTTGATGGTTTCAAGTCTTCCTTAATACGATACAGTGTCGAATTGTAGTCACCGACATGTCGGTCTTCATGGATGCTGAAAATTCATTTTTCCTTATGAAGATGGAGGCAGCAAGCTGCTCCAATACGTCGGTAACCATCTCATAATCAACATAGCCTCATATCCCAGAAGACTTGAACACACCTATTGCAAATCTTCGACGGTGTACATAAAACCACATGCACAGTTCAGCCCCCACAAAACACGCATGGCATTAAAAAATAAGCACTAAAATCATGGACTCTTTGTAGTGGGTAAGTTACGGGACAAGGGGTTTGTGATGACACGGTAAACAACCCAAAAAAGGACCATTACTTGAACAACAACGGTAAGTAAAACATACATATCGATCATATACCAACACCCACCTCTAAATAAGAAATTACGATTATCTGCAACAGAAATTCATCTTCACTTGACACTCCACTCGCCCAGCCGGCCGGCATAGAGGACAGTTTATCACAGCTGGCAAAGCAAAATTCTTCCCATTCCACGCAAATGCTACTACATAGAACTACTAGTTGGTGACAATGTCGTGAGCTGCGCAGTGTACCGTTGCTCACCAATGATCAGCGGCTAACATACAAGTAGCAGCAATCAGCTACGTCACATCGTATGATCGTGACGTTGACGCAACGTGACGTGTACGGAAAGCCCAAGGAATACATTAGTTTTCCGCGCCGTAAAACTGTAAATTTGCTGTTTCACTAATATTACATACATTTATCCTAATCTATATTAGTTACAAACCAGTTGAATATGTTTATTATATACCAACATATGTACAATTAAGTAGTGTAAATTTATATTAAATTACTCCGACATATTTCGGTGTTAATACACCATCTTCAGGAAGTTTACAAGTTGTTTTAACTAAAGTTACGAATTATTAAAATGATAAAATACAATACAGTAATGTGTTGTTATCATTTTAATAATTCATCACGTTAGCTGACACAACTTCTGAACTCCCTGAAGATGGTGTATTAACACCGAAACATGTCGGAGTAATTTAATATAAATTTACATTTTGTGCATATGTTGGTGTATTATAAACATTTATTATTCAATATGCACGGTGTGAACATAAAAGCAGTTGAATATGGTTTATAGGCATATTACCTCTTTCAGGCTTTATCTCTTGTTTCCCACCGATGTGGGCAAAACTCTCGACGAATTTTTGTTCATGGACATCTCTTATTTCTTCGATTCTTCTGCTCTCCTTTGGGCAAAATGAGGCCCCAGAAGCCATGCTTTCACCTTTAGTTATTTTGCTAAGATGCTGAAAACAAGGCCCCGCTTGCTCGTTCACCAGTCTGCGAATCTACTGCTGTGCTTATCGTATAAATAAACACGTGTATAAGTGACTCAAACGTCCCCACCTCTTGTTAGTGCGAGAGAATACGTGTAGAGCCTTGGGCTACTCTGCCTTTCCATCAAATGAATACCGTACACATACTGTACATTGCAGTTCGGTCCCAGTGTGACTGGATTGCCCAACTAGTGAACGAGGTAAGAAATAACGATTCAGGTTTCGCGGTTATTTACACCGAGTAGCAAGGTCATTGATTCCCGACGTTTCGAAGGAACGTACCATCCTCATGACATTTCGAAGGAACGTACCATACTCATGACATTTCGAAGGAACGTACCATCCTCATGACATTTCGAAGGAACGTACCGTCTTCATATAGGTCCGAGAAAATTTCGAGAAAGTATCCTGAAACAGAGAGGAAAAAATTATTAGTAATTTCGTAGAAGCCCGTCCGAGAATTAATATGCCAAAAGCAGACGAGAATATTACAAGAAATTTCGTTGAGGCAAAATACTGGGAATCAATAACCCTCATTATTGCTGTTGGGCCTCAAACCATACAAATTATAGGAAATGTGCATAACTAAAGCAGGACAGTTCTGGAAAGTTCACTGCTTTTCTTTAATCACCTTGAAAACCGTTAATATTTACAGAAAGAAATGTAGTGGTCATAAAATGTTTCATTTTCTTCTGCATTTGCTACAAAGATTCAGCAAGTTACAGCCATATTAAACTCGAAATAAGTGCAGAAACACGTATAGGTCTTCATGTAAAATGCACGTTATTGTTGTCTGATACTGAAGGAAATGGAGAATTTAACAACAAATTTTCAATCCCCATACAACTAATTTGATGAATATCCTTTCAGAGGTGCTCACTTGTTTTATGCGTGCAGATGACGGATGAATTGGTGTTAAAAGACATGCCTAAAAGAGACAAATAAAAATAAACAATTTTTTGGCTAAATGTGACAGTTCAATCAATAGAATCCATACAGAAATATCGTAACAATTTTACAGATTTTAATACCTAGTAAGGTCTGTCCATTTCTACATAGGGACCATATTTTTTAAAACCAAAAGCATTGGCCAACTAAGATACTACTAATTAAGAATGCAAAGACATGCTTATGAGAGAGAGCTGTATTAAGCAGTTTCAGGTATCTCATGCGATGCTCTATCTGTTTCCTTGAGTTTGTGACACAAGTTGATGTTTATTAGATGACTATGAAGTAAAGTGTGACTTACAGACAGGGCTACCACAGATGAAATGACTTGAGCTACAACTTTGTTTTCACTCATCCCTGGTGGTCATAACATGAACTGACAAACCAGTTGCAAATGAATGTCATTGTTTCACTGTGCATTTTTCAATTCAATAATGGATAAAACACCAACACATGCACTTTTTACTCAACACTCTATTAGTCTAGCGTGTTGATTTTATTAAAATACATAAAATATTTAATGGTACTCCGACATGTTTCGATCTTAAGAGATCATCCTCAGGGAGTATGCCTGTACCTTGCTAAAGTCACTGAATTATTTAAGGGATTTTAAGAATTATAAAACACTGAATTTAAAATCTCGATGGTTAATTCGGGCGTTGTGGCAGCAATACTGTAGCAGGTGTGTGTTGTGACCCTTGTGGTGCCATGCATTGGACTGTGTACCCAGTTTTCTAGATATGAAAGGTTTGTCAAACAATAATAAATATATTCATGTTGTTCAGGTGAAATTAATGAGGTTACCCTGAAATTAAATATATTTTATCAGTCCAATTTTATTTTTGCATATATTTGAATTAACTAATTTAGCCCCCTTTTGAAATGAATACAGATTGTAGTTCAGGTTTAATAATCAGTTAGAAACATTTATATGATAATGAATTTAATGTCACTTCTCATACATCCAATGGTCACATGTTATTAGTAAATAAATAATAAAAGAGCCATTAGATTATAACGTACATCTCTTCAAAGCTTGGGCAAATTTGAAACAAAACACTGAGTCAAATGGCCCTGCAATGAATGGGACTCATCACAAGACCTTGTCACAATCTCAGTGTAGTATCGTAAGGGGGAGGTGACCCAGAATGCGATGAGTTACAGTATGAACATCATGGAGCTATGGCCATGATCAGGCCTTGAGACCATTTAATGCATTTATTTCCATCATACCCGAAACCTCACCTTGGTTATTCTCAGATGAAGTGATTCAGTGAGTTGAGCACCCACAAACATTATGTATTCCAATAATGGAAACTTCCATGCAGATATAGTGGAAAACCTAAAAGGTATGTAAGAGACTCAGAATGGCCTACAATAGTATGTCAAAATCTTCACAAAACAAGAGCATGACAGATTTCAGGAAGTAAGCATTGCTGCATAACTCAGGTGCTTTTATGAGTCAGTCCAGAAAAGCTTCATGATACTTCAGGTAGTTTCATTTACTTCTTATTTTATAAGATCATAGGAAGAAGAAAGCCATATAATATATGGAAAGACCCAGAGCATTACAAGTCAGCACACTGGTGCTTTTTTGGGCTGTGGAGTAGTTCCTGGTACATGTTTCAGTGATAATGATGCAAGCCACATATCACAAGCCTCAGGATAAGAGGCTGCAAATTAAAGAGATGAAGTTTCCAGTCTTTCAAAATATGATGCCATATAGATTGTTAAATAATTACAACATGTCTGCCTCAATCTTCTGGATGAACCTGAAGATGGAGCTAGCCTGCTCCTCAGACACATCAGTAACTACATATTTGCCAATCTACATGGTGTCATATACCATACAGTGTGAATCTTCATCAACACTGCTGTGAACACCTCAGATCTTGAATGAAAAGAACTTTGTTATGAGACAATATGTTACATATTAATTGAATTTACTGAAGATATAGCTGCACCCAAATTTTGAGTTTTCCAGAATGGTGTTCTTTTGGATTCAGGTTGTCTGGGATGTGACTCTATGTCTCAGGGTTAGTGTTTCCCAAAATATTGAAGGATCACAGTGTCTTCATCTTCATGGGTTGAGGGTTCCAAGAACCTCACAGCACCGTGTTCAAGGAGACCTGAGTTGTCACAGCCACTCCTTTTTGAAGCCAAAGTTAATCACAGAAACTGGAGGTAGATATATTTGTTGCAACTAGAGCACATGTAAATTTTGTGATTGTAGCACAGTTCTGGTCCTGCAGGTTTACTACTGACTCTTTGTATTTGACGTGAGGATATTGTAGAATAAAGTCACAAATACAATATACACTGTTCTATTAATTTATACCATTAATATGACAAATACAGTATATCAATAATAATGTAGGGTTGTTTATTTACAACAAATTTTTCTACATGTTTTGGTCATTCAAACATAATTCCAGTACAGGTTAAGACATAGCGCTCATTTGCAACAACAGTGTCACAACTCAAAATTTGTGATTTTTCAGGAGAAACTTTTAAAGGTTATGAAGTGCTATAATTTTCTATGAGTGCAATGACACAACTGCTATCCAGCGGCAAGTTTTGCGAAAGTCATTATGACATCATACCTGTTAAAAGTGCATCTGCATATGTTTCTTTCTATACCAATAACTCAAAAATTCCAAATGTTGAGTTGTGACACTCTTGTTGCAAATGAGCGATGTGATGTATGAAGGTAGTTATGGCACACCGAGGTGGTTAAATAACCAAAAAATTTAAGAAAATGTGGTATAAATAAATAAGCATATGTTATTAATATGCTTGTACAATGATGGTATAAATTAATAAAACATTAATCTAGTACATGGTAGGGCGTGAGCAATCAAAAAGTAATGTACTCTGCTGGTTTTAAATTGGTACATTTCTTCAAAAGCATCTTAAAGTGTACATTTCTTTGCACTTACAAAAACTGTTTAACTACAAAAAATGTTAATAATGATGATTAGGATAAATATTACACACTTATAACTGCACAGATAAACATGTTTATATGAAAAATGGAAACATAACATTATGCCAGTGGTGATGATTAACTATAATAATATAGGCCCTTAGTTTATATGACCCATAACTTTGGTCACTTCACAGACAATTTTGCAAGGTGGCAGACAATGAAGAGGTCACCACTATTCCCATGAGTCAGAGTCCACGCATTTTATTCCCATGCACATTTGTTAATATTAGGTGTTTATACACTGCATTTGAGGAAGGTGCTGGATGTTGAAGTTCAGTGTACTGCAGGTCATGTTAGGCTTTGACTCCCCTTATTTAAAGAGGGTGCTAGAAAATGCTGTCCTCTGGCTTCTAGGTGTACATCACACCTAACACACACGATTTTCATTGCACATGTAGATTCCACGGTGAAATTGATGACACTAAATTCTGAATTCCTTCCTTTCAGATCATGCTCAATATGAGGACTATTACTATACATTTATTCTTTAACATGTCCCACAAGTAAAGATCACACAGGTTTAGATCTGGCAAATGTTGAGCTCACAATACCCTGCTTAGTGTTCTATCATCAATGGCATTCTCTATATCTAGCATAGAATTAATTTCTGTATGAGATGTTGCACTGTATTGTGGTAAAAAGGTAAGGTTTTCTCATAATCAGACAAGTGATCAAAAATGGTGTCACAATTTGTGTAACACATTGGTGTAAGTTTATGATCTCACAAAAAAAAAAAGGCCAATAACCCTAGTTACACTCACAATACACCACATACCAACAATAACTGCACCTCATACCAACGTTAACTTCATGAATCAGCACTGAGATGAAACCAAGCTTCATTGCTGAACAGCATGAGAATGGGCTCTATTCCTTTTCTCTGAACTTATGTTAACACATCTTGTAGGATTGGTATTTAGCATAAATATTGTATAGAAACAAGCAGTGTTGCAGCTGACTGACTTCATAACTTCATACATGTAACTGCCTAGCATCCAGGTCTTCTGGAATGTTACACTGTGACACTGGGTGAGTGGTACCTGTTGTTTCCAAGGGACACATTGCCTTCATCTTATGGGACAACCGCTTGAAAGTGAAGGCACTCTGTGTCTTCAAAATGTTGGGAACCACTCCCCCTGACACAGAGTTACATACCAGAAGAATCCTCAGCAACACTGCTATAATATGCAAAAATCTGTCTGTCACAAATCAGCTGTAGGTGGTTTAGTGATTTGCCAAGTATCATGCGATATTGTAACCAACAGACAGTAAGTAATGATAAGGGCCAGATAGACTAAGGGCCTTATATTATTCATAATGACAAAGTATGCATGCCACTTATCACACTATACCCAGTATTGCATACCTAGGCTGTAGGGCACATATACATATGCGATACATCTAAAGGCCAGCTTTAGTGTATATCCAAAATCCATGAGTACAGATTAATATTAATCCATTATGCTTAAACACATATGCATGTAGTTCATGTAATGAGTACTGGGAAAATTTGAAAACAAAGTTAAAATGTTAATGATATTTGGAAGAAAACATATATAAAACTTTTCAGTTTTGCAGGCTGTAGAGTGTTAAGCAAGTTGGGAAGTTGCCCAGACTTCCTGGGTGGCTTTCTAACTTGTGTAGTGCTCCACCTAAATCTCCATGTGTACTCAGTATGTTTTGTTCAGTTTTTGTAGTTTAGGCAAAATATGACTACATGCAGTGCTCCAGTAAAAGAAGAACTGAAAAAATGTAGAAAGTAATGCAAAACTCATGAATACTTCCTTTATATGTGAGCTGTCTTTGTTCTGCATTATCAAGGATTTAGTATACTGCATGTGAAATATCACAGGTCAATGCAGTGGTACTAATTATTAAAATGACAGTAAGTTACCCTTAAAATAAAAAAAAAATATATATATCATTGTTTGATCTGCATGTTACAATAAATTTTTAAGTTGTATATCTTCTTCAGAACATTAATTATTGTATTAGCTGTGCGTGGTCTACAGTACAAGACATTTCACATTTATAAATACTATCTTTGTGGGCTAATCATAGCTTAACGCAGGCAACATACACAATAATCTCTGTAAGAGGCACATTGAAGGCATATATTTATTAAAATTTAGCTATCTGCACATTTAAAAACAGACAAAATATCTTTGTAATATGTATTTGTTTAAAATAACAGGTAGCATATATTATTATGCAGTTCCTCATTATGATATATGAACATCATATTAATGATGTGTGTTTGACACAGCTGATTTTCTCAATGAGAACCATAAGAATAAAAAACTAATTGTGATGCAGTTTGCCTAACTTCACATATAAATATTTGTATCTTTCCTCACTGCAAAACAGTGTTTCACAACTTTTCTGGTACCATGGATCCCTCATGAATTACTGCTAATTCTGCAGACACCCTACCCAAAACCGTCTCAACGTATGAGGCCTTTGGACACAACTTATGGAAACATTTAAAGATGTAATATTTTTTAACAAGATATACTGTATGTAGTGACTTCAAAAAGTCCGTGGAAATCACTGGTGTAATTCACAGGAATTGTTACTGTAAATAGAGAAATATATATTGACATCCTTTGTTGTCTTAGGGATGCAGACAGAAGGAAATGCCCCCAAAAATGGAGGACACACAACTGGTTTATCCTTCACAACCATGCTTCAGCACACGGGTCAGTTTTGGTCAAGGATTTCTTAGGAGAGAACAATGTGACAACACTGGGGCATCCCCATTGCTCTCTTGACCTGGCTCCAGCTGATTTTTAACTGCTCCTTTGACTGAAATCAGCATTGAAGACATAGAGTATTTGTGATGCTACTGACATCATTATGAATGTGACACAACAGCTGAAAAGCTTTCACAAAATGGCTTCCAGGGATGTTCCCACCACCTTTACAGTCACTGTTAGAAGTGTATAGTTGCACAAGGGGACTATTTTGAAGAAAATGTAGCTGAAATAATTGTACTGTTTTGTATTTCTCAGAAATAAAGTGATTCTAGGAACATTTTAAAGCTCCCATATATAAGTTCCACTAAGAGGCAGTTTTCTTTTTCCAATTGGGGTACTTAGAGAAAAAATTCAGAAAATTTAGAGCACATAATAAAAATAGTAGTAGTTTTGGAGAGGCAGGCATAAAATTTAATACATATAACTGTCCTGACATACTATATGAACATAACTTAATAAATCCTTACTAGTTACTGTATACTAGGAGATGACATGTCCATGATTTATTGCTGGGAAATGTCATTAGGCTTCCCTTGTAAGGTGAATCCTCCTTTTCTGTGCAGTTATTTCCAGAAGGATGGGAGGGTGGGGGCGGGGGTGCTCAACTTATATCTGGGCATTTCAGCTGTAAGGTAAAGGTCAAGTTGTCCCTGTGCACACCTTGAAAGGCAAATGTCAAAGTGGAAATATAGCTCCACAAGTTCTTAAACTCAGCATTAGATGGAGGTGATTTTTCAGCTTCACGCTCTGGCCGCTTTAGCCCTGGGAAAACAGGTGGCTGGGAGAGACCCAGAATTTGGCCAGACACTTTGGAGAAGAGAAAAAATCTCATACCCCTGCCAGAGAACAAACCACAGTTCTTCCATTTCCCAGTCAGTATTGCAGCTGTTATACTCTCTCTTGTACTTAAACTGTAAAACATATACAGTATTCAATGTAAGTACTTGTATGTGTGATTAAAACGTTTTTCTTGGCAGGAATGATAACAAATGAAACATTAGGAAAAACCTAAGAAAAACAAACACGAAAACATTTTGTGTTCTACTGAGCCACAGATTCCTTAGGTTTAACTCACTAACCAAAAAGGTTTGCAATTCCTGGTTGAGAAACTCTGCTGCAGGGAATATGAGGTTCTGCATTTGCAGACCCCAGGATTGATAAGGGATGCCTCTTTGTGGTTCCACCATCCAGTGTTTTGGATTTAAAATCATTCTGACAGTCAATGGAAGAGGATGAGATATTCAGTTAGCATCTGATCAAAACCATGTATGTACATTCATATCCAGATGTAAAAACTGAAAACATTTAGGCAATGTTTCTGTCATTCTGCTTCTGAACATAAGTGGTTAAATTAAAGATAACTGAAAATGTGCCACATGCATACTTGGCTTATGGTGCCATCAATGCACGAAGCTGGGAAACTGCTGTTGATTGCAGATGGGCCAAATTGTTCTATGTCGTTTATAAGGTACACACAATTTTACACTACTCATTGTGGTAGCATTATTGTAACTATTTTGTGTCCAAATTCATAGAAATGAACTGATATGCTGTCTTGCCAAGCATGTAGTAATGAAACACATATGATTGAAAAGAACAGAATAAAATTTATCTATACAGTTGTTTTATGTGTCATTTTTTGCACCCCTTCTGCTTAATATGTCTAGAGGAAAATGTTCAAGTACATACAGATATTATCAGAAAGAAAATGTAAACAAGATAAATGAAGAGGTATCTTCATTACTTCAACTGGGGCTGTGCCATGATGCAGGTCACTACCTGATGGACTGTCACTGCAGAGGTTGAGGTACAATCCCAGGTCAACTTAATGTTTTTCTGACTGTGCATCATGAATTGACTATATATTGATTACCAACTTGATGCACCAATTATTATTTATTCATAAAATAATATTCTCCTCTACAT
>Ga0209629_10002581_pt1 | contig 12462 bp, 4 predicted proteins | sample TergutCu122P5_FD_187286 | JGI IMG/M metagenome (GOLD analysis project Ga0209629, IMG submission 187286) | Cubitermes ugandensis P5 segment gut microbial communities from Kakamega Forest, Kenya - Cu122 P5 (SPAdes) (version 2) | ecosystem: Host-associated > Arthropoda: Insects > Digestive system >... | reverse complement strand
GAGGCGTCTCTCTCCCTGCAGAGGCTCCGTGGAGGGGGTCTGGGAGGGGGAGCTCCTTCACTGGGGACTCTGGAGGTGGTGGTGGAGGTAGAGGAAAATGGGCTCTGAAGGGGGCGGCCCTCTTTATAGGGGCTCTTTAGTGGAACCTGGAGGGGGATCCTTTGTCGGGGGCCTGAAGGTTATGAAAGGAAGGCTCTGGGAATGAGCTTCTTCCTCGTGGGGGCCCGGTTGGGCCACCTGGAGTGGGCTCCTTTACCGGGGACTTTGAGATATGGTTGACAGGGGCTCTGGGGGTGGGGGGGCCTCCCTCTTTGGGAGATCGGTTAGCGAAACCTGGAGGGAGGACTCCCTTGCTGGGGACCCAGTAGGATATGTAGAAAAGGGCTCGGGGACGGGCATCTCCTTCCATAGCGGCCCCGTTCGCAGCGTGGGGAATCTGGAGAGGGACGCGTCTGCCGGGGACTTTGAGAGATGGTAAAGGGGACTCTGTGGGTGAGGCGTCTCTATCCCTGAAGAGGCTCCGTGGAGGGTTTCTGGGAGGGGGAGCTCCTTCACTGGGGACCCTGGGAGATATGTTGGAGGGCTGTAGTGATGGGTCATCACTCTGCGAGGGACTCCATAAGGGAACCTGGGGGCTCCTTTACGGGGAACCCGAAAGATGAGGTTTTTGAGAGATACTAAAGTGCCTTTTAGGTGGGCCTTCCTTTCCCTAGGGGCCCTGTTGGGATACCTGGAGGGGGTTCGTTTGCCGGGACTTTTGAGTGACAAGAAGAGTATATCTGCGTTCCTTTTTGGACCCGGAAGCTATTAGTGATGCCTTGGCCTCACTCAGACACACACTTTTCCTGGAACCAAAGGACATTTAAGAATATGATCTTAGGGGCCATCTGCAGCTTTGGTAGGGTTACAGGGCTCCTAAGATTTTGATATGGGACACAAAGGGCACGTTTAATAAGGCCTAGGTGCATCGGGGCCGTGAGGTCCCGTACCCACATGCAATCAATCAATCAATCAATCAATTCTCCCTTTCCAAAACACTTTCTTAAGAGTAAACATGTCAAAAGATTTCTGCTCTCCGTACTCTGCTATAGGGTTCATTCAGACACATTTTATTGTGCTTACCAATTTCATGGGGATACCAAAATCAATATAACTTTCTACAAGACATACCTCCTAACCGAACCATTCAAATTGCCGATGCTCTGCTGCATTGTATGCTAATTTTCTCTCAAGCATTTGATGAATGCAAATTACACTGGTAAAAACCCAAAATGTATCTGTAACCAAAACAGTTGATGCCTCTTCAATTCAATGTGCTGAATCCAAATATGGCTCTATAATTCAATTCTTGGCTATAGTTGTCATGATACATGAAGTGTGGCTTAATGCGTAGAACTATTTTACGCATTTTAAGCCACACTTCATGTATCATGACAACTAGAGCCAAGAATTGAATTATAAGGCCATATTTGGATTCAGCACATTGAATTGAAGGGGCATCAACTGTTTTGGTTGCGGATACATTTGACCAGTTTATTCCGTCTGCCATTCGACCGGTACCCCACACTGAATACCTCCCTGTTCCAGTACCACTGCAGCAGTAAAATTTTAGATTCAGATGACGAGCGTAACGCAAAACGGGAGAAGACACCACAACCTTCATCATCTACGGATGCTGATTTTACTGCTGATCTTCAATGTACCGTATTCCATCGAATCACACAAGAGGAATTAAATGATCTAATTAGGGATCTCGACTTACCTAAATGTAAGGCTGAACTGTTAGGTTCAAGGCTGCAACAATGGAAACTTCTGAAAGAAAACGTCAGAATTTCTGTGTATTGTAAAAGGTACGAAGATCCAGTTCAGTTCTTTAAAATGGAAAGGGGCCTTGTTGCTTGCACTGATATTGATGGCCTGATGCAAACACTCAATATTAATCACATTCCTCTGGACTGGCGACTGTTTATAGACTCGTCTAAATTGAGTCTCAAAGCAGTTCTCCTTCACAATGGCAACACCCTACCTTCTATTGCTGTTGGTCATTCAGTGCATGTGAGAACATGAAGATTCTGATGGAAGCCATTAATTACGATAAATTCAAATGGCAAATCTGTGGTCACCTAAAAGTGATTGCCTTACTACTTGGACTACAACAAGAATTCGCAAAATATTGCTGCTTCATTTGTGAATGGGACAGCAGAGCTCGGTCTCTTCATTACTCAACAAAGGATTGGCCTGCCAGAAAATCCCTGGAACCAGGAATCATGAATGTTGGAAATCAACCACTAGTGGAACTGAGTAAAATTTTGTTGCCATTTATGCATTTAAAGCTTGGTCTGACAAAAAATTCTGTAAAGGCCATGAACCAAGAAGAAGCTGCCTTTACTTACTTACTTACGAGAAAAGTTCCCCAGACTAAGTGAAGCAAAATTGAAAGAAGATATTTTCATTGGTCCACAAATACGACGCCTTTTCATGGACGAATACTTCGAAAAGCTCCTTCAAGGCGACGAAAATAGGGTTTGGGACAGTTTTAAATCTGTATTAAAAGGATTGTTGGAAAACAGAAGGGCTCAAAACTATGAGGATCTTGTAAACAACCTTTTGCAGAGCTACCAGAAATTAGGCTGCAACATGTCACTAAAAATACACTTCATTCACTCGCATTTGGATTTTTCCCAGAGAATTGTGGTGCAGTGAGTGGCGAACACGGAAAACGTTTCAATCAAGACATTTCTTCAATGGAGAAGATATATCAAGGGAAATGAAACTGAGCTATGCCCACTAACTTCTACTGGACTTCGGCAAAGGATGTCCCTACCATGGAATACAAGCGACAGGCAAAACAAAAAAAAAAATATTTTGTGTGTGTTAAATAATGAACTTACATGAAAAAGACTGTGCAGATGTTCAATTTACGTTGTAAATATTATCCCTAAATACAATAAGTATACTAAACACATTTTTTTCCAATGAATAGTATTTAGTTTCTATTTAATGCACCATTTCGTATAACATTTCCACATATTTCGTAAAATATCATAGTGGTAACATAATTTTAAAAATAGAGCCAAGTAATGTTTTATGTCCCTTTTCTAACTTCATAGATGCAAACAAATAAATTAATAACATATTCATCACAGATACAATCATTTTTTTGAAATGTGTTGTCCAGTGTTTTATGATCAGTGATTATTAACAGATTACAATGTAATGTTGAACTTTGATATTCGGATAATCCGGGCAGATGTCTGAGTAGGGGAGCTGGAAGTTACCATACTGAATGCAACTGTAAATTGTGTCGCAATATGATTGATTTTTTGGCTCCTGAACACATTGGGAAGGGGTCTTAAGGGGTCAACAGCATTTCAACTAACTGAATATACCGTAAACTATGTGACATTGTTACTGTTGTACGTTGGCAGGCCTGGACAGACATCACAGAAGAGACTGCTGTTGCTGTGAACAAAGGTTGCCATGATGTTGGACTGAGGAAGCAGCACCTTGGATATCACAACAGCTGGGATTTTTGGTACTGCACATTGCTGGTATGGTTTTGTGTATTGCACTGTGTTGATGTTGGCAGTGCTTACTGACGGTAGGTGGAAACTGGCTGCAACATATTGTAAAACCATTAGATGTCACCACTGTGGCATGGTGCTGTAGATGTATTGGAAGTTACAGCAGGCTGTTTGCTGAAGATCAGTGTCTTCAGCAGTAACTGGTACTGTGATTCGAATGTTGGACAGGTTATAAGAAATAAGTGAAATAATGATATGCTGTAACATATTACATAAGTTAAATCAATTTCTAGTGGGTTCTGATTATCAGAGTGGTTCTTAATAAATGTGCTCTCTTTACCTCAGTTGTTAAATTTCACTCTAGTGCATATGTTGGGAATTTAGGTGCAAATTATGTAAGAATTCTTATACGTGCATTTTGCACTAACTTAAAAATTCCTTTGACAATTCGCATGGACAAATATTTTACATTCTATCATAACAAGGAACTGACGCCATAGTGCACAGATCTGCGACGACATGATTTCTACCTTGGGGAGTGACGATTCACAGAACAGCACGGGAGAAGATTTAGTGTCGCAAAGCGATCAGCCAGGTGGACCGGGGTTTTTTCCGCCGTTCTCTGAAGAATTAAATGTGGATGAAAAGCTAGAATTGAGCAACGAGAATTTTAAGCAAACAATCTATGACTTCTTTCAAGACCTAATATTCACCCCCCTAAGCCAACTCACAGCAACGCCCTTTTTCCCCACACCCCACGTACTGGCCCAGTTTGCCTCCAAAGCATACACAGACTACGAAAAAGGAGAGACTGACGCTCAGTATGAGACACGGTTAGCTTTACCTGATGGCTGGAAGTTACTGACAACAGCGTCTAATTTCAGTAAGACTAACGGATATTTTGGTGCAGCCTATTGGCACCCTGAGCATCAGCAGCTTGTGATTGCTCATCGAGGTACTGACCCTACAAATTTAGGAGCACTGTGGACAGACTTAAAGGGCGTGGTGCATAATAAGTATGTTGGGCAAATGGAATCAGCTAGCACCTTTGCACATAACGTTGTTGAAGTTCTACGAGAAGTTAATCGAAAGAAGGGGGTCAGTTTTCAACTGTTCTTTACCGGCCACTCTTTAGGCGGGTGGCTGGCACAAATAACCACCTTCACCACTGAGTATCTTAAGAGAGACGGAAAAATTTTCTTCCAAAATAATGAAGAACAAGATTGTTTTCATCCCCACACAGTAGTTTTTGACAGTCCAGGTTGCAAAAATATTTTGTTAAAAATGATTGACAAACTTGATGTACGGCTGGAAGGGCGTACTATTGAGTTAGAGCACTTAGATATCACCAGTTATCTGTCTGCCCCAAATCGCATTAATACTTGTAACAAACATGTGGGGACGGTCTATCGCATCTTTACTGATTACTCAGATATGGGCTGGCAGCAAAAGCATACCGCATTGTATAACCTAGCAACTCACAGTATGGATAAAATTGTCGCAGCTTTTGACCCTCAAACAGGGCAAGTATATAAAGATGAGCAAAATCTGTTAAAAGTACAAGTGTTAGTTGACTGGCCAGTTAGTGCTGGCTTAAGTGGTGGCGAAGAATACAAGAGATTCTTTCAATGGGCAGACCACTTAAATAATTACCATCCAGATATTAAAGATTTATCTTTCCAGCACATGCATTACTATCCGATTCGCTACCAAACTAAACTTCATGACGAGCGGGTGAACAGTTTGAGCGTATTTAGTGAGAAAGAGCAAGAATTTCTCCAGTGTTATAGTTGGTTGCGACAGTGGCCTGAATTCTTTAAGCCTAAAGAACTGTTCTCGGCAATGAAAAATGATCAGGCCCAAGATGAAGCTGAAAAAATATTACAAAACTTCGAGATTGAAAAAGACAAAATTCGTTGTACAGATGGCAGTGCATTACAAGCACTGATTCCCTATGTGAAACGGTTGCTTCAGGTGTTCCCTCAGATAAAAGAGAAAACAAATCATGCTTTGTCACCAGATGAGGTTAGAAACAGGGTTTATCGGTTTGAAACAAGGCGTTATGTTGAACGGATTAGCCAAAGCCCACTGGAATTTAAGGCTGATGCTTCGAGTTTGAGAGAATTTCTAGTAGGTGAGCAACAACAAGTTTTGCATTTACAGATGGTTAAAGGGGACGAATGGACAGGGCTAATCAAAGTACATCAGGTTCTTCAAGTGACCGGTTGTTTCAGTGAAGGTCAGTACACCATACTGAAATTAAAACGTTTGTTACAGGTAAATAAGTTGATGGACTTGGGTAAAATGATGCTATCAGCTGGAACACCATACCTATTATTGATTGCATGCGAGGATAACAAACAGTTGGATGAAGAAACAAAAGACGTAATCAGAAATCTCTTTGAAACAATAAAACAGAAACCTAATATAAAAATCATATTTATCACTCAATCAGGATGCAGCAGCTTTGCTTTCCTGCACCACATGTGTAGGAGAATATCTGGGAAAGGGTTTGTAAGTAGAGATGAACAGTTAACTTGGTCTGATTTAACCGCCAGTTCCCAGGAGAAATTGCTAGAGAAATCAGTGAAATTTCAAGGCGCTAAAATTTCTTTGAACGAAATCATGTCTGCTGATTCTCCAGTAGCAAACCTTCTGCCTCTTGGTGCTTTACTGAAAGAAGAGGAACTTAAGATTGCCGATCCAGTGCCCATAATAAATGGCTACAATGAAAGTTACTATATCAGGAGAACATTTCGTCATCAGAAGGTTATTAAAGAGGACATTTTAATTAGTGCTTATGTGAAGTTCTTCGCTGATTCGATAGCTAACACTGAGCAGGAATTCAAACAACTCTGTCAACTTAATCCGAAAAGAAATGTGCATTGGCTAGAGAAGGACAAGAGAGAGAAACACGTTTGGCGGCAATCGCAAGGAAGCTTACAAACACTGCGTAAATATATTGATACCGACAGTTCACACACATATACAGCTGATGATTTGGACACGTTGTTGGAGCAAGCACAGCACCAGAGGGTGATGTTGATTTCCGACACAGCAGGGATGGGTAAATCCACCGTACTGACACATCTGTCTATGCAAATCAAACAGAAGTTCCCAGCCAAATGGGTAGTGAGAATTGACTTAAATGACCACACAAATGCACTGAAGGCACTGAAACAGAAACAGATCGATAAGAAGAAAGCAATTGAATTTGTATCGGAAAAACTGCTGAAACTTGAAACTGGTTTAGAGTTGGAGTTATTTAAAAAGTGTTGTGAACAAAAGCAGAAGGTAGGAATTGTAATAATGCTGGATGGTTTCGATGAAATCAGTCCGAACTATAAGGAGAATGTCCTAGCTATACTGGAAGCTCTAAGGCAGACGGCGGTAGAACAGCTGTGGGTAACCACCAGACCACATCTGAGAGAGGAATTGGAAAATAAGCTACAACAGCTGTCCTACACACTGAAACCTTTTTCTAAAGAAGATGAAGTTGAATTCCTAACAAAATTTTGGAGTCTACAAGAGTGGTTTACTGAGCCAGTATATAAAGAGGAAGATGCAGTAAAGAGCAAGTTACAAATTTATGCTGAAAAGTTAACTAAGAAATTGTCCAATTCAATTAGCGACAGAGACAGACTGTTCACCGGCATCCCACTTCTGACCCGCATGTTGGCAGAGGCATTTGATGAAGACGTTAGAACATTTTGTCAGTCATCAAAATGCATGCCTGAGTTACCGTTCCAGCTAGACTTGTTAGAGTTATACGGAAGATTTATTGAAAGAAAATATGACATCTATCAGGAGGAAAAGCTTCAAGTCCGGTTGAGTAACGTGGCTGGAATAGGGCTACGAGAACGTGATTTAAAAACTGTGAGAGAGGAACATCAGCTGCTGGCATTGAAGGTGTTGTTCACTGAGGAACAATTGACACTGCTTGAAAGTAATTGTCACTGTTCATTTTCAAAAGAAGAGTTAACAAGAATTGGAATAGCGCAAGTAACTTATGAAGGTGCCCCGCATTTCATCCACCGCACGTTTGCCGAGTATTTTGTTGCGGAATATTTGGTGAACCGCTTGACCAAGGGGGACAACACTTCAGAACAAGAGCAGAATTTTATACTGAAGGATATATTCCTGAAAGAAGATTACCGGGTGATAAGAATTTTTGTAGATGGCTTAATGTCAAATTCTAAGCCACCAAATGAAGTGTTAAAACAGTACGGAAATCGGACATGTGCGTTGGGAGAAGATGCCGGAGTAATATTACACAGAGCAGTTCGCGAAGGTAATGCTAATATTGCTGGAATTTTGTTAGATAGCGGGCAAGCAGCAGAGCACACAGACACAGTAAATAAGCTGTTGCTAGCACAAGATGAAGGGAGGAAAACTGCCTGGCACCTGGCAGCACTGGGGGGTAACATGCAGTTATTAGAGTTGTTACAAAATTGGGCTAAAGAGAAACTAAAACGAGAAGAAATAAACAATAAATTGTTATTAGCCAAAGACAAGAGGGGAAGGACCGCCTGGCATGTGGCAGCAGAGGACGGCAAACTAGATATTTTACAGAAAGTATGGGAGTTGGCTAACGAAAATTTAATAGCAGAGGAGATAAGTAATAAATTGTTATTAGCCACAGATATGTTTGGAAAGACCGCCTGGCAGAAGGCATTAGACAGGGGCGACCTAGACCTGATAAAGGAGATGTGGGAGGAAGCTAAAGAGAATGTATCAACAGAGGAGTTAAAAAATTTGATGTTATTAGCCACAGATGGTGAGGGTAAGACTGCCTGGCATATGGCAGGAGAGAAATCTAAACTAGACTTATTAGAGAAGGCATGGGAATGGGCTAAAGAGAAACTAACAAGAAAGGATACAAAGAATATTTTTTTCACAAACAAAGATAGTTACGGTCGTGCCGTCTGGAAAACGGCAGCATGGAATGGAAATATAGAGTTTTCAGAGAAACTGTGGGAGTGGGCTAACGAGAATTTAACAAAGGAGGAAATAAGAAGTAAATTGTTATTAGCTAGAGACAAACAGGGAGACACCGCCTGGGTCCACGCAGCAAAGTGGGGCAAAAAAGACGCATTAGAAAAATTATGGGCGTGGGCTAAAAAGAATGTATCAACAGAGGAGTTAAAAAATAAGTTGTTATTAGCCACAGACAGTAGGGGATGGACTGCCTGCCACAGAGCAGCAAGGAAAGGCAAAATAGGCACATTGCAGAAAATATGGGAGTTGGTTAAAAAGAATCAAACAACGGAGGATTTAGAACCTACCTTGTTATTAGCCAAAGACAAGGAGGGAAGAACCGCCTGGCACGTGGCAGCAGAGCGGTACAAACTAGATAAAATATGGGAGTGGGCTAAAGAGAATGTATCAAATGAGGAGTTAAAAAAAAGATTGTTATTAGCCACAGACAGTTCGGGAAGGACTGGCTGGCACGTGGCAGTAATGTGGGGCGGAAAAGACATATCACAGAAAATATGGGCTTGGACTAAAGAGAATGTATCAACGGAGGAGTTAAAAAATAAATTGTTATTAGCCACAGACCGTTGGGGAGGGACTGGCTGGCACATGGCAGCATTGTGGAAGAGAGAAGACGTAATGCAGAAAGTATGGGAGTGGGCTAAAGAGAATGTATCAACGGAGGAGTTAAAAAATAAGTTGTTATTAGCCACAGACGGTGAGGGAAGGACTGGCTGGCACGTTACAGTAATGGGGGGCGGAAAAGACATATCACAGAAAATATGGGAGTGGGCTAAAGAGAATGTATCAACGGAGGAGTTAAAAAATAAGTTGTTATTAGCCACAGACCGTGAGGGAAGGACTGGCTGGCACGCAGCAGTAATGAGGGGCGGAAAGGACATATCACTGAAAATATGGGAGTGGGCTAAAGAGAATGTATCAACGGAGGAGTTAAAAAATAAGTTGTTATTAGCCACAGACAATGAGGGAAGGACTGGCTGGCACGTGACAGTAATGTGGGGCGAAAAAGACGTATCACAGAAAATATGGGAGTGGGCTAAAGAGAATGTATCAACGGAGGAGTTAAAAAATAAGTTGTTATTAGCCACGAACAGTAAGGGAAAGACTGTCTGGCACGTGGCAGTAGAGGGCGGCGGAAAAGACGTATTACAGAAAATATGGGAGTGGGCTAAAGAGAATGTATCAACGGAGGAGTTAATAAATAAGTTACTATTAGCCACGAACAGTGAGGGAAGGATTGTCTGGCACGTGGCAGTAGAGGGCGGGGGAAAAGACGTATTACAGATAATATGGGAGTGGGTTAAAGAGAATGTATCAACGGAGGAGTTAAAAAATAAGTTGTTATTAGCCACAGACAGTGAGGGAAGGACTGGCTGGCACGTGGCAGTAATGTGGGGCGGAAAAGACATATCACAGAAAATATGGGAGTGGGCTAAAGAGAATGTATCAACGGAGGAGTTAAAAAATAAATTGTTATTAGCCACAAACAGTAAGGGAAGGATTGTCTGGCACGTGGCAGTACATGGCGGTGGAATAGACGTATTACAGAAAATATGGGAGTGGGCTAAAGAGAATGTATCAACGGAGGAGTTAAAAAATAAGTTGTTATTAGCCACAGACAGTGAGGGAAGGACTGGCTGGCACATGGCAGCAACGTTGAACAGAGAAGACGTAATACAGAAAATATGGGAGTTAGCTAAAGAGAATGTATCAACGGAGGAGCTAAAAAATAAATTGTTATTAGCCACAGACAGTCGGAGAAGGACTGGCTGGCACGTGGCAGTAATGTGGGGCACAGAAGACTTATCACAGAAAATATGGGAGTGGGCTAAAGAGAATGTATCAAAGGAGGAGTTAATAAATAAGTTGTTATTAGCCACAGACAGTGAGGGAGAAACTGGCTGGCACATTGTAGCAGATTGGGGTGGAAGAAACCTAAAACAGAAAGTATGGGAGTGGGCTAAAGAGAATGTATCAAAGCATGAGTTAAAAATAAATTTTATTAACCACACAGGGTGAGGAAAAGACTTGATGGCACGTGGCAGCAACGTGGGACGGAAAAGACGTTATTACAGAAAATGTGGGAGTGGGCTGAAGAGAACCTATCAATAGACGAAATAAAAAAATTGTTATTAGACAGAGACCGTAACAGAAGACCCGCCTGGCACGTTGCAGCAGAAATGGGCCACCTAGACGTATTACAGAAATTATGGGAATGGGCTAAAGAGAATCTAACAACAGTGGAAATAAATAATAAATTGTTATTAGCCACAAACAAAGAGGGAAGAACGGCGTGGAAAATGGCAGCAATGAAGGCAAAATAAATACAAAACAGAAATTATGGGAGTTGGCTAAAGAGAACCTAACACCAGAGTAGACTATTAGTGAATTGTTATTAGCCACAGATAATCAGAGAAAGACCGCCTGATACGTGGTAGCTGAGGCAGGAAACCTACAAAATGTACAGAAAATAAGTCTTTGTGCATTTGCAATGGAATAACTTCATAGTGCAGAGTTAAGCGGCTCAGTTGTATAGTCAGATGACGAAGGAGGTGGGGGGTGGTGAACCAGAAAACATATGCGCAAGGTTGGTGCGTGACCGGTATCATCATGGTCAGCATCTTTGCCGTGACATTCTTAACCACTTTGCTAACTGCTTTGAGCGTGATATACTGATCTGCACATCCAGCCAATCACAGTGTGCTGTTGAACAATTGGCACTGTGTGCTGCTGCATTCATAACACTGTGCGTTATAAGCTGTATTAGTCACAACATTTCACACCCTCCCTGCTGTACGTTGGCTCAGGTGGTGGCTTTGTCCAGCCCTCCTTTCAATGTAAAGCTATCAGTCTGATTACCGTCCAGCTGTAATGCAGCACCGCTGATAGCCAAAGCCACAACACAACTGAAAGAAGTGGCCTTCCGTCAGCCCATCAGACGGTACCAGATATTGTGCTGTTATCGAGTGAGCAGACTGGGTTTGTTGGTTGAACAGCGGCCGAGGGATTTATTTCGATTGGATAGGGAAATCTGGTAGCTATGTCAAAATTGGCGTCTAATTTTATTAGACAGTCCACATCTTCCATTCAGTAGCGTATTGAAAACCTACACCTATCCTGTTTTGCCTCAGTTACCGGAGAGTATACATGCCTTTGTAACGGTCGTAGAAATTGACACTGGTCAGTGGACAGTGAGACTTTAGATACCGGCTGGTCCGATGAATCGTTGTAGCTGGTAAATCAGTAGAAGTGAATGACAGCAGCAATAACAGTACTGTCACTGTGTACCGCAGAGTGTGTATTGTTGTTTCCCTTACGAGTATTGAAGCAGGAATGTGATAAACATTCAGTTACATGCCTGAATAAAAGCAAAATATTTTGTTGATATCGAAGTGTTCCATACAACAGCAGCACAAAGAGCTTGAGCTCACGTGATGGTGACACAAATGTTGTGCTGTTTGTGCAGTGAACAGCAGTCAGTGTGTTGGTGGGTCAGCAACAGCAGTGGGAATGTTGGCTGTCAGCGGACTGTAAACAGTGTGCAGTTAAAATTACCTTTCAGTGCTGTTCAGTACAGATGGATGTTGTACAGAGTTATTGTTGGTTGTGGTAAAGTGTGTTAAGTGTAGGATAGGTCTGTTGTTTTGATATTGTACTGTAACAATATGTACTGTTGTGTGTTGTCATGATATTGCATATTCATTTGTCAACATTTGGTCAACACCAACAATACACTGTGTAAGGCTGCTGTTTATTGTAATCACAGTCAATGAATGCTGTACCAGCAGTCCTGTACATGCACAGTTACTCTAATGCTGTACCAGCAGTCCTGTACATGCACAGTTACTGTAATGCTGTACCAGCAGTCCTGTACATGCACAGTTACTGTAATTCTGTACCAGCAGTCCTGTACATGCACAGTTACTGTAATGCTGTACCGGCA
>Ga0209629_10002577_pt1 | contig 12470 bp, 13 predicted proteins | sample TergutCu122P5_FD_187286 | JGI IMG/M metagenome (GOLD analysis project Ga0209629, IMG submission 187286) | Cubitermes ugandensis P5 segment gut microbial communities from Kakamega Forest, Kenya - Cu122 P5 (SPAdes) (version 2) | ecosystem: Host-associated > Arthropoda: Insects > Digestive system... | reverse complement strand
AACCGGCGCGCTAACCGCCAATCCGGCGGTCGCCATTGGTACTGGTATTGCTGTCCAGGCGGCAACCGATGAGGCGGTCAAACGCACGATGCGCGGTTTGCACGAGGATCAACAAGACGCTATAGCGGCCGCCGCTGGATTTGCCGCCATCGGCACGATGCGCGTCTGGAAAGTCGAACACATGCTGCCGGTCGAAAATGGATTTGGGCGCGTGCTCGTTCTCCGCGATTTAAATACGCCATTGACCACGTGCAGAGAATTTGCCTTTTCGGTGATCGAAGACAATGCGCCCAGGCGCGAACAATGGTTCACGGCCAGCGTCTGCAAGCGGGGCGGGTGGTGGAAATGGGCCTCGGCCGAACCGAGCGTGGCACGCTGGGGTAATTTGCAATAAGTCTGGAAATATTTTCCCGCTATCATGCCCTGCTTCGCCGTCATCACTCTCGGTTGTAAAGTCAACCAGTATGAATCGGCCTCATTCCAGGACAGCGCCATCGCCGCCGGCTACGATCTAGCCAGGCCCGGCGAAGAAGCCGATTGCCTGGTGATCAATACCTGTTCCGTCACCGCCCGCGCCGGTGTCCAATCACGCCAAGTCATCCGTCAGGCGGCGCGTCACCATCCACAGGCGAAATTGATCGCCACCGGCTGCCACGTTCAGGCGGCGGAGGCGGAAATCGCCGCCATGCCGGAACTGGCCGGACGCACGGTTTGTCTGGTCGGCAATGGTGACAAGGAAAAAATCGCCGGGCTGCTGGCCACAATCGACTGGCCAAAAAATTTACTCAGCGATATGGCCCTGGCCAATACCATCGCCCGCCTGCCGATTCGCCGATTTGCTGACCGCAGCCGCGCCTATCTGCGGGTGCAAGACGGCTGCGAAAGCTTCTGCTCCTACTGCATCGTACCCTTCACGCGCGGCAAAAGCCGCAGCCTGCCAATACCGGAAGCCCTGGCCCAGGCGGCAATTTTCGCCGATACCGGCTACCGCGAGATCGTCATCACCGGCATTCATGTCGGTTACTATGGGCGAGATATTTCAGGAGAATATCGTATTGTTAGTCTATTGGATCAATTATCAAGAAATTTTCCAGAAATTCGTTTCCGCCTCAGCTCGATCGAACCGACGGAAATTTCCGATGATTTGCTGGCGCTCTTTGCCGAGCGGCCGAACCTCATGCCGCATCTGCATATCCCCTTGCAAAGCGGCGACGACACCATCCTCGCTCGCATGGGCCGCCGTTACCGCGCCGAGGATTTTGCCACCGTCATCGCCCGCTGTAAAAGAGCGTTACCGGCGGCGACGATTGGCTGCGACCTGCTGGTGGGTTTTCCCGGCGAGACCGAGCAGCTCTTTGAAAATACAAAAAAAATTATCGAGTCCATCGCTCCTGCCTATCTGCATGTCTTCCCCTATTCGCCACGGCCCGGCACCGTTGCCGCTGGTCTTCCAGGCCATGTGCATGGCCGGGAAAAACAGCGGCGAGCGGCGGAACTGCGGGCGCTGTCCGATACGTTTCGCCTCACCTTTTACCGCCGCCATTTGGGCGAAACGCGGGAAATTCTTTTGGAAACCGATCTGGATGGCTCAGGCTTACGCCATGGTTTGAGCGACAACTACATTTCCGTGGTCACGCGCTCGTCTTTGCCGGCGGGCAGTGTCGTCAGGGCGCGCCTGACCGCCATCCACGATCATCAAGTCACTGCCGAGGTAAACCATGAAAAGTGAAACCACCGCCTTTGGCACCACCATCGACGAACCGGCTTTAGGCGAGGCGATTGGCGGCAACGATCAGGAAAACCTGGCCGCCATTGTTGGCAAACTGCTTCTCGAGAAAAAGTGGACGCTCGCCACCGCCGAATCCTGCACCGGCGGCATGATCGGAGCCTGGCTGACCGCCGTCCCCGGCAGTTCCGCCTGGTATCAGGGTGGGGTCATTTCCTACGCCAACCGCGTCAAGGAAGAGGTATTGGGCGTGCCGGCGGCGATTTTAACCGCCTATGGCGCGGTTTCGGCTGAAGTGGCGAAAGCGATGGCCGACGGCGCCCGCCGCCTCTGCCGCGCCAGCCTCACCATCGCTGTCACCGGCATTGCCGGGCCGGACGGCGGCAGCGCGGTAAAACCAGTCGGCACCGTCTATATCGGCCTGGCCGATGCGGAAAACACACGGGCCGAAGGTTTTCTTTTTACCGGCGACCGTCGGCAAATCCGCGAGATGACTGCCCAGACCGCCTTGGACATGGTCAGAAAACGGCTTCTGGCCTGATGCCATCTTCACTGCAAAATCAAATCACCAGGCAATCTCGAACAATCCCTTTTTGCCGCGTCGGAATGCGTAACCAGAAAAAGCATCACAACGCATCGGCCAAGGCGACGCCTTCCGAGATGGCGCGCAGGGCGTTGAGGCCGGCCGTCTCCCTGGCGCCGCCGATGGCATGGCAGGAAAGACCGGCGGCAGCGAGGGTTTCGGCTAGACCGCTCTCCGCCACCTGACCGGCGCAAAGGACAATGGTATCTGCTTTGATCAGCGTTTCCTCACCGTTTTTAATGATCCACAAACCGTCTTTATCTATGCGCTGGTAACTGACTCCGGAATGGAAGCGCACGCGCTGGCGCTTCAGTTCGACGCGGTGAATCCAGCCGGTGGTTTTACCAAGACCCGCCCCCGGTTTATCCGGGCTGCGGTGCAGAATATGAATTTCCCGGATCGGCGCGGCCACCCTGCCCTGCCCCAGGCCGCCGGCCAAGGGCGAAGCCGGGGCAATCCCCCAATGGGCGAAGAATTCATTAACGGTTTTCGCTGCCGCCTCCAGTAGATAGCTGGCGACATCGAAGGCGATGATGCCGGCGCCGATGATCGCCACCTTACCGCCAGCCGCTTTCTGCCCGGCCAGCAACTCGGCGTAATTGATGACAAAAGGCTGGTCAGCGCCAGGGATATCGACCGGACGCGGTGCCGCTCCCGTGGCGATCACCCGTTCATTGAAGTCGCGCAATGCCTCGGCCGTCACCGTTTCGCCCAAACGGGTGACGACGCCATGGACCGCGAGCATTTCCTCGTAGTAACGGATGGTCTCGCCAAACTCCTCTTTGCCCGGCACACGCTTGACCAATTGCAATTGGCCGCCGATGACCCTATCCCGGTCAAACAGCGTCACCTGATGGCCGCGGGCGGCGGCGGTGACGGCGCAGGCGAGGCCGGCCGGACCGGCGCCGACAATGGCGATTTTCTTCGCGGCACTGGTTTTGCGAAAGGGCCGCGTCGTTTCGTGGCAGGCCCTGGGATTGACCAGGCAGGTGCAGGTTTTGCTGGAAAAGATACGGTCGAGGCAGCCCTGGTTACAGGCGACACAGGTATGGATGCGCGCCGCCTGACCGTTTTGGGCTTTTTCCGGCCACTCCGGATCGGCGAGGAAGGGCCGGGCCATGCTGATCATATCGGCCAGACCATCGGCGAGCACCCGCTCGGCCACCTCCGGCATATTGATGCGGTTGCTGCACACCACCGGCACGCTCAGCGCCGCTTTCACCTGGCCACAGACGGCGGCAAAGGCCGCCCGTGGCACAATGCCGGCGATAGTCGGCAATTGCGCCTCGTGCCAGCCAATACCGGTATTAATCAGGCTGACACCGGCCTGTTGCAGGGCCAAGGCCAGTTCCAGGGTTTCCCGCCATGGCAAGCCGTCTTCGACCAGGTCGAGAATCGACAGTCGGAAACCGACGATGAATTTGGCGGACACCGCCTGGCGAATGCCCTTGACGACGGCCAGGGCGAAACGCGAGCGCCCGGCGAAATCGCCGCCCCACTCGTCCTCGCGCTGATTGACGCGCGGCGCCAGAAATTGGCTGATCAGATAGCCTTCCGAGCCCATCACCTCGACGCCATCGTAACCGGCCTGCTCGGCGAGCGTGGCGCAGCGGACGTAGTCGTCAATGGTGGTGAGGATTTCGGCCGCCGTCAGTTCACGCGGCCGCAAAGGGCTGATCGGCGCCTTCATCGCCGACGGCGCCACTAACGCTATATGGGCGCTGTAGCGGCCGGCGTGCAGTATCTGCAAGATAATCTTGCCGCCCGCTTCATGCACCGCGTCCGTCACTATTTTATGTCCGGTCACCTGCGCCGCCGCGTCGAGGCACATACCATGCGACGTCAGAGAACCAGCCTGATTGGGAGCGATGCCGCCGGTGACGATCAACCCGACACCACCGGCGGCCCTGGCTTGGTAAAAGGCGGCCATGCGCTCGAAACCATCGCCCTTTTCCTCGAGGCCGGTGTGCATCGAACCCATGAACAGGCGGTTTTTGATGGTGACGCCGCCAGGCAGCGTAATGGGCTGGAACAGATGCGGGTAAGTTTTCATTGCCGGGCTCCTGGTTTTTAGGGGTGATGCCATAAAGTTTTCTGGCTCTTTACCCGTCCCAAGCGAATTTTTCAACGAGGAGCGCATCCATGCGTTACAAAGACGATATTTTCCCTTTATCGGAAAAATCATTATTTGTGATTTTTTTATTTACAATCGCGTGAACGGTGTTTAACTGCCATTTCATAATCTCTTGTGTTACGCCACCGTGATGAAGATACTCTTCTAACTTAAAATAGAATCGCCCATATTGCCAGTAATAAGCTTCAATGGTGTTGTGCGGCGCTTCCGCTTCGGAGGCATTCATGTAATTATTTCACTTGTGAGGTATTTATGAAAATGAAAGCGCTGGTGTATCATGGCCCTGGCAAGAAATCCTGGGAGGAGGTTCCCAAACCAAAAATTCTGAAACCGGGCGACGCGATTGTCAAAATCACGAAGACCACCATCTGCGGCACGGACCTGCACATCCTCAAAGGCGATGTTCCCGCGGTCACGGATGGGCGTATCATTGGTCACGAGGGCGTGGGCATTGTCGATGAAGTCGGCCCGGGCGTCGGCATGTTCAAAAAGGGCGATCACGTTATCGTTTCGTGCATTACCGCCTGCGGCCGCTGCGACAACTGCAAACGGCAACTGTATGCGCATTGCGCCGACGGCGGCTGGATCCTCGGCCACCTCATCGACGGCACCCAGGCCGAATATGTGCGCATTCCGCACGCCGACACCAGCATGTACCACATCCCGAAAGGACAGGACGAAGAAGCGCTGGTTATGCTTTCCGACATCCTCCCCACCGGTTTTGAAATCGGCGTCTTAGCCGGCCAAGTGGCCCCAGGAAAGACCGTGGCCATCGTCGGCGGCGGCCCGGTGGGCATGTCGGCGCTCTTGACGGCGCAGTTCTTCTCACCAAGCAAGCTGATTATGATCGATCTCGATGAAAACCGGCTGGCCGCGGCCAAAAAGTTTGGCGCCACCGACATCATCAACAGCAAAGACGGCAAGGCGGCGGCAAAGGTGATGAAGCTGACGGGCGGCAGGGGCGTTGACGTGGCCATTGAAGCCGTCGGCATTCCGGCGACCTTCCAGTTGTGCCAGGATATCGTCGCCGCCGGCGGCAACATCGCCAACATCGGCGTGCATGGCAAACCGGTCGATCTGCATATCGAAAGGCTCTGGATCCACAACATCAACATCAGCATGGGACTGGTCAGCACCAACACTTTGCCGATGTTGCTGAAGACCGTTGAGGCCAAAAAGCTCAAACCCACACAGCTTATCACCCACAACTTCAAACTGTCGGAGATCATGAAAGCCTACGATGTCTTCGGCAAGGCGGCGGATCACAAGGCGCTGAAAGTCATTCTCAACGCCTAAGCCGTTGGTTGTCCTCATGTAGTAATAGCGCCAAGCTGTTCACTTTCCCGCAAGCCGCGAAAGCGAGGCGTGGGAAAGTGAACAGCCTCCACATATGGGCAGTGAACAGAGGGGGACAGTCTCATGGAACAATCTTTTGCGGGAAAGGTGGCCCTGGTCACCGGGGCCGGATCGGGTATTGGTGAGAAGGTGGCCCTCGATCTGGCCGCCCAGGGCGCCAGCGTGGTCGCTGCCGATTTGAATGGTGATGCGGTGCGGAAAACCGTCGCCGCCATTACCGCGGCGGGCGGTAAAGCCGCCGCCCTTGTGTGCAACGTCGCCAAACCAGACGATGTCAAGGCTTCGGTGGATTTCGCCGTCAAAACCTATGGCGGGCTGCACCTGGCTTTCAACAATGCCGGCATTTCCGGCCCGATGGGGCCAATCGAAGATATCGCCGTCGATGACTATCTGAAGCTCATCGACATCAACCTCAACTCCGTTTTCTTTGGCATGAAGTACGAAATCCCGGCGATGCTCGCGTCGGGAGGCGGATCGATTGTCAACACCTCGTCCATCCTGGGTCTGGTGGGGACGGAAGGCCCCATACCCTATGTGACCGCCAAACATGGCGTCGCCGGCATGACCAAAGCGGCCGCGGTCGGATACGCGGCCAAGGGAATCCGCATCAATTCGGTACATCCGGGCTATATCAACACGCCGTTACTCTCGACGGTGGACGAAACCATCATGGCCGGTGTGGTGGCCCTCCATCCGATGGGCCGCCTGGGCACGGCGGAAGAAGTGGCACAGGTGGTGCTGTTCCTTTTGTCTGACAAAGCCGCTTTTGTTACCGGCTCGCAGTATGTCGTCGATGGCGGCTATACAGCGCAATAGACCGCTTTCGGCGCTATTGCTGCTTGAGCGGCTTGATGGCAAATGATTCGTTCACAAGAGGAGGCGTTGCCATGCGTTTTGAAAATAAGGTGGTCATTATCACAGGCGCGGCGGGCGGCATAGGCAAAGAAGCCGTCAAGTGTTTCGCCGCCGAAGGCGCCAAAATTGTTCTCGTCGATCTGAAAGAGGAAGCGCTGCGGCAGACGGCGGCGGATCTGCATCTGAAAGAAGGCGGCTTCCTGCCGGTTGCGGCGGACGTATCCGTCGAGAAAGATGTGCAAAATTATGTGGACCGCACTGTGGAGAAGTTCGGCCGCGTCGATGTCTTCTTCAACAACGCGGGAATCGAAGGAGCAATCGCTCCTATCGCCGACTATCCGATCGACAAATTCGACGCTGTTATCGGCGTCAACCTGAGAGGTTCCTTCCTGGGCATGAAATATGTGCTCAAGGTCATGGAAAAACAACGGAGCGGCGTCGTTGTCAACACCTCATCCATCGGTGGCTTGCGAGGCATGCCGGGCACGTCGGCCTATGTTTCGACGAAATTCGCCCTCATCGGCCTGACCAAAACAGCCGCCATCGAATACGCGCCGAGCAACATCCGCGTTAACGCCGTCTGCCCGTCACCGGTCAACACGCGCATGATGCGCTCCATCGAGGCGGGCGCGAACAGCGCCAACCCCGAGGCGGCAAAGGAATTGTATACGAGTTTCATACCCATGGGGCGTTACGGCGAGACAACGGACATCATCAAAGCCGTCTTGTTCCTGACCAGCGATGACGCATCGTTCATCACCGGCGCTATCCTGTCGGTGGACGGCGGCATGGCGGCGTAGGCCGATATGAAAATGGCATAATCCAAGGAGACGAATATGATTTTAGTCGTGGCGGAAGCGATAGTGAAAAAAGGTTGTGCCGAGCAGTTCCAGAAGGCGGCGGAGCCGTGCATTGCGGGCACGAGGAAGGAAGAGGGAAATATCTCCTATGATTGCACGGTCGATATTTCCAATCCGTGCAAGTTTGTCTTTGTCGAACAGTGGGCAAAAAAAGAATCTCTGGACAAGCACATGCAGACCAAGCATTTCCAGACCTTTGCCGCGGCCATCCAGAACCTGCTGGCGGCGGAACTTGTGATCAATGTCTACGACGCCAAGAAATTGTAGAGCGACGTTCCCATGCTTTTCAGCCGCCCGCCACAGCAAGGCAGGCGTCAAAGCGGCGAAACGGTCACTCCGGATGGCCGAAAAAGGAGGACGAACGAAATCAACGCGCAAGGACAGGAGCCGGGCCTGCGGGCCTGGTATCAAGTATGAACAACCAAGGGGGACACGATGCTAAAAAACAAACAATGGCTCGGCGGGATTATCGCCGGCCTGGCATTGTTGACAGGACTGTGTGGTTCCGGATGGGCAGCGGTCGGCGGGTCGCATTTCACCTACGGGATCGATGGCCTGCAGGCGCCGTCGCTGCCGCCGCCCGGCTTGCATTACATCATGTACAACGTCTGGTACAATCCGACCACACTCAAAGATAACAGCGGCAATACCGTGCCGGTAGACACCGACATCAAAGTCTTTGCCTCGGTCCAGCGGTTCATCTATACCACCAACCTCAAGATCCTGGGCGCCGACTATGGCATGGATCTCATTGTACCCTTTCTTTATCAGAGCATCGATGTAGGCGGTTCTTCCCAGAGTTCCTCCTTCACGCTCGGCGACATCATGTTCGAGCCGTTTGACCTGGGCTGGCATACCCCCCACTGGGACGTTCTGTTCCTTTTGGCGGTAGTCTTCCCTACCGGCAGCTTCGATGCCAACGACGGCTCTTCGCCCGGCATGGGCTACTGGGCCGGCAGCTCGGCCGTGGGCGCTACCTATTACTTCGATGAGAAGAAGACGTGGTCGGCCAGCGCCGTTCTCCGCTGGATGATCAACTTCGACTCACAGAAAGACACCAACGTCACGCCCGGTGATGAACTGATCCTGGAATACGGCGTTGGCAAAGAGTTCGCGGCCAGCAACGACTGGAAGATCCGGCCCGCTCTGATCGGCGCCGACTATTGGCAGATTTCCGACGATAGCAACGATAACCCGACCTACGGCATTATCGCCGATGAACGGAAGCAGGGCCATGCCCTCGGCGCCGAGGTCAATGTCATGTACCTGCCGGCGCTGTTCCAGGTGAACCTGCGCATTCTCCAGGATTACGGCGTGGAAAGCGGGCCGCAGGGCACGCGCTGCTTCCTCACCTTTGTCAAGTCTTTCTGAGCGATCTTGCGCATACCGCCGGCTTTCCTTTTTTGCGGGAAAGCCGGTTTATCGGTCACGTCTTCATGCACCTTCCCACCACCAGCCGGTAAAACTCAAACCGATGTTGTAAAGTTTTCATTGCCGGACTCCTCGTTTTTGGGGATGATGCCATAAGGTTTCTGGCCTTTCCCATCGCAAGCGAATTTTTTAACGAGGAACCCCCATCCATGCACTACGAAGGCGATATTATCCGTCCACCCAGCGAGGCCGACAGCATTTTGCTCCAGGTGACGGTCGGCTGTTCCCATAACAAATGTACCTTCTGCCCGACCTATAAAAACAAGCGTTTCAAAATCAAGGACGACGCCATCATCGAGGCCGACCTCGATTTCGCCGCCCGCTACTGCCAACGGCTGACGAGGCTGTTTCTCTGCGACGGCGACGCCCTGATCATCCCGCAGAAACGGCTGGTGGCCATTTTACAGGCCATCCGCAAAAAGCTGCCCTGGGTACGGCGGATATCGAGCTACGCCAACACCAAGGGCATCCGCATGAAAACCGAGGAGGAGCTGACTGAACTGAAGGAGCTGGGCCTGACCCTACTGTATATGGGCCTCGAATCCGGCGATGACCAGACCCTTGCCGAAATCAAAAAAGGCGCCGACGCGGCCCGCATGATCGAATGCGGTAAAAAGGTGAAGAAACTCGGCATGAAGCTGTCGATCACGGTACTTCTTGGCATCGCCGGCGACGACCCGGCCAAATCGCTGGCCCACGCCCGTGCCACCGGCGAGGTGCTGTCGGCCATCGACCCGGATTTTGTTGGCGCGCTCACCATCATGGTCGTGCCAGGGACGCCCTTGTACGAGGCCCAGCGCCGGGGCGAGTGGCACCTGCCGGAGCCGCTCGAGATGCTCGCCGAACTGCGCGAGATGATCGCCCACACCAACCTGTCAAGCGGCCTGTTCTACGCCAACCATGCCTCCAACTATCTGCCAATCAAAGCGCGGCTGCCGAAAGACAAGGCGGCGACCCTGGCGCTCATCGACCAGGCGCTGGCCGGCCAGGTGCGGCTGAAACCGGAATATATGCGGGCGCTGTAATAACATCTTCCATCGACTCCAAACTTCCGCCATGTCCAACCGCTCACGAACAACCCTCATCCTGCTGCTTGCCGCCTTACTGGCCTTTGCCGCCTGGCGTTCCGGTAATAACTCCGGGGATACGCCCGGCCCCCCCGCCAATCCGCCAGCGTTTCAGGAAGAACCCTGCCCGGGCACAGCGCTTACCGACCGGCAAACCGCCGAACGCCTGGGTGAACACTTTGACGAACACCAGAGCGAACGCGGCCATCATGCGCCGGTTTATGGCCAGGGTGAAGTGGTGAAAGTGCTGCCGGACGACGACAAGGGGGCGCGGCATCAACGCTTTCTCTTGCGGGTCGCGCCTGGGTTGCTTGTCCTCGTCGCCCACAATATGGATATCGCGCCCAGGCTCGATGGTCTTGCGGCCGGTGACCGGCTTTCCTTTTGCGGCGAATACATTTGGAATGACAAGGGCGGTGTGCTGCACTGGACACACCACGACCCGGCGGCCAGGCGGTCAGGCGGCTGGCTGCGTTTTAACGGCAAATTATACCGGTAGGGCGGATATGTATAAGGTGGCAATTAACGGCTATGGCCGCATCGGCCAGTGCCTTTTGCGGGCGCTCTTTACCGGCCCGCACGCCGGGCATTTTCAGGTGGTGGCCATCAACGAGTTGGCCGGACTCGAAACCATCTCTTATCTGACCCGCTATGACACCACGCACGGGCGCTTTCCGTTGCCGGTCAGCCATGAGCATAACCATCTCATCGTTGGCGGGCATCGCATCAAAATTTTACACGAGGCGAACCCGGCACGGCTTGATTGGCATGGGCAAAATATCGACCTCGTTTTTGAATGCTCCGGCTCCTTCTCCGACCGCCTGACCGCCCTCACCTATCTGCGCAGCGGCGCCAGCCGTATGCTGTTGTCGCATCCGGCAAGCCCTGACATCGACGCCACCATTGTCTTCGGTGTCAACGACCATCTGCTGCGTCCGGAGCATCGCATCGTCTCCGCCGCCTCCTGCACCACCAACTGCCTGACGCCGGCCTTACTGCTGCTTAACGAGGCTTTCGGCGTCGAACGCGGCCTCGTCACCACCATCCATTCGGCGATGAACGACCAGCCGATCCTCGACAGCTCCCACAACAGCAATCCGCGTCTGAGCCGCGGCGCCCTGCATTCGATCATCCCGATCGATACCGGCCTGGCCATCGGCATTGGCCGCATCCTGCCGGAAATGGCCGGGCGTTTTCAATGCCTGCATCTGCGGGTGCCGACGATTAACGTCTCGGCGATGGATTTGTCGGTGAACCTGAGCCGTCCGGCGACGGTAGCGGCGGTGAACCAGTTGTTCCGTGAAGTAGCGGCCGGTGATTTCCAGGGGCTTTTGGCCTATACCGAGGAACCGCAGGCTTCGGTCGATTTCAACACCGACCCGCATTCGCTGATCGTCGACGCCACGCAAACGCGACTGTGCGGTGACAGGATGCTGAAGCTGCTTTTGTGGTTTGACAACGAATGGGGATTCGCCAACCGGATGCTCGATGTCGGCCATCTGTGGCTGCGGCGGGCAAGTGAAGGCGCCTGAGCTGTTTGAAAAATGGAACAATTTTCACGTATTATCAAACTATTGGGCGAAGACGCCTTTAATCGCCTGCAACAAAGCGCCGTTACCGTCGTTGGTGTCGGCGCCGTCGGCGGCTACGTCGTCGAGGCCCTGGCCCGCGCCGGCGTCGGCGCTTTGCGGCTGGTCGATTACGACCTCATCGCCGAAAGCAACATCAACCGGCAACTGCTGGCCCTGCATTCCACCATCGGCGAGGAAAAGCTGGCGGTGGCGCGGGCCAGGGTGCTGGCCATCAATCCCCGCTGCCGCGTCGAAACGCTGCCGCTATTTGCCAGCGATGAAACGCTTGAGGCGATTCTCACGCCGGCACCCGATCTGCTCATCGACGCCATCGACTCGCTGAATCCGAAAAGCCAACTGCTGACTGAAGCCTATCGCCGCGCCATCCCGACGCTGTCGTCGATGGGCGCGGCCCTGCGCACCGACCCGAGCCAGGTGCGCGTCGCCGATCTTTTCGCCACCAGCGGCTGCCCGCTGGCCAAACACCTGCGCAAACGCCTGCGCCGCCGTGGCGTGGGCCAAGGGATAAGCGCCGTCTTCTCGACCGAGCCGGTAATCTTCGACTATGAGGAAGAAGACCATTTCACGGCCAGCGTCCGCCCCGGAGGCCGCCCTCGCCACATCCTCGGCAGCCTGCCGACCATCACCGCCATCTTCGGCATGATCCTCGCCAATCAGGCAATCCTGAAGCTGGCCGGGCTGGAAAAACCGGGGATTGGTAAGACGCCGTCACCTGGCGACACGCCTCGCCGGTCATCCTGAGAAAATCACCATGCTCATTCTGCTGATCGCCGACATTCATGGCAACTTCCCGGCGCTCGCCGCCGTCGCCAAAGATGCGGCAAAAGAGTGCGCCGGCCGGACGATTGACGCCATCGTCAACTGCG
>Ga0209629_10002576_pt1 | contig 12470 bp, 7 predicted proteins | sample TergutCu122P5_FD_187286 | JGI IMG/M metagenome (GOLD analysis project Ga0209629, IMG submission 187286) | Cubitermes ugandensis P5 segment gut microbial communities from Kakamega Forest, Kenya - Cu122 P5 (SPAdes) (version 2) | ecosystem: Host-associated > Arthropoda: Insects > Digestive system >... | reverse complement strand
TAAGAAATAGAAATTGGTGATTTTAAATCCTACGAACGTGTCTCCTGACTATTTACCTGGTCCTGACAAATATTGAACTCGATATGTTGGTAATTCATTCCTAATTACCTGGTGGCAGTGCTACCTCATATAGCTAGGTGTGACAGAATCCTCAGTTATAAACCCTGTAGTGTCTATCAGTGTAAGACTTGGTGGAAGACCAACCCCTCTTTACGGATAGGCATTACATTATTATTATTATTATTATTATTATTATTATTATTAAAAAATACCCAGTTCTGTTTTCATGGCCACCACCAACAATGTAGCAAAAAAGAAATTTAAAAACGCACACTTTTGAAAATGTCATATTATCTACTACAAGGTTACTCGGGAAAACATTAATTAATTATTTTCGAAATATAAATTAAAGTTGCGCCTGTTCCAACAGTACTTCACTCCCCAAAACCCACCCCTGAAACTAGGTGAGAGTAAAACCACTCTCGATCCAGATGACTTACAAACACACCCATCATACGCTCCACAATTCCTTTCGGTAAATATTTCAAATCGTGCAGCCCAAAGTCAGATTTCGTGACCCGCTACGGCCCGCAAGCAACAACGAGATTCACATGTCTAGAGTAAGTCCCATTCGAATACGAACACTTCTAAATCAGAATGTAGGTAAACAAATAAATAAGGATTATGGAAAAATAACAGAAATATCTGGGTCACTCGCATTTCTAGCCCCGGCAAAGGAGCAAAGATAATTTTGAAAGGAATAATTAAACAATAGATGTGTTACTGCACTGTTTAATTGAGTGTTTGTGAGCATAAAACATATCCAAAAGGTAAAATATATATACGTCGCTATTGGGACTTTTTAACGCATCTTTATTAATCACATGTCTAATACAATGGATTCGTCACATTACTCAGAAAGGGAACAAAGAAATATTTCAAATCGTGCAGCCCAATGTCAGACTTCGTGACCCGCTACGATCCGCAAGCAACAAAGAGATTCACATGTCTAGATTAAGCCCCATTCAAACACGACCCTCTAAATCAGAATGTCGGTAAACGCAGAAAAAAGAATTACGGAAATTAGCAGAAATATCTGCGTCACTCGCTTTTATAGTCCCTGGCAATGGGGCAAAGATAATTTTGAAAATAGTAATTAAAAATTAGATGTATTACTGCACAGTTTAATTGAGTGTTTGTGAGAATAAAACATATCCAAAAGGTAAAATATATATATGTCGATATTGGGACTTTTTTAACGCATCTCTATTAATCACATGTCTATTACAATGGATTCGTCACAGTACTCAACAAGGGAACAAAGTTTAAACACGTGTGGTTATGGAACAGTGTTCTCAGGTCGTGGAATGAGAAATTGCAATTAAATTCCTCACAAGTACTAGAATAGGGGATGGTTTGACTGCCTCACCCTGTGGTCACCTCCTCAGGTTTGCGGCCAGTCGATGACATCCAGATATCTGCCTGTACCTCGGGGCCGGCGGGCTTGGTGGTACTGCTTCAACCTTGTCCGCCGCAGAAAGTCCATATAATCCGAAAGAGAAAGGCGTCGGTGTCTCTGTAAGCGGTAATGCACGAGGTGCGCCAAAATCCAGCGGACCGCTACCTGTTTCTGCGTGGGCCATTGCTTAAAGGCGGGGCGGAATTGTCCAGTCCTGCGGAATGTGTCTGTGGTCCACACGAAGTATGAAGCCTAAAATTCTCTTTGTCCAGGTCCAGATTATAGACCCTTCCCCACATTCAGCTATCCTAGGTTGAAGGGAGTCGAGGTGGCCGCACGACGAACAAGGGGATGTGACATTGAGGTTGATGGCGACAAATATATCATTGGTGGGGATTAGACCATTCAAATCCTTGTACCATGTTGACTTTATCGCGTCCTGGACCGGACTAGCATGTAGATTTTTCCACACCCGGTTCCAATTAGCAAGGGGAACTTCCGGACAATTGTCATATCGCTATGTGGGTTTCCATTCATTGCAAGCCACTCGAACGAATGTAGTTTGTCTCCGAAGAGACTGATAACACGCGTTAACTGGATCGGCTACGATCCCAACATTTAAAAACAACCATTTCCCTTCATTCGTCCCTGGCAGCAAGGCTATGTAGCCGTAGGGCTGGAAAATAAATGAATTATAATTAATGTTTTAACTTCAAATTAGGCAAAGGTACGAGATTTGTTCAAAAAGTATCCGGACTGACCACAGTACATGAAGTAGATAAAGCTTACGGGGTTTTAACCTTAATTTTCTTAAAAATAATTCCCTTCCGCAACAACACTTCGCCCAGCGTTACTGCCACTGTTGGAAATGGTTTGCGAACTCCTCTTTCCGGATGTCTAATAGTGTCTTCGTCGAATTTCGTTTGATGTCCTCCGTTGCCTCAAATCGGTGTCCTTTCAGAACTTTCTTAGGCCTTGGGAATAGGAAAAAGTCACACGGTGCGAGATCTGGTGAGTATGGCGGCTGCTGCAACTGAGCGGTGCCGTGTTCGGCCAAATACTGCTGCACAATGTGTGAAGTGTGGGCGGGCGCATTGTCGTGGTGCAGGATCCAGTCGCCATCCCGCCATTTTTACGGTCGTTTATGGTGAACTGATTCATGCAAACATTACACAGTCATCCGCTATCTCTCGTACTGCCAATCTCCTGTTATTGCGAACGATTTTTCTAATTTTAGCAATAATTTCCTCGTTTTTCGACGTTGACGGTCGTCCCTAGCGGGGGTCTCTTTCAATGGAGGTTCTATACTCTTTAAATCGAAGGAACCAGTCAAACACTTCTGTACGACCCATTGCATCTTCACCGTATGCTTGCTGCAATAATTGATACGTTTCCGTTGCGGTTTTCCCGATTTTAAAACAAAACTTGATGCAAATGCGTTGTTCGGTACTTTCACACATCGTAAAAATCGCTATGACATAAACGCACGTGTTACTTCCGCGACCTACTACAGCCAACTGAGCAAACGCAACCACTTCCAACTTGTGTCATGAGTTGCTAAGACATGTACGAACATGTCAAGACTGGTTGCAAATACATCCCACCGAGTGAACAACCACGTCAATTCCAAACCGGATACTTTTCGAAAAAACCTCGTATCGGTGTCTTTGGTTGCTTTAAACGCAGCATGGCGAATTATAGTGAATGGAAGACAGAGAAACGCCACGAATGCACAAATATTGAGAAAGTAATAAGACTCGAATTATGATGGCAACTGTACGTCACGTGACTTCCGGTTCGAAACTTAGAGAATTTTAGCCCGCTTGAATTTTGTTGAACAGAGGGCACAACATCCTGTAACACATTAGAATGCTTTTTCTTTTAAAATGAGAAAGTTTTCAATATCGGCGAACCCCCAACAAGAAGGACCAACAGCTGTCGGTTGTACAAAACGGCTTATTCAATCTATTGGCAGCAGGCTTCTGTACGTGGAGGGCGTCAGTCCGGTTTTCTATTACCCGACGCGATATGCCGAGCCGACAAGAAATTCTTTTAAAGTGTAACAGTCAGTAGGCCGGCATTACATGTGAATCATATGCAACAAGTAGAAGTTACTTAATTTGTCCACTGTTATAGCAAAATTGAATTGTTTTTTTGAAAGAAGCTGTCAATTTATAAGTTTACAGACTGTGTAGTGTCGGTGGAAGATGAATGAAATGTGAATATGGAGCAATGGTGAAACAGACTATAAGAGGGGAAAGCAGAAGTATTCGGAGAAGTGCCTGTCCACATTCAACATTTGCCACTGCAAATCAAAAACTGATTGGGTTCTGACCAAATCCGACATTCGCGATTACATACCCCCAAATAAGCACCTGAGACATTGCACGGCCATAACCTCTGCAGTGTAAACTCTTTCACACATACTGAGACTGCTGCATTCTTGGACGTAACGCCGAGAATTCGATAGAAACCTACACACATTTCGAAGAATTTATCTTCAAACACTTTTTACCCTGAAGATGGGGCAGTTATGATTGTTATCTACCACATTTCACGGTGTCACATCCCAGAATACAAGAATATTAGCACTCGCCGTTGTGAAAATCTCAAGCCTCAATTTCTTAGGTTGCTGAAGGTAATAAAATTTGCCACCTACATATTTTGTTGACAAATTAAATGTACAAATTTATGGAAGTGGAATTTAAAAAATAACGTTTAAGATTATTTTGACTAAAATTATACAGTGACATCTATCTTAACACATGTTTCAAAGGTATTTATGTGAATAAAAAACTTAAATTTCCTGAGCAAAGCAGTTGGTACTTATGCCATTATCTTGTAAAGGTAAAAAGAACTTCGATTTTCAGAGCACCATATCAGACGTAAAATTTCACAAGAATAAAATATTGCATGCATGTCCCAAAAATGGCTTATTTACGTCTGAACATTCTATTAGAAATGGGAGTGTATGAAAGAATTAATAATGCGTCCGCCTCACCTGATATTTCCCACCAATAATACAGCTCACTGAGAGCACGGTCGGGAAATACAAGTATCCGAAGTTTGTCACCGTCAAGTTCTATTCTTCGAGTCACTAACCGGATGTACATAAATTCAGCAGTAATACAACAAATGGCAAAGAAGGACAAATTACTAAGTGAGGGGTATGTTCCAAATAAAAAAACATTGATCGCTGTTAGGCACATTTCAGATGAATAATTGTTCTTGCCGTACGTGTATTAAAGGATCCTACACGACAACATTCTGTTATTTAGTCAAAGTGTCCGCCAGTAGTTGTTTCATTCGAAACATACACATTAAACAGCATACCTCGTCTGTACGGATGTGACGCCTTCATCACGGAGGAGCATGGCGAAGAAACAGCATGTTTAAAACGTGGAAGGCACAAGAATTGTGGCATTAGAAACTAAATGGGAAGATACATCGACCATCATAAGTAAAGTACACGGTATACCGCAACTGAAGGCAACTGTTGACGATAAGTATTCCTTACGGGGTTGTTTAACATTTATGGAAATAATTCATTTCTATGTCAAATTAATGACGTAATTTCACTACACAAATATCAAAATGGATTTTCGTGCGTCAATTTTACCCTTGCATTACGTATGTAAAGTAATGGGCTTAGCTCCATTTTCCTACAGCAACAAAGTTTCGGTGCACACGAAACAGAAGAATTCAACTAAAGACCTACTGTCTCCCAACGTCCTTTGGAGCTTTTTCGTCTTTCTCATTCAACTCAGTGGTTTCATGGCGCTAATGATTTGGAACATACTATACGATAACAGAGGATACACTTTATCTGTCACAGTACCACAAGGCTTAACAATACTGACAATGTACAGCACGTGTTTTGCTTCCCTTATCGCAGCTGTGTTCAACAGAAGAAGGATGGAAATTCTGGTGATGAACTTTAGTGCTATCGATCACATTCTGTTACAGGAAAATTGTGATCGTGTCTACAGGAAAACGCAACGGATTTTACTGTTCGAGCTCTCAATTTTTCTTACACTGCATAGTGGATTTTATTTTTACGATGTGTACGCGTGGAAAGACAGGATATCATATATACTATTTATTGTTTGGGACCTGGCAAATCTTTCAAATGTCATTATGGTTATTCAATACATAAATGTTATGCAAATCTTGAGGCACAGGTTTAGAAATCTCAATCAACAGCTCGCTAAGAGCTGTGACAGTAAATCTCGCATATCAGATCACGGCTTAATAAGGAATCCAAATGGTACAAATCGTCTTCATATCAGGACAACACAAATTGCAAGTACAGCAAATAATTTTACAGATATTCCGACAAAACAAAATTACATCCTGCCTGACATTTCTCTACCAATGAGCAAAACAGGTCCAGAAGAAATGTCACGGATTCATACACTCAGACAAACATACAGTGATTTATATGATATCACAGAATCAATTAATGGAATCTACGGCTACCAAATTACTTTGGAATTGGCTTACGATTTTGTTTCGTTCGTTTATAATTTGTACTATGCCCTGGAGGCATTATTAAATGTAAAGAAGACCGAAGAACGTAACCTGTTGGAGATCGCCTCTAACCTGCACTGGGTCACGCAAACTGTCGTTAGAATACTCTCCATTACTGCTTCTTGCTTCGCGGCTGGCGAAGAAGCTCGTCGCACTGGAACTGTGGTTCACAAACTACTTCTTCGTCAGTCACTGTTACGAGACACTTCGACAGAACTTCAGCTCTTCTCAAAACAACTCCTGAATAACAAAGTTGAATTTAGTGCAGGTGGTTTCTTTCCTGTCAATTTATCACTTGCATACAGCATGGTGGGAGCTGCCACAACTTATATTATAATTTTATTTCAATTCAAGTGATTTCTCGCAGTTTCTAACAATATCTGCACGCTCAATTACTTTTCCGCTTATGTCACCCTTCTACGCATTTTAAATACAGTAGGCGTGGGACAGAAACAAGGCTCTATACCACAGCCTGTTATTGTCATTGTTCCAAAATATCTACTTTTTTAGTTTACGAGTTTTGCTGTTAAAATTATATGATATATTTATTAACTGCAATTGGGTTGACACCCGGTGGCATTATTACAGTACACATTTACACACAAACAGTACACAGAACGACACAAAACAAACAATACATAGATGAACACAACAATTTGTGGGAGTGCGGGCCGTGCCCCGTCTTGGCTAGATTTACCCTGGCATTTGCCTTACAACTGAGGAAAAAGCACGGAAAACCCTCAGTCAGGTTAGCCGCGCCTAAGAAAATATAGACAACACATAGACAACTATAACATAGACTAACAATAATTATACATAGATAACATTAAGAATACATAGCCCCTTTCAATAAAAATACATAAATTACAACCATATTTTTATAAAAAAGGAACCTAAAAAAATATGAGAATGTGATAATAGCAAAACACATATAAGCAGCCACTTCCTGTTGTCTAAAAGTCTTATAATAATGTCGGACACCTTATTACTTGTACCATCATTACACTGCAAAACTTCGCAACACTTCGCTACACTTCACCACACTTCACCACACTACACTTCACTACACTTATCGACACTTCACTTCCCCTCATTTACACTTCAATACCCTCTCATTTGGCTTAACCCAATTACATTTCCTATTGTTCTATTTCCCCTCCCATCACTAAACTAGACACATGTATTATTATTTTATACGCCTCAAGCCATACACAAGGAAAATTCACATAGTGTTCGTCCGGAAATCCTGAAGAAAGAATTCAGAAGACCTAGGCGTATACTGAAGGAAAAGTTTAAAAATGGTGTTGGAGAAAGAGCGTGTAAGTTAGTGAATCCGATTATGTGCTTAGCATAGGGATAAAGTGTGGGCTGAACCAAAAGTGGTGATAAAGTTTCGGGTTCCATAAAATTCAAGTGATTTCTTGAATAGTTGAGGTGCTAATAGCAACCCAAGAAGGGTTTAACCCTATTTCTTTAGTTCCTGAATTAGAAAACTGCCATATGACTCGATACTTAATTTATTAAAAAGCAACTGATTAGATTAAGCATATGTAATATTCAGCACTTCTGTATAGTTAAACGATCCTACATAATAGTTGTATAATGAAAAGAAGATGAGGATAAAACAAAGGAACATCGGGTATTTTTAACCTCCGATCGAAGACGTAGGGGAGAACTTATTTTGGTTTGTAATGGTCAAATATAAATATAACTTGTACTGTATGACTTCCGTGTTATTGACATAAAAAACAATTTTATCACCAAAAACTATACTAATTCCTGAATTTAAAAACACAACCTTATGTTTCGACTGTTTTTATAGCCATCTTCAGGGAGGATGAATATTTAAAGACTACACAGCTTTACTACAAAGTTTTGTCAAATGTAATTTCTAAAATGTATAATGTTTGTATGCTATTAAAACATCCATGTGTAGTGTTATATTAAAATTATGTTAAAATCATTATAATACAAGACATTTATTCAAATCATATGCAAGAAAACGTCTTTAAATATTGAAATCTCAACCAGGTTTAATATGTTTTCATTCTTACATGTTGTGCCTCTGTGTATACAACAAGAACGATCACGCTGTTCCTTCCTTGACACGTAGCTCAAATTATGCTTCAGCGTGTGTCTCAAAAACAGTACGAAACCTGCATCTAATTATCTATTTAAGATTTACAAATTATTTTTTAAATAATTTTCAATGTAGTTATCCGGCTAAACAAAAAAAAATCTCCATTGAATTTCTGGACAGTGGAGTAACTTGCACAACATCACTCGTAAGTAAAAGCGCATATTTCGTCGTCTTAAAGAACATATAAACCTCAAAATATACATACGACATTTCGAAACCTACATCTTTCTGAGGAATAAAGTACATATGATACATACTGATGCATGGTACACCACGCTCATCCCATTTCGCGTATTTAAACATCGTCATCATCTCGCAGTCCTTTTTAAGAGAGGCCCATAAATTCTACCAAAGCGAGTTCTCCAGACAGTGCGATCTAGTGTTGCTTATTTTAATTCACAACACCTTCTCGATTCGTTAAGCATATCCAGTAGCAGATTGTGTTTTCTGCCCTATCTTCCCCTCCCTTTATAGTTCCTTCAATCACGATTTCCTCGCAAGATGTGACCAATCAATGTAGCTTTCTTTTGTTTTTTATATGTAGGATGCTCTTTCCTCTAAGACTCTTTGTAATATTTCATCATTTTTCACACGATTGGTAAAACTAAGCTTTTCCATTCTTCTCTAGCAACGTTATACAACTTTCAAAGTATATCTGATTCATTTGAACACACAAATGATATTCGTTGTACATCAATAATTATTTTAAAATTCAAGGGGTTTATTGGATCTATCTGACTCAGAATACAGTCCGGCAGTGGGCTATTGTCAACACGTCATAAATTTCAGTTTTCAGGAAGCCCTAACTGGGGACATTCTATTGACCACATAATTTATAGTAAATTCTGAAGAAAAATTCGAATTCAGCCCACTGAAATCACGTGGTTTAAAACAAGGCAGCTTGAGAATTCGAAGAAATATATTTGGGATCAGACGTCACAGGTATTGTGTTATTTAACGACACTGTGAATTGCTATGTATAAATGCTGTTAAAACCTCAAAACTCGCAAAATATGGTTCAGCTTTTTAAACGGGAAATGTAACAATTACAGCCCGGATAAAATTAATTAAATCTGTTAAGTGCGACTCAGTCTATGATCTGCTGGAACATCAGAGTAGCAGATAATAGAGAGGGTATTAAAACAATTTTTTGTAAGAGAAAAATGTATACGAATATACAAATAACGTTCGTCATACACTAATTAAGGAATGCCGTAAGAAATATTCAACCCTAGGAGAAACAGTGCCGCTCTTCCATCTTTTGAAACATAAGACGCCTCGTCCAAAAAATTCGTGAGTTTTGCAAGATGACTGTAGATTTGTAATAATCCGAATAATGTTAGAGTCAGATTGTCGATTCCTGTAAGAAAATATGAGACCCAGTAAATGCAGATGATTAAGGTATGGACGCGTCAGAAAAACGGGATCATGAATTGTAACAACGAGCAAGCAACATGTTTCCGAGGTGACGATAATGGGAAAAGAGTTACGGGAAGACACAGAGGCGAGGAAAATTTATTTTGTTTCCGAGAGAAGACACAATATATTACGAATTTTATGCAATATAATGCAAAATTACCATACATGAACTTCACGAGATTTTAGGTCCGTTTCATCGAGACAGAAATTATAGGGATACGGTAAGCAAACGCCCTTAAAGAAAACAAAACCTTTTAAGTGTTCTATTTGAAGATGCCGTCAAAAGCTACGATTATATAGCGTTGGTGACATAATTGCGAGATTACAGATTGTATGGATTATGACGTATTCGCAGTTCTCTCCGAGTACTTCATAATCCATATAATTAGGGCCACTAAATCCCAAATTCACTGGCCTGGAATTGACCAAGCTTCCGGTATAAGAAGATGTCTAGTAACCACCTGCGCCACGACAATGCACAAAAATTTGGGGGTGTTAATTAAAGTAATCTACAATGAATAAAAAATTGTTGGCGGTAAGGTAATCGCTAATATAGGTGATACATTAAAATAATGCGGTGAGAAATAAGCCGGAATTGTGTAATTTGTGTGGAAGGTTTGTTATTCAAATCTATCAAATAAACTGGATGTTGCAGCAGAACAGTAATGCATCTTTGGCATTAAGTTCTGTACTGCCCGACGGCCTGCGTACTAGCCTCATGCTCATTCGTCGTCAAAGTGCCCCTGGGCCCGATAATCGCCCTGACACGTTCATGTAGAAAATCGACTGGACCTCCGGGTGGTACTTCAAGAGCGAGCCCCTAACATTGCCTTTCATTTTATTATTATTGTTATTATTATTATTATCATTATTATCATTATCATCATCGTCTCCTTTATGCAGGGTATCCACAAACACATTCCCGAGACAAACTATTTCCCTAGGGGATATATTGTTTCAGCTACACTTTTTTGTTTATGGTGCACCTGGTTCTAGTTCCTGATTATTATTATTATTATTATTAAAATATAGACATTTCGGTTTTCATAAACACTATCATCAATGTAGCCAGTAAAAACTTTAAAAACGGACATTTTTTAAAATGTGTTATTATCTACAAGAAACTCACACGGAAGAACAATTATGAACTAGTTTCGAAATATAAGTTAGAGTTGCACCTGTTCCAACAGTACTTCACTCCCCCAGACCCACCCCTGAAACAAGGCGAGAGTAAAACCACTCTCGACCCAGACGACTCACAAACACACCCATCATACGCTCAACAATTCCTTTCCATAAATATTTCAAATCGTGCAGCCCAATGTCAGATTTCGTGACCCGCTACGGCCCGCAAGCAAAAACGAGATTCACATGTCTATAGTAAGTCCCGTTCGAATACGAAAACCTCTAAATCAGAATGTCGGTAAACAAATAAATAATAATTACGGAAAATAACAGAAATATCTGGGTCACTCGCATTTCTAGCCCCGGCAATGGAGCAAAGATAATTTTGAAAGGAATAATTAAAAAATAGATGCGTTACTGCACCGTTTAATTGAGTGTTTGTGAGTATATAACATATCCAAAAAGAAAGAAAAAAAATTACATTTTGATATTGGAACTCAAGCCTCCGTAGTTTGTCTCCGAAGAGAATTGATAAGACGCATTATCTGGCTCGGCTACGATCCCAGCATTTAAAAACAACCATTTCGCCCCATTCGTCCCTGGCAGCGGAGCTAGCTAACCGCAGACCTGGGAAAATAATTGAAGTTTAATTCATGCTTTAAATTCAAATTAAGCAAATGTATTGGAGGCTTTGCTTACCATAAACGCGGCATGACTGATTATAATGAATGGAAGACAGAGAAACACCACGAATGCACAAATATTGAGAAAGTAAAACGACCCGAATTATGATGGCAACTGTACGTCACGTGACTTCCGGATCGGAACTTATAAAATTTTAGGCCTCTTGATTTTGTTGAACAGAGGGCACATCATCCTGTAACACATTAGAGTGTTCTTCTTTTAAAAAGAGGATATTTCCAGCATCGGCGAACCCCCAGCAAGAAGGACCGATCGCTTTCAGTTGCGCACAACTGCTTATTCAATATACTGGCAGCATGCTTCTGTACGTGGAGGTCGTCATACTGTTTTCTTATCACCAGACGCGACGTGCCGAGACGACAAGAAATTCGTTTCAGGTGTGTTACACATGTAACAGTAAGTAAGCCGGCACTACATATGAATCGTATGTAACAAGCAGAAGAGACTTAATTTGAAAACTACTGTAGCAGGAGTGAATTGTTTTGTTGAACGAAGTTGTCAATTTCTATGGTTACAGAATGTGATGAGTCGGTGGAAGATGAATGAAATGTGAATATGGAACAAAGGTAGAAACAGACTATAAGAGGGGAAAGCAGAAGTACTCGGTAAAAGTGTTTCCCAATTGAACGTTTCCCACCGCAAATCACAAATGGGTTGGGTTGTGAGCAAATCCGACCTCCGCGGTTACAGATCGCCAAATAACCACCTGAGACACTTCACGGCCATAACCTCTGCAGTGTAAACCCTTTCACACCTATTGAGATTGCTGCAATCTTGGAAGTAACGCCGTGAAAGTCGATAGAAAACTACAGACTTCAGGTTTATGTGACCGTGCATCATTAATGTAGGCGAAGAAAGAACCAACGGATGACTCAAGTAACGATGTTTATTCACTTTTAGATTAATTCAACATGTTTCGGGCATCATTATGCCCATCGTTAGGAGACAGACTGAATAGAACCGCGTCTGGTGTTAGCCTGCAGCATAGGGGGTGTGAGGAGACGAATTAATTCGTGCACAATGAGTGAAACCGCTTATGTGTAATAGCGTGTGTTCTGTATGTTAGTGGCTGTCGTAGCGTAGTCTTGAGTTGGG
>Ga0209629_10002575_pt1 | contig 12470 bp, 9 predicted proteins | sample TergutCu122P5_FD_187286 | JGI IMG/M metagenome (GOLD analysis project Ga0209629, IMG submission 187286) | Cubitermes ugandensis P5 segment gut microbial communities from Kakamega Forest, Kenya - Cu122 P5 (SPAdes) (version 2) | ecosystem: Host-associated > Arthropoda: Insects > Digestive system >... | reverse complement strand
GCCGAACTGCGGGAGGGCGTCCGGGGCTTGCAGGTTGCTGATTATGTCCAGGTCGCCCGACAGCATGGACGCGTTCATCGCGTTCGGATCGGCGAAGTACCGGAACGTCACCTGGTCGAAGTGGGCCGGCTCGCCCCAATACGACGCCGACTTCGCCAGCACCACGCTCAGGCCCTTGTTTTGCTGCTTCAGCTCGTACGGCCCCGAGCCCGCTGTGGCCTTCGCCAGGTCGCCCGTGAAGGACGGATCCACCATCATCCCGAGCGTCGAGGACATGTCGTACAGCCACATGATCGATGGACGCTTCAGCTTGATCTGCACATGGGTGGCGTCCACCTTGGACGCCGCATCGACCACCGCGAGTTGGGGCTTCAGGGTGGCCGTCAACCGTTCGTCGGAGGCCAAGCGCTTGAAATTGGCGACGACGGCGTCCGCGTCCACCGGCGCGCCGGAGGCGAACTTAGCCCGCGGATCGAGCGCGAAAGTGTACGTGAGCCGGTCGTCGCTGACTTGCCAGCTTTGCGCGAGGAGCGGCTGGAGTTTGCCTTCGGAGTCTTGCCGCACGAGCGTCTCGTACACGTTGTAGAGCAACACCTGCGGGATGGACGCGGAGGTGTCGTCCCACGGGTTCATCGACTGCGGCTCCAACGTCGCCCCGACGTCCAGCGTGCGGACGTCCGACGCGGCGCCCGTCCCGGTACATCCGGTGGACGCCAGCAGCAACACGCCAGCGAGCACTGCGGCCAACGCGCTGGCGGGCCAGTGGCGACCCGGCCGCCGGGGCTGATTATCCATGAGTGCGTCCAATCGCCGATCACCCGAGCGCGAGCCAGTCTACTGCCGCGCGAACTCACCGATTCGTACACCACGACACTAGCGACGACTCCGCACCGAAACAGGTAGTCGTATCATGTTCTGGGGAAACTGCACCAACAGTGCTTCCCGGGGGGCTCATTCGCTTCGGCGCGACGAACAAGTTTGCTGCGCTCTTTGCTCGATCGTCCCCCAGGCGGCCAACGTGCGCGAGCGACCCCACAACCAACGAGGCAACTAGCGATTTTGAGGCATGACACAGGCGATGGGAAAAACTAAACAAACGACGACGAAGCGACGCATGGCATACAAGTGGATAGCCCTTTCGAACACCACGGTCGGCGTTCTGCTAGCCTCCATCACCGGCAACATCATTCTCATCTCGCTGCCCGCCATCTTCCGCGGCATGAACGTCAATCCCCTCTCGCCGGACGGCGCGAACTACATGCTCTGGATGCTCATGGGGTTCACCGTCGTGACCGCCACGCTGCTGGTCACCTTCGGACGCCTCTCCGACATCTTCGGACGGGTGAAGCTCTACAACGTGGGCTTCGCGATCTTCACGGTCGCGTCCATCCTGCTCTACTTCACCCCCGCGAACGGTGGCACCGGCCTGACCATCATGATCATCTTCCGCCTGGTGCAAGGCGTCGGAGCGGGCTTCCTGTTCGCCAACAGCATGGCCATCATCACGGACGCGTTCAGCGCCAAAGAACGCGGCATGGCGATGGGACTCAACCAGATCGCCAGCATCGGCGGAACGTTAATCGGCCTGATCCTCGGCGGCGTGCTGTCCGCGATCGACTGGCGCCTCGTCTTTCTCGTCAGCGTGCCCGTCGGCTTGTTCGGGACGGTCTGGGCGTTTCTGAAGCTCAAGGAACAGTCCAAGCCGGACAAGACGCAAAAGATCGACTGGTTGGGCAACGCCACTTTCGCCGCCGGGCTGACGCTGCTTCTGCTCGGCATGACGCTGGGGATCATGCCCTATGGCTCGTCCAACATGGGCTGGCACAGCCCCTTCGTCATCGGCGGCATCGGTGGCGGGCTCGTCCTGCTGATCGCTTTCGTGTTCATCGAACGCCGCGTCGCCCAGCCGATGTTCGACATCGACCTGTTCCGGGTGCGGGCGTTCTGGTGCGGCAATACCAGCCTGTTCCTGTCGTCCATCGCACGGGGCGGATTGCAGTTCATCCTTGTCATCTGGCTGCAGGGCATCTGGCTGCCGCTGCACGGGTACAGCTTCGAATCGACGCCGCTGTGGGCCGGCATCTACATGCTGCCCATGACCGCCGGCTTCTTCATCATGGGACCGTTGTGCGGACGCTGGTCGGACAAATACGGCGCCCGCTGGTTCTCCACGGGCGGGATGCTCATTTCCGTCGCCGGATTCGCGGCGCTGAACTTCCTTCCGTTCGACTTCCATTACTCCGCGTTCTTCGTGATTCTGCTCGCTTTGGGAATCGGCATGGGGATGTTCGCCGCGCCGAACACGAGCGCGATCATGAACTCGGTGCCCGCCCGCGACCGCGGCGCATCCTCGGGGATGCGCGCGACCGTCCAGAACTCGGGGATGGCGTTGTCGATGGCGATCTACTTCACGATCCTGATCGTCGGCTTGTCGGCGCATCTGCCGCCGGTGCTCTCCAGCGGGCTGATCAGCGCGGGCGTCCCGGCGTCCGCCGCGCAGCAGATCGCCCACATGCCGCCGACGTCCGCGCTGTTCGCGGCGTTCCTCGGTTTCAACCCGATGCAGGAGCTCATCAGCCCGGACGTCATGAACGCCCTGCCAGCCGCGACGCAGTCCACGCTGCTGGGCACGACATTCTTCCCCGACACCATTGCCCCCGCGGTCATGTCGAGCCTGCACATCGCGTTCTGGATTTCCGCGGGGCTTTCGCTGATCGCCGCGGTCGTGTCCTTCCTGCGCGGCAAACGCTACGTCTACGGCGAAACCCCGCTCCCGGCAAAGGTGCAGATAGCCTGAGCGCGGACGCCCGGAGATGGCGTGGAGGTTCACGTCCGCTTCGGCACGATAGGCTCATCGTCGGCAAGCCGGTGGGCCCACCACCGCAAACCGCGAGCGTGACCCACACCACATCCAATGCTGTCGGGCCGGTCGCACAACCGAAAGGCGTGGCGTGCTGCAGGTCGTGATCCTGGTCGTATGCGTGATCGCGATCTATCTCTCGTGCGAGTGGTTCGTCAACGCGGTGGAGTGGCTCGGTCGTCGCCTGCAGATCGCAAAGATGGCCGTCGGGACAATCCTCGCCGCGATCGGCACCGCGCTGCCGGAGTCGGTGGTGACGCTGGTGGCCGTCACGACCGGCGGCACCGTCGAGGCGAAAGACATCGGGGTGGGTGCCGCCTTGGGCGGGCCGTTGGTGTTGTCCACCTTGGCTTACGGCGTCACGGGTGTCGCGATCCTGCTCATGCGACGCAAGAATCAGCGCGCCGCTGCCCACGCCGCACCGGACGGGGCCGCGACTTCGACCCTGGACCCGGACGCTACGGCCTCGGCCCCGAAGATGGTCGGCAGCCCGGCGGAGTTGAAACGGCTGGCCAAGGACCAGGCATGGTTCCTGCCGATTTTCGCCGTCAAGGTGGGCCTGGGGCTGGTCGCCTTCGCCATCAAGCCGTGGCTCGGGTTGTTGTTCTTCGCCGCGTACGCTGTGTATTTCTGGCGCGAGATCCGGGTGAAGGACGAGGGGCACGAGCCCGAAATGGAACCCCTCAAGCTACAGCCCAAAGCGGCGCAGCCGTCCAGTTGGGTGATCGTCGCGCAGACGCTCGGCGCGCTGGCGGTCATCTTCGCCGCGTCGCACTTCTTCGTCCAGCAACTTGAGGCCATCGGCCCGATGATCGGCCTGCCCGCCGCGGTGACGGCGCTCCTGTTGTCGCCCATTGCAACCGAGCTTCCGGAGACGATGAACGCCATCATCTGGGTGCGACAAGGCAAAACCGAACTCGCGCTGGCAAACATCTCGGGCTCCATGATGATCCAGGCGACGGTGCCGTCCGGCCTGGGCATCTTGTTCACGCGCTGGGAGCTCGACCCGGCGCTGCTGTGGTCGGGCGTGATCACCGCGGTGGCGATCGTCTACCTGCTGATCGCCATGCACCGCCACAAGCTCACCCCGGCTCACCTCGCCGCCACCGGTGGCCTGTACGTCCTCTTCGCGGCCGGGTTGCTCTGGCTGCTGCCGTAGGCGTCCGTCCGTCCGTCTTGAATCGAGCCCGACGCTCGCCTAGAATAGACAGGACAACGCGGGATGGAGCAGCTCGGTAGCTCGCTGGGCTCATAACCCAGAGGTCGAAGGTTCAAATCCTTCTCCCGCTACCAGGGGAGGCCGGGCAGTCCTTGAGGACAGTCAAAGGAGCACCTCGTCAACAACAGCACTCGTCGTGGGCGGGTGCTGTTTGCTTGTTACCCTGTACGCCACGCCGTCGGTTGTACAGTTGCCTACCTCGCTATACAAACGTACAGTCGTCGGTGTGGTTGACGATGTGGACGGACGGGCGCGCATCCTGCGAGCGGCGCTGACACTCTTCGCCCGCGACGGGGACGCCACGATTCGCGGGGTCGCTGCAGCGGCCGGGGTGTCGCCGGCGTTGGTCCAGCACTATTTCGTCACCAAGTCACGGCTGCGAAAGGCCTGCGACGATCACGTCTTGGCCTATTTTCGCGAACACGTGACGACCGGCATCGACGAGATGGGCATCACCGACGCCGACTTCATCGCGGAGATCGAGCAAAGCTCGCCGGTGATCGTCGAGTATCTCGCGCGCATCCTCCTCGACGCGACCCCCGCGGCAGCCGAGATTTTCGACGCGCTGGTCGAGTTGACGAAACGGTATCTGGCCGCCGACGGCCTCGCGAGTGTCGCCGACCGGGCAGCCGTCCTCGTCGCGATGAAACTGGGAACGCTGGTGCTGCGGGCCCACCTGGACCGCAGTCTCGGCGTCGGCGCGTTCGACCCCGAGGGACGCCGGCGCCGCGACGCCGCCGAACTCGATCTCCTGAACCCTAATCTGGCAGACCCGGCCGTCATGGCCGCGGCCCGCAAACTCGTCCAAGAACATGCGGAGGCGATATGAGTGCCGTCATTGAGATGAACGCCGTCACCAAGAGGTACGGCAAGACCGTAGCCCTCGACGGATTCGATCTGCGCGTCGAGCCGGGCCAGATTCATGGATTCCTGGGCCCGAACGGCGCCGGGAAGACCACCACGATGCGGGTGTTGCTCGGCCTGTTGGGGATACAGGCCGGCACCGTCAGCGTCTTCGGCCGCGATCCGTGGCGCGACGTCGCTGCGATCCATGCGCGCCTCGCGTACGTTCCGGGCGACGTGTCGTTTTGGCCGAATCTGACCGGCGGGGAAATCTTGGACATCCTCGCCCGGCTGCGTGGAACCGGCGGCGACCGGAACCGCTGGCTGGACTTCTTCGACCTCGACCCGACGAAGAAGTGCCGCACCTATTCCAAGGGCAACCGGCAAAAGGTCGCGCTGGTCAGCGCCTTCGCGGCGGGTGCCGAGCTGCTCGTCCTCGATGAGCCGACCTCCGGGCTGGATCCCCTTGTCGCTGAATCGTTCGCCCACGCCGTCCGCGCCGAGCACGAGCGCGGTGCGACGATCCTGCTCTCCAGCCACATCCTGTCCGAAGTCGAGCGGCTCTGCGACCACGTCAGCATCATCAAGGACGGACGGCTGGCCGAGTCCGGGCCGCTGTCGAGTTTCGACGCGGACGGACGGTCGCTACAGCAGGCGTTCCTCGAACATTTCGGTGACCAGCGATGATCGCGGTGCTCGTACGCGCCTACCTGCGCCGTTCACGTTGGAGCCTGCTGGTCTTCGTGCTGGCGCTCGGCGGGCTGCCCGCACTGATGGCGGTCTCCACGCGCATCGGCTACCCGACGCAGGCCGACATCGCGGCCTTCGCCCGGGAGTCGATGGCCAACCTCTCCGAACTCGCGCTCCGCGGACCGATTTTCGCCGAGACGACGGGCGCCCTCGTCGCCTGGACGCTGGCGTCGTCCGGCTCGCTCGTCGGCGGGGTTGTGGCGCTGATCTTCATCGTCCGCTACGCCCGTAGCGACGAGCAGTCCGGCCGGGTCGAAATGCTGCTGGGCGCGCGAATCACCCGGACGCAGCAGGTGATCGCCGCAATGGCCACCGTCGCGTTGGCAGGCGCTGGCGTGGGCGTCGTGAGCGCTGCCACGTTGCTGGCGGTTGGCATGCCGGCGGCGGGATCGGTGCTGTTGAGCCTGGTGTTGTGCTGCTCGATCCTGTTCTTCACCGGCGTCGGGGCGACGCTCGCCCAGGTCGCGACGAGCCCGCGCACGGCCGGCATCCTCTCGGCGGTGGTGTTGGGCGTCCTCTTCCTGCTCGCCGCTATTGGGGACGCCACCGGCTCGCCCATCGTGTGGCTGAGCCCGTTCGGCTGGGCCCGGCACGCCGAAGCGTTCGTCGGCGACCGGTGGTGGGCGCCACTCATCGCGCTGGTTTGCGCGGCGGCGTTGGGCTACCTCACCGTCCGGCTGAACCGCGGACGCGACTACACGACCGGTCTCATCGCCGCGCGTCCCGGCCGGGCGCACGCCGCGGCGTGGATCCGCGGCCCACTGACCCTCGCGATCCGGCTCAATCGCGGGACGGTCGTGGCGTGGGCGGCGGCCCTAACCTTCCTGGGCGCCATGATGGGCTCGGTGATGCCAACTCTCGATGCCCAGTTGGCCGGGACGGCGTTCGCCGATTTCGCCGCCCGGCACGGCGGCGGCTCGGTTGGCGAGGTGTTCTTCCAGTTCGTCTTGTACGTGCTCGCCCAGGTCGCGACCGCGGCCGCGTTGGCTGTCGTCCTCGAGTTGCGGACCGACGAAACCAACGGCCTCGCGGAGGCCGTGTTGTCGCGCAGGGTGACGCGGACGCGGTGGGCGATATCCCGCTGGGTGGTCGCCGTCGGGGTCGGGCTGGTGATCTTGATGTTCCTCGGCCTCGGCGCGAGCGCGTCGGGCACGCTCCAGTTGGGGTCGACGCTGGCCTACCTGCCGACGGTGCTCGTGATCGTCGGCCTAGCGCTGGCCCTGGTCGGCTGGCTGCCGCGGGCGGCGGTCGCCGCGAGTTGGACGGTTCTGGGGCTGTTGCTGTTCCTGGATCTGTTGTCGGAGTTCGCCTTGCTGCCAGCCGCTATCGTCACTCGCCTGTCGCCGTTCGCGGCGACCTTCACCGGTCTCTTGATGGGCGGCCTGCCGTTGGTAAGCCTGGTCTTGACAGTGATCGGGCTAGCGCTGGCAGGCGTGGGCTTGGCCGGCCTGCGGCGCCGGGATCTGGCCTGCTGAGGGGAGCTTGCCCCTTGCGCCGAAGCGATTGAGTCCCTGGGACGCGTCGCTGTCTAGAACCCCTCGGGCACCTGTGGGACGTAGGGGGCCGCAAGCGCCGCCAACTCGTCTTCCGTCAGCGTCAGATTCAGGGACGCCAGGGCGTCGTCCAAATGCTCCGGCTTCGTCGCGCCTACTATCGGGGCCGTCACCGCGGGCTGCTGGCGTACCCACGCCAGCGCCACCTGCGCCATCGAGACCCCGCGCGCGGCCGCGATCGTCGCTACCGCGTCCACGATCGCGCGGTCGGCCGCCTCTTGCTGGTGGTACAGCGTCGCGCCGAACTCGTCGGTGCGGGCCCGGAGGGTGTCAGTCCCCCACGGACGCGTGACGCGGCCGCGCGCCAGCGGACTCCACGGGAGCACGCCGACGCCCTGGTCGAGGCAGAACGGGTACATCTCGCGTTCCTCTTCGCGCATCAGCAGGTTGTACTGGTCCTGCATCGAGACGAACCGCGTCCAGCCGCCCAGGTCGGCGGTGTACTGCAATTGCGCGAATTGCCACGCGTACATCGACGAAGCCCCGATATAGCGCGCCTTGCCCGCCTTTACGACGTCGTGCAGCGCTTCCATCGTTTCTTCGACCGGGACGGTCGGGTCGAAGCGATGTATCTGGTACAGGTCGACGTAATCCGTGCCGAGGCGGCGCAGGCTGGCGTCGATCGCCTGCATGATGTGGACGCGGGAAAGGCCCTGCCCGTGCGGTCCGGCGTACATTCGTCCGTTGACTTTCGTCGCGATGACGATTTCCTCGCGCCTGGCGAAATCGCGCAGCGCCCGTCCGACGAATTCTTCGCTCGTTCCGTCCGAATAGACGTCGGCCGTGTCGAAAGTGGTGATTCCCGCGTCGAGCGCCTTTTGAATGAACACCCGGCTTTCGGCCTCCGGGAGACTCCACGGATGCGGACCCCGGCCCGGATCGCCATAGCTCATGCAGCCCAGAACGATTTGCGACACGCGCAGGCCACTGCGGCCAAGTTGCTTGAATTCCATCGCATACCCCCTTGTCATCACCGCATTGCGGCCAAATGCACGCGGCTTCGCTTAATGGCTATTGCCGCTTCGCCAGCAGATCGCGGATCTCGGCGAGCAGTTCTTCTGTCGTAGGCTCCGCGGGCGTTTCAGCTTCTTCCTTCGCCATCCGCTGCTTGAGCGCTTCCACCGGACGAACGAGCCCGAAGTAGACGATTGTGGCCAAGATGACGAACGACACCAGCGCCGTGATAAATGGCCCCACATTCACCGGGCCGATCGACACGGCGTCGAAATTCGGCTGACCGCCGAGCAATCCGATAACGCTCATGATGATCTTGGTGAAGGCGGTCACAACCGCGCCGAACGCGGCACCGAGAATGAATGCGACCGCGAGATCGACCAAGTTCCCGCGCATGAGAAAGTCTCTGAAACCCTTCACAATTTCCTCCCCTGGGGATGGGACGCCCAAACGTTGGTATATATCGTAAGGCCGCCACATCGTGGGCTACGGCAAAGACCTCATGATGGGACGAATCAATACACCATGCCCATCGCCTGGCGGACTTCCGCCAGCGTCGCCTCGGCCACAACGCCGGCTTTCTGGTTGCCGGCGTGCAGCACCGACTCCAGGTAGCCGGGGTCGGCGGCAAGTTCCAGCCGGCGCGCCCGGATCGGCGCGAAGAACTCGTTGACCGCTTCAGTGACAAGCCGTTTCAGCCCGCCGCCGCCGCCGTCGCCGATCTCGGCGGCCACGTCCTCGGGGGTGCGGCCCAGGCACAGTGCCGCGATCATCACCAGGTTCGACACCTCGGGACGGTTCGCCGGATCGTACGTGATGTGCCGGTCCGAGTCGGTGACGGCCTTCTTGATCAGCCGGGCCGTGGTGTCGGAGTCCATGCCGAGTTCGATGACGTTGCCGCGCGATTTGCTCATCTTCGTCCCGTCCAGGCCAAGGACGTTCGCCGCCGTGCTGAGCAGCGCCTCGGCCTGCGGAAACACCGGACGGTCGGGCACCGCCCGGCCATAGCGCTCGTCGAAGCGCCGGGCGACGACGCGCGTCTGTTCCAGGTGCGGCAGTTGGTCCTTCCCGACCGGGACGAGGTTCGCCTTGCAAAAGAGGATGTCGGCCGCCTGATGGACGGGGTAGGTCAACAACAGCCCCGACAGCGGACGGTCGCCCGCCGCCTCGGATTCGGCCTTGACCGTCGGGTTGCGCCGCAACTCCGAGTCGGTGACCAGCGCCAGGAACGGCAGCAGGAGCTGGTTCAGCGCGGGGATCGCCGAGTGGGTGAACACGGTGGTCTTGGCCGGGTCGATGCCGATGGCCAGGTAATCGGCGAGCAGGCTGTAGACACGCTCGCGCAGCGGGCCGGTGCCGTCGCGGTCGGTGATCACCTGGTAGTCCGCGATCAGGACGAATGTGTCAACCCCGGCGTCCTGCAGCCGAACGCGGTTGGCCAGCGAGCCGAAGTAGTGGCCCAAGTGGAGGTTCCCCGTCGGCCGGTCGCCGGTGAGCATGCGGAACTTGCCCGGGTCCGTCTGGATTTCGCGCTCGATCTCGGCGCTGCGGGCCAAACTGCGTCGCAGTGAGGCGTCCGAGGTGGAATTGGCTAGAACGTCGCCGGCATCGTACGGCTCATCGGACACGCGAAACCCCTTAACTCATGTGCGCACCTGTCGAAAGGACCATCGAAGATTACCAGAGCCGGATTCCACCGGGTGGATTCCTCAACCGCTGCGGTCCGCGATCTTCGCCCAGATGCCCGGGGCCGTCGTCTCGCTGCCCAGGTCGTGGCCCGTCTTCCCGTCGCCGTGGTAGTCGGATCCGCCGGTCACGAGCAGCCCGAGCTGTTTCGCGAGAGCCCGCAACTGCGCACGGTCGGCCTGGTCGTGGTCGCCGTGGTCGACCTCCAGACCGTCCAGCCCGTGATCGTTCCGGAGCCGCGCCAACACGTCCGGGGTGAGAACCGCCCTGCTCACCCGTCCCCACGGGTGCGCGATCACCGCTACTCCCCCGGCGCCGTGGATCAGCCTGATCCCCCGGACGACCTCCACGCTGTAGCGAGGTACGAACGCCGCCCCGCCGTCGTCCAGGAAACCCGCGAAAGCCTCTTCGCGCGAGGCGATGTATCCCTTCGCGACTAGGGCGTCCGCGACATGCGGGCGCCCCACCGACGGACTTCCGCCGCTCTGCGCGTGGACGTCTGCCAGGGTCACCGGCATGCCCAGTTCCTCCAGCTTCGCCAGCATCGTTGGCATGCGGCGCTCGCGTCCGGTACGGATCTTGCGCAATTCCCCGCCCAACCGCAGGTTCGCGGTGTCGCAGCCGTACCCGAGCAGATGGACGCTGACGCCGTCCAGCTGCGCGGAGATCTCGACGCCGGGCAGCAGCCCGATCCCCACCCGGATCGCCGCCGCGTGGGCGGCGGCCAGACCGTCGAACGTGTCGTGATCCGTCAGCGCGACTACGTCCAGCGCGGCCGCCTTGGCGCGTTTGACCAGGGCTTCCGGCGTGTCAGTCCCGTCCGAGGCCCGGCTGTGTGTGTGCAGATCGATGCGCATCATCCCAGCATCGCCCGCATCGCACCGACGCCGACGCTCATCCGAGCGACATCCGGCGTTCCATCGCACACTTCATGGATCGTCTCGGCGCGAGCGAGCACCCGCGGCGAGGCGTCGATCCAGGCGTCCACGACCGCCTCGGGCGACTCGTCCGCCGACGCCCCGGACAACACGCGTTGCACCAGGTCGCCGTGGGCCCCGCTGACGTCGTCCCGCAGCGCGGCGCGGGCCATCGTGTCCCAACGGACCAACTGCGGCAGCGACTCGATCTGCGCGGCCAGGACGTCCAGGCCCAGCCGCGCGCCGAGGCGCGTGTACGCCCGCGCGACGCGCGGCACGTCCACGCCGAGGTTGTGGGCGACGTGCACGACCTCCAGCGCGAGGTGCGAGTGCCGCACCATTTGCAGGACGGCCGCGACTTCCGCGGGGGCCCCGTCGGCCACCCAGCGTCCGTAGCGTTCGTCGGCTTCGGCACGCTGGAAATCGGTCATGTACTGGTAGCCGGCGGTCAGTAGCTGCGCGGCCTCGGGTGAGTACTCTGCGACTGTCGCGGTCACGTCCACTGGACGGTGGTTGTGCAGCAGCCACCGCGTCGCCCGTTCGACGCCACGGCGCAATTCCATCCGCAGGTCGGTGACGACCGCCGCATTGACGGCAGTCAGGCCGCCCAGAGTGGCCTCGTACTCCCCCACCCCGAAGATCGACCGCGCGGCCAGTTGCGCCCGGAACACGTCCGACACGCCAGCGCCGGTCTCGGTCGACAGGCGGTGGTAGGCCGTGATGCCCTGCGAATCGACGAAGCGGTTGACCGCAATCGTGGCGACGATCTCGCGCGCCAGGCGATGCGACGGGATTTCGTCGGCGAACTTCTCGCGCAGCAGCGGTGGGAAGTAGTCGGTCAGCCAGCCGTGCAGGTACGGGTCTTCCGGCAGATCGGTCTCCAGCACCATGTTGGTCAGCTCGATCTTGGTGTACGCGAGCAGCACGGCCATCTCCGGCCGGGTCAAACCCTGCCCGTGCGCAGCCAGCACCGCCATTTCCGCGGACGTCGGCAACGCTTCCAGCGCCCGGTCGAGGACGCCGAGATCCTCCAGCGTCCGCATCCAGGTCTCGTGGTCGCCGACGAGTTCGGCCGAACGGGCCATCGCGTTCGACAGTGCGAGGTTCTGGTCGATGTTGTGCCGCAGCACGCTCTTCGCCACGTCGTCGGTCATCGCCGCGAGAATCTCGTCCCGTTCGGCCTCGGCGAGCTTGCCTGCCGCGACCGGACCCGACAGCAGAATCTTGATGTTCACCTCATGGTCGGACGTGTCCACACCAGCCGAGTTGTCGATGAAGTCCGTGTTCACCGCCCCGCCGGTGTGCGCGTACTCCACGCGTCCACGTTGCGTCCAACCGAGGTTGCCGCCTTCGCCGGCGATGCGTGCGCGGACCTGCCCGCCGTCCACCCGTACCGGGTCGTTGGCCTTGTCGCCGACGTCGGCGTGCGACTCGGAGGAGCCCTTCACGTACGTGCCGATGCCGCCGTTCCACAACAGGTCGACGGGCGCGCGCAAGATCGCATTGATCAACTCGGGCGGGGTCAGGTGCTCCACGCCGTCGGGGATGCCGAGGACGCTACGCACCTGGTCGCTGATCGGGATGCTCTTAAGCGTGCGTGGGTACACGCCGCCCCCTTCGGAGATCAGCGATTCGTCGTAGTCGGCCCACGACGAGCGCGGGAGCGCGAACATGCGCTTGCGTTCCGC
>Ga0209629_10002574_pt1 | contig 12472 bp, 9 predicted proteins | sample TergutCu122P5_FD_187286 | JGI IMG/M metagenome (GOLD analysis project Ga0209629, IMG submission 187286) | Cubitermes ugandensis P5 segment gut microbial communities from Kakamega Forest, Kenya - Cu122 P5 (SPAdes) (version 2) | ecosystem: Host-associated > Arthropoda: Insects > Digestive system >... | reverse complement strand
TATATATATATATATATATATATATATATATATATATATACAAGACTAGCATCAAACGAAATATTCTCTCCATAAAACAAAATACATCGGAAAGTAGGTCGGGCTAAGGACTTATCAGCACCCCTGTAGTGCATTTACGTCCTATGCATACGTTAACAATTACAACCACGGACATGTTACGTAACTGTGACTCTATATTCATAAATTTTAACGAAGCATAATTCTGCAACATTCGTAAGTACACACAAGGAAACAGATTAATAAATGTGTTCTTATTATTTAATAATTGTTGGTGGCCTCAGTGAACCAGTAGAACTTTCAACGAACTGTGTCGAATGTCTGATAGACTGAAATAAGAAAGTTTAAACCGCTACTAAAAGTCAGGAAAAGACTTAATACAGGAGAGAGGAAGAATTAACCTGCTCAAACTGGAAAGAATTGGTGAAGTCTCGCTATCTTCTATACCAGAGTAGGTGGAACTAGAGTAAATGTATGTTGTTACCCGTACAATGCAGTATAATGAGTTCTGCTGCTTCCTACGAGAGCGCGTGGATTCATCTGGGCAGTTTGCCTGCAGATCGTAAATTTTTTCGGAGTGACGTTTCTTTGAATATGAGTAAACACCAAACAGTGGCAGGGCGCCATATAATACACCTTGGAAATGGTTGGTACTTTGTTCTGTGTGCAGTTATGTGTGTTCTGTCTGTGACGATTAACGGGACGAAATATATAACAAGGGTTTTGCCTCGCAATAAGAAAGGAGCAGTCAGTTATAATTTATTTCACTCGTTTACTATTCGTTCTCCAGATATTTGAACATTTCTTTAAAAATACCAATTTTTCTATATTTAATTAAAAAATAAATTCGTAGGTAAAGCATAAAACCTATCTTTTCCATGCTCCCAATCTGGCAACAGCGAATCAGACGAATGTACTGTTTCAGAAATTTCTTGTTACGAAAGCAGTCAAAAATATAAAAGGGATGACAGCCTTTAATGCAGTACAAAGTGGTGCAAATTCTTCCCGCAAGCGTCATTTATTCACAGGATAAAAATGAGTTCTATTTTGATATATGACAAGTACAATTTCGCTTGTAAACTTTGTTAAGATTGGAGAAATTTTTACCGTAAAGTGTCTCGTAAATGATACTCAGACTTGCAGCTAGCAGGCGCTTGAATAGCGTTTCGGAAATATTGGTGCTGAAATACTAGAATGTGACATCTGAAGTTTCCAGTGTGGAGAAAAAGCACATTGTGATCTTTTGGCGCATGACAACGTGCATTCCAATTTTGTAAGATAACATTTGGAAGTTATATGACTCGATCCTCAGGGTCTCTAGAATTAAGCAATGCCCCTCCCGCTGAAACGCCTATGCCCAACTTTCACTCCACACAGCTGCATAAACCAAAAGTTAAAAAAATAATTATTCAGTCAGGTTCCCTCTTTTCCTTTACAGAAAGCTTGTTGCCCTTCAGCTAAGAATTTTTTTCCTCCTGTCTCTTATTTTGAAACGTAAGAATAAAAATAATTAGATGCCTTTGAATCAGCAATTTTATTGTACCTTACACAAAGAGAATGAGACAGATTGGGTGTGTTTGAGAAGAGGACACCGAAAAAATATTTGGACTTAACGGGGAGGAAAACGTGACGGGAAATCTGATAAAACTGCAAAATGAGGAACTTCCTAGTGCTTACTGTTCATTGAACATTCTTCACATAATCAACTAGAGGAGAATAAAATGGGCGAAGCGTGTAACACGCAAGGAAGAAATCGGAAGGGTGTATGAAATGTTGGTAGAAAATAACATAGAAAAGCGTTTGGAAGGCTTCGTCTTGTATGGGAGGAAATATAAATATTAATTATAGAGAAATAGGATGGGATTAGTAGGTGGGGTCTGGACACATCTTGTTCAGGACACGATCCATGCCCGGCTCTTGTGAATGAACAATAATCTAATCCTTTCACTAATAAACTCTACTCTCTTAAGTGCTGTTACTATTCTCCGAAGTATTCTCCAAATTTGCTGTCAATAATTGAAGATTTCCTTTTTGCCTTAGAAAAAACACAATCCCCTGCACTCACTGTACCTCCTTTTTCCCACCTAACCTCTCTTACACTCACTACATCTAATTTATACTTCGCTGTTTCCTTTGGAACTGTCGATTGTGTCCCTGATTTGTACAGGCGTCTCACATTTCATTTACAAATCTCATGTCCTTTTTCATTGCTTAGTTTGTATCAAACGATCACTCCTGGCCCGACTCAACCAGTTTCCACTTCGTAACAAGACCAGCTCGTGAGGTATGGATTTGTTGGCACCTCGCCCAACACCCAAGCTGGAGGACCAACCCTTGTCCGCCATTGCTTATTCAATATAATCGATTTACAAACGTGATCATTTAAGGAGGAAATATTCGTATCCCACAACTGTAGAGTAATTTGAGTTAAAATTATGAAGCTTATGATTAAAGTGCATGTACAATTTGTCTAATAGCATTTTAGATCATATAGCGTGCAGTCATGAAACTGCTGTTTCTAAAGAGCATCAGGCTCCCTGAAGGACATGTGATTGGCCAAGCAATGACCAGTAGTATGTCCTAGACCTTCTGCCTGCTCAGATGTAGTGTATACTGAGGATCATTAAAGAGCGGTGTTCTAACATACATGTGATCATTAATGTTTGAAATAAGTGTGTATTTGCAACCTTATTACAAAAGTAGTGTGGAAGGTCTTGTGTAGTGTAAGGGACCTTCTCGCTATATTTACTGGGCGCCTGATAGAGGTTTCTGGGAAACTTGGTGGGCGGTGCGTAGGATTTAATGTGCTTCCACGTAACCTCACTGATTTTCCGCCGCTCAGTGAGAGATTCGAACTGAACTTATTCTGAAAGAAAGTGCTAAGAAAACAGTGTTTTCAGTTTCATCATTAGAGCCTGGGCTTGCCGTGAATAACGTGGTTGTCATGTTTGACGCGTGCATGCAGGCCGAAGAAAACCATTTCAGATAGTGAACAAGAACCTTATATTAACTGCAATGGATTGAACAAAAACGTGTAGATCCGGAATCAATAGCAAACTGGAATGGCGGCGATCTCTGCGCTGTCTGGTATCACTCATTGACCTGAGTGAATAATAATGTCACTTGTCAGATAAAACAGTATCCCTGTTGTACTAATAGGGACTATTTTAATGTGTTTATGGACGCATTAGCTTCTGAAGCCATTCGCGCCTGCCCACGAATTAGGCCACATAGGTTACATAATGCTCATAGGTTTACGAAAGAATTAGAAAATGGATGAAACGTGCATGATGAAATATGACAATGTCTCGTAAAAAAAGGCTAAAACAAGGTTTAAAATATGAGGGTCATGGCACAGTATGTCACTGATTGTGCATGGCCGCGAAAAGGCTCGCATGTGACAGCATATCTTGGACACTCAACTAAACCGTGTTGAGCATGCAGGTATAGTTTACAGGCGTCACACATGCGAGTGAGATTCCCGGAAAAAGGGTGGCTTAGTGTCAGTTGCCTGTAGCCGACTAGCAGTCCAGTCACCGTTAATATCAACTCTAGGACCAGAAATGCACAAGTCCTCCACTGGTACACCACTGGTTCCACCTCTCATAGCTTGCTGCATGCGATTATGATCCCTGTGAATCTGCTGTTCTGCAAAATCTACTGGGGGCAGGCAATTCTGAAACGCATATTTGTAAGAAAATATAAAATTGTTACCTAGAAGAGTGACGTAGCATGCAGTGGAAGCATTGTTAGATGCTCCAAAATAACATAACCTAGCACTACAAAAGATGAGAAGACCACGGTGTTTTTTTCTAATGTTTTGGAGGAAAATTTTGTTTCCATCTTTAGGGTAGATGTTCCTGAAGATGGAGGCAGCAGGGTACACCGAAACTTGGCTACCACTCAGAAAACTACGTATTGTAAACCGGAAATTCGGAAACTTAATTTTAATGGCGATCAAACCCCCAAATATGATCATTTATGTTGTGTAGAACCCATGCGTAACAGATAATTTTTGGACAATAAAATTACCTCGTAATTTTACTGTTACCTTTGCGACGTTTGCTGCTCTTTGCAGTATTTCTATAGCGTTTACGGAATGTGCTCAATAAAAAATACTGCGTGGAGAGATCATGTTTGAATGATAAACTTTTGTATTGATGGTCTTATTTTTGGATGATCTCCACACAGTGTTTATTTAAAGATTGGTGTATTAGGTTTTAGGCAGATAGACTAAACTGAATTTTAATTTTTTTTTGCAAACGTGATTGAGGTTCAATAGTACTCATGTATTCTGAGAGCCAAATCCACTGTTAATAGACTGCCAGTTTTACCAGCCTCTTTGTATATCATTGAAAGTTTGTAGGCGAATAGGTTCATTTTTGGAAAAGTTAAAATTTTAATGTTATAAACTACATTTTTACACCAATATTATATCAGAATTTTTAGAAAATTAACGAAATTATACCACTTACCTAGGTTTCCTTCCTTTTCTCAAGATGGGGAAACGTGAACGAAAAACGGAACAAACGTGGAGAGCAGAAGATCCAAATAAAAATTTAAAAGCTTTTCGAAAAGCAACATGTCTGTTCAAATTACAAGTCTTGGTTCGTCTGGGACCTAGCGCAATATTTATGTCGTTTCTTACCAGTGTTTCGAGCCACATATCTATCCCATATTCAATGGTCAAGAATTCCAAATACCACAAGTATGCACGGGTCGCAGAAGAATTTCTGGGGATAAGACCACGAATTCAACGGGTGAGCAAACCCTCTTCACTTTTGGCGAAGAAAGTGGCTTGGCAGTTAGAATTGTTCACCAAGTTCACATCAAGAAATTTAATCTCTGTTCAAACTGTACTTCCGTAATCTACTTTCCACGCGAACATAACATCTTCAGCTAACTAAGTAAAATACGGGAAAAGGCTCCATTTTTTATCTACATTACATGTACTGACGACAGCAGCGACGGGTAGGGGGAAATAAACACAAATGATACGCAGAAGAAGAAATATGTCCCTAGTTGCCGAATTTGAATCTTCGAGGCGTCCATATAAGATGAGGTTGAGGACATTTGCCCCAAAACTCAGACGAAGATACATCTTGTGTATTTTGCAGTAAATAATACATCTGCCGGAACTCACCTTAAGTTCGTCACTGAGTGCCGAGTAAGAAATGCTCTATATTATTTTGTTGGCGCAAGAAGCGGTGGAGGATCAATTTGTGGAAAAGGCATGTTAAAAATGTTTGAAGTATAGAATGTAGAAGCCACATGATAATATTAGAAGATTATACATATATAACCAAATTTAAAGTTTGCTCAATTTGTAACAGAGATGGTCCCGTTCACCATAATAGTTGTTTCTATTTACTCGCAACCAGGCCCGTGAATGGGAGGAATTTAAGCCTTTACATAATTCAACACAACGTTTCGTGTCGGACAGTAACAGAACAGATAAAAGGTATGTTATTGCTGAAAAGGCTGTAAAGGAAATGGAAGAATCACACGAAAGATATTTATAAGTATCTTTGAACACAGCCACTAACCCGGAACAGTTTCGGCAGAGCGTATTAACCATTTAAAGACGAAGCGCAGACTACTTTATTTAAAAGCCCAGTTCATAACGTGCAGTAAACACTTTTAATCTCGGTTATATAAACCAAAGGGTTTATGATGTAAGTGGCACAATTCTCTGTTTGTTCTGAGATAAATACAAAACACTTAAATACAGCGTGGACAGAGCGTACAATTGTTGATTGTTAAACTTGTTGGTGCATCACGTAACCAGTAGGCGTTAAAAGTTTAACAGTACTGAAGCTCATTACTTCGCACGATAAATTCTCCAAAGTTATTATTATTATTATTATTATTATTATTATTATTATTATTATTATTATTACTGACCAGTTGAGTTGTCACTCGGTTATAATGTAGAACAAAAAATGGCTGTTTAAAATAGAAGAAAGAATTTAGTATTCAAATTTTTTTCAGTTCCACATTGGGCTCCCTTACACATGGAAACCTTTCTTTCTCGTCCTGAATATGGCTTCATTAAAAATCTGGAAATCGAAGGGTTTGGTTCAGGGTGGGATAACTAAAATAATATTTACATTCCTTTCGTTACCGTTTTGATTTGGCTTAGCAAGCCGAGGTTTAGTTACGTATGTTATTTAATATGATTATCTCATTACCATAAAGCATGTGGCAGAGATGTTCCTTACACAACAAAACTCTACGATTAATATTAATCATATTAAAGAATAACGGAGATAAAAAATATTACGGTTGTTCCAAGGAGATTCCTAACACTCTATGTGATCATACTCTTCATCTAGAATTATTACTGTTATTAAATCGAAGGAAAGGTGAAGAACTACAACTGTAACAAGCAATATTCTTTTCAAAAACACAACCAAATTTACGTCGTAAGATGTATACCCTCAACTGAAGAGACTGATATGTGACGAAATAATTATACGAAAATAGATTTTATGTGGGTATACACGTATGTGCTGAAAATAAAGAAGGCAGAAAAGATTTTAGTGTCTCTTTTTTGTAAAATTGGTGCTGGATGATAGGGTTACGTATCTTCATGACAACATAACAAGGGGTTGCATGCATTAATAAAAACAGAAGAGTTGTGAACTTTTCAAGAAAGACCCTGCGTTTTGGTTGAAATATTTAGTTCAAACCACATTTTCGTACTTTCTTATTTACCTGTAATTTTTCCCTATAGTAATAGCGTCATGGCAGGGAATTTTACTCATATCGTGTACAGATATACAGCCAATCAAAAAATTACTTCTGTACGATTCCCGCGACAATTTTTCACACTTCCAATTAACAACTACCTGGACTTTGTCCATTCACTTGTATTAAAAATAAATACTTAACACACTGATCTCAAGAGTAGTTACGTCTATCGGGTGCAAATAAGTGTGCTCTGACCTCATTTTTAGCTGGAGTTTGGGGGCATTGAAACCGACCCTGGAACTTCGATGAATATCTCTGTTTGTGCCGTGGAGGAATACTGAGTGGGAGAAAAAGTGTACCTGAAATCATTGCTAACCTCAGTACTAGATGGATGGAATTTTTCAGTGTCATACCCCGCCTCTTTTACTCCCAGAGAAAGAACATCTCCTTATTTAATGGAAGCCTGGGCTTGCTTCAGAGTCGGTTAGGACGGTTCTGGAGAAAATAAAATATCATTGAAACTGTGAACAGTCAGTACATTGCCTAGCCCCTAAAGCCTACCGACGATGCTGTCTCAGCTTTATCTCCGGATCTCATTGTTTTATTAATTGTTTATTTTTTGTTATTAGGCGATGAGAAGTCCATGATGAAAATGATTCCAAAATAGAAATTATTAGGCATCACGATGCCTACAGAAGCGAAAAATTCACCCCCTCTAAGTTTGTGTGACTGTACAATCTGTCACACATATGCACTTTCTGCCTACCTTATGCCCCATTGTTAAATTCCTAACAGTGCCGACCTGGTAAAATACAAAGAACGCTAATTTTTCTTGCTAGTTATGTGTGTGAAACTTTGCCTGTCACTTTAATGTTGATTGTGTTCGTAAATATGACGCTGAGGAAGATTTTGTGCCTGATAAGGAGGAAAATGCAGGAGGGTGGAGAAATTTGCCTGGCAAGGAGCAAAATGATTTATTCTACTCGTCATATATTATCAGGGTAAACAAGTCAAGGATAATGTGATTGACAGGGCATATGGCAAGTACCTGAGAGAAGAGAAATGAATACAAAATGTTTTATGGAAAACCTGACAGAAAGACAATTTGGAAGACCAGGGCGTCAATGGGTGTGTGATATACGTAAAATGGATCTTAAAGAAATGGGACATGATTATGTGGACTAGATTAGTCTTGCTCGCAATAAGTAAATACTGTGGGTCTTTTTATTACAGTAATGAAAGTTCGAGTTACTTAAAATGTAGGCAATTTCTCGGCTAACTGAGGAAGTGTTAAATATTCATGAAGGGCTCTGCTCTATGGAGTTAGTTAATAACAGTGAGGTAAGAGCAGCACTTGTACGACTCCCTGTTGTATAAAATAGTCCAAAATTTTCTGTTCAAACAGCTTCTGACGGATTATAAATAGATAGTTACTGATTCTTAGGCCTACGTTTATAGATTATCTGGGACAGTATAAACTGTAATAAATCTTAAGATATGGGTTGAATATGGAGCGAAGTTGACGTTATCTCCGATAAGAATGATTTGGTTATTGGCCATGTACAAAGATTACCACACACAAGTAGAGGTAGCTAACCGCATAGTGATCCCTATTTACACGACACCGTTAAGAATATTCTTAAAACAAGAAGACTCGTGTGGAGCAGAAAGTCTGATTTTTGTATTCTGGATTTGTCCCTTTCGAATAGGTCAATGTTGGCCCCAAAGTTTTTCGTGAAATTCTTTGTCCTTTCAGGAAATTCTAGGCCATTATCTCGATCTGGCTACGAAAACTGCCCGCCAATTCCTTTCATATTCTTTTTGCACCTTTCATTTTAGCATCGACTTTGTATAGTTTGAAATGATGATATTGTCCTTAAATAAACCATAGAAGATCTGGAGAGAACTTCCGATGCCCGATTTTCTCGAAAAGATATAAGCCCTGTTTTAAGGGTGTCGACTGAAGTAACCTCCAGACAAAAGTCGTGTACTGCTTTCTGTCCCTCTGACACTAGAACCTTAGGTTACAATAACATTCTGAGTAAGGATGTAGGTACGTAGGTCTGCGTTTGGTTAGTCTTCCTGTATCGCTCCTATGCCAGTAGATTCCTTGCGATGGGCACTCCAGCTTAAAGAAATCTCGCTCAGAATCTAATCAACGATTTACAAACCCCAAACAAATAGGGTGTGGGCCCAATTGGCCTTAAGTACCACTGGGTGTATGGATATTGTGAAGCTAGTAAGACCTACGCACAATAATTAGGCATATAAAATTTAGCAATTAATTTAAGTGCATAACTTTCATTACGGACTGTTCTTATTCAGACTGTGTTAACAGTGTTCAATGTTATCTTAAAGCCTGGCACGGCTGTTATGATATCTTTCTTAAAATCATAGCTACAAATATGGAAAGAGTATATAACAAATACTTTTACTACAAATACTGTAACAAATAGGCTGAAGTAATTGTTAAGTCTTCAGGAATTTTATTGGAACATGCAGGTTGGGCATAGGGTTAAACTGAAAAATAATATTAAATTGGATCTTGACGAAGGAGACCAAATGCTGATTAAAGGTCTTCACAGGGAAAGATTCTTCATGGCAGCTGTAATATTCAGATTTACTAATAAAAAAGGACCACTTATTAATGTACAATAGCATAAGATTCTGAAAGAATGCCCTTGGCCACTTAGACTCTTCACACTGAACAGCCTAGCTACATCCAACAAACAGTGCAAGAGTAAGTTCTGTGAAAATTCCAGTGACGCCTGCTTTACTTAAATTACTTAATTTCATGATAAGATAAAAAGAGTGCTGTACAATAACTTTGTAATCAGCGGTCAATTGCACGCAGTCCTATAGTTTCCACCGGTTTAGATTCATAACGTGCCATATTTTTACGATGTAGAATGAATGACACGCTTAGTCACCACTTTCGTTACTGTCAATAAATATGACAGCACGTATAAGAGGTCTTCAGTTACTTCTGTCATCTACTGACATGAACAATTTTTCCTTTTTATTTTAAACCGTGTATCAGTTACACTCCCTTCCCGGTTTCATCATCTCATTGCAATTGCTGTTTCTTCTTTAAATAAGTTCATTACTGTTGATCTCCATGCATTCCTAATGTTTATTTTAGGCCTACATAATGTTTACTTTCATTTCGTCCTAAACTGTCATTGTCTATCAAACGTGTCATTATTTACTGGACTGTAAATTATTGTCTGTTATCCTCTTACACGAAGAGCATTGGGTTTTGTAGAATAGTACTAGAAACTATTACGAAGAAAAGAACATCTACTGTGTATTCATCTTCGTACCAATATATACGACTTTACAATAATCTTCAACAAATTAAAGAACAGTAGTACGATGTTTCGTCACATAGAAGAAGTTTATAAAAACTGTTTGACAGTCTCCTACTACCTATTAAACCTCTAATATTTACCACATTATGTCTATTCCACTCTTCCTACTGTAATATTAAATGCAAGGCCATTAGTTATAATGAGGCTAATTTGTAAAACATGATACACAAAACAGAGTTCACGGCTTAAAATTTTATCCTCTGATCCCATTTCGTATCGACACAACAGTAGCTTCTCACATCTCGGCATCTCCCTCTGTATACAATCTAAACCTCACATTACACCATAACACATCTATGTGGAAGTGGATTTTAATTTTTAAAATGAGGATTAGTATGGATTAATTATTTTGCATGCCATAATGTCATACATCCTCTGCAGCACTGCTGCTTGACGTCGACGGTTGCCAGGAGCTGTCAGTCTGCAAAGTGCAGCCGCTTCGTATCGAGTGATTTATCCCATGGGATTCTCGCTACGATAACTTAATTACATTTGTCCTGTAACCTGCATCGTAAGCAAGTTAATTTCATGCTCTACAGAAGTGCCAGCTTTCCTGCATTTCACCCAGTATTATATTTTTTAGTCTTATGAAAAGCCCATGTCAGGTATATAACTAGCAACAAGGTGTGGTTTGTGTTATAAATAGATTCGGCTTTCAAATACTGCAATATTTTTTAATTCTTTTTCTTGTAATTATATGTGGAAACGATATGATTACTACTTCGAAAGTATTTGCCGTTCCTTTTTGCCAAAACGTACGTATGAAAGTATTCACCACTCCGAACACTACTGGGGGTTACGAGAACTCTATTTTCGAGAAAAGAAAACCTATGTGTTGTTTTTTCCAAAAATCTGTGGATTAGATCCTAATTTAAAAATTATTCTCCCTGACCTTTGTGTTGTCAGCATCAATGATAAATTGTTTAAAGTTCTGTGTGGTTGCTTTTGTGCAATATAATAATACTAACAAGATAATTTACCCTAGTTGGGCCTGCGGAATTTTCTTGTGTAATTTTATTACTTTTAATTTACAATACGAATTTTCAAACCTGGCCGTCGTTAACGGATGCATGACGGAGAACATGAGAGCAGTACACTTCTCGGATAATTCTCTTTACAAACATTTATACTTGGTGAGAAATAATTCTGAAAATTTCCTAATTTATTATTTTCATTTAAGTCTTTTCTTAAAACGGAAACTGCATGCATAATCTGGATGGGAAATCAGATTGCACTTCCGGATGCTTTTGTCGAGATTTCCACACGTGTTTACAAAATCCGTTTCTATTATTTTGCATGGTTCAAGAGATCCTCAGTAGATGTTCACTGTTATGTCTCCTTATAATTTTCGATGAATTTTGTGCAGTTGATCATAACAACATTAATGTTCAGCAAATGTTCTCCGTTGCGTATCCGAGTTTCCAACTTACCAAAGAAACAGTGTCGTACCAGACTCGAAAATGTGCTGCTTTTTCCAAAATTATGCCACTCCACTCTTTGAACATTTATTAAACACTTATAATAATTTGGCCGAGTAGTCACCAAATAGGCCTAATGAAAACTCAGCAACTTACCGTGTAAGTAAATAACCAACGAGATGCAGCTTTTGTTTCACTTGGTTTATTATCACTCTACATGTTTCGGACACGGTTCGTGTCCATCTTCAGGAGTAGTATACAAAACAGTAGAGGCAGCCACCAATGTGTGTCAATGCATGTGGGGTGGTATGTGTGCGTTGAAACAGGGTAGGGTGTCTATGAGGATGATGTTGTGTAATGGTCCTCCCTCCTACACCATATTAGCACGTTCTTGAGTGTAACTTTGTTGCACGGTACCATGAACGTAAAATTCAGCAACTTACCTAACAAAACCTAATCTCATAACCTAAGATATAAAATGTCGCACGCTCTAGCCAAATGTGTTACGCGTTATTATTATTATTATTATTATTATTATAGTTAACAGCCGTAAAGCTTATTACCGAATTTGTAATTCTCGAGAACACATTCGAATTCGCCAAAACTGGTGATGTTCAGGTAGGGTAAATAATAACTTATTGCAATAGACTCGCGGGCTTGCTGTGTTTATCAGCTACTATGCCTTGCACACACTTTCTATGTGGCAGTTACGTCTCTACCTGAAAAACAGATTTCAGGAGGGAGTTCTGTCGGCCTGCAGGAAGTTCTGTCGGCCTGCAGCAGGCCCAAATCTAAACTTTACAGAAGTGTTTTAAGTGTGGAAATAAAATGCCAACTAGATGCAACAGAGGTTTTTATTGCAGATCTTTTTGCGTGCTCAACATGTTTCGGGCACCACTATGCCCATCATCAGGAGCTCAAGAGTATTATACGGTGGTTGCTGCCTGTGGTATTTCGTGCTGTGGTTTTCAA
>Ga0209629_10002573_pt1 | contig 12472 bp, 10 predicted proteins | sample TergutCu122P5_FD_187286 | JGI IMG/M metagenome (GOLD analysis project Ga0209629, IMG submission 187286) | Cubitermes ugandensis P5 segment gut microbial communities from Kakamega Forest, Kenya - Cu122 P5 (SPAdes) (version 2) | ecosystem: Host-associated > Arthropoda: Insects > Digestive system... | reverse complement strand
CAAGGAAGATTTCCCCAAGCCTCTCTCTAAAAAACGATATGAAAAATATCGAAAAACCACAATCGTATCATATCTTATTGCAAAAGCATGTCAAGCCCTGATTGCATGTATCTCAAAAAATGGCAACGTAAAATAAGAACTTGCGGCATACTTCCGGTTCTTTTTCCCGTTTCCCCGCCGCTGTTCTTGCGGAAAACTTTCCAGCGAACGCCTGAAGCCACTTTGGATACGCTCTATCACGTTTCCGCACCGATGCTGACGAGAAACCGGAACGAACCGATCGGCACGTCGTACAGGAAAACCTCGAACGAGTATGTGCCGGGGTGCGGCAACGGCAATTCGGGCAACTCGACCACCAGTTCGCATGTTTCGAACGGCGTGTTGGCAAACGCAATGATGTCGCCGAATTCGAGCAGCGTTTCGTTTTTGACGAGATCGACGTACTCAATGGTGATCGGCAGTTTGCCTTGAAATTCGGTCAGACTGAGAAAGAGAAACGCACCGCGATTGTATTTCGACGGAAACGCGGTCGCCGCCATTTCGCAAAATGTTCCGGCAATCACTTTTTTGCCCGAGTGCATGTCTTCATAAACATGATCTGCGAGGACTATCGCCTGTAAAATGGGGCGTGGCGGCATGTGGTTCCTTTCGAAAAAACAACAAGTGTGAGGGGATAAAAAGGGGGCAGGGTGTAGTTGTCAGGGGGCAGGAACACGAGTCCTGTCCCCTGACAACTGAGACCTGTCCCCTTACTTCGCCCATGCCTCAATGTAACGGGCAAGCTGATGGAAATCGCTGCCGACGGTCACCGGCCGCTGATAGGCCCGCAAAATCGAGAAATCGATCAGGTCTTCAAACGGGGCGAACAACAAGTCGAAGTTTCCCGTAATGGAAATCATGACCGCGTCTTTTTCCGCTTCGCAAAGGGCGCGGTACGCTCCGACGCCGATCTGGCTTCCGAGAATCACGTCAAATGCCGTCGGGACATGGCAACGGGCTTCGTAACCAAACTGCAAACCGACCATTTTCTTCGAGCAACCGGTTCGTTTTTTGTATTCGTCGGCAATCAGGCGACCGAACCGGCTCGAGTATTTGAGTTGCGACACCGGAAAATGACCGAACGTGTCCGGCTTGAGCGAAACATATTCGTCATGCGAAAGACAAAGGACGATTTCCGAAAGCGGCAGGTATTCGGCGATCCCTTCGGAGACGGCGAGAACGAAACTTTTTTTCCCTTCCGCTTCACGGGCAAGGAGCACGTCAACGCACCGGTCGACCAGTTTTTTGACATCGTAGACTTTTCGCATGAGCGGCTTGCCGTCTTTGTCGCGAATCACCTCGCCGGTGGCCGGGTCGCGGGTTTCTTCGGTCAATTCCCATTCTTCCGGAATGTCTTCCAGACCGATGACCATACTTGCTTCGCCGGCGATCATGGCACCGTAAGCAAGCCAGGCCGCTTTCCGGCCCATCAACTGACAAACGTAACCGGTATCCGTCGCTTCGGAATCGGCGAGCAGATTGCGAAGTTCCGACGCCAGATATTCCACGGCGGTAAAGTAACCGAACGTAAAGTCGATTCCCTGATAATCGTTGTCGATCGTTTTCGGCAGATGCACCACCTTGATCCGCGGTTCGCCCGGCGGCAATTCCTTTTGCACCAACTGAAATTTGGCGGCGGTCGTCAGCGTGTCGTCGCCGCCGATCGAAATCAAGGCGTCGACGCCGAGCGAACGCAACGCTTTGTAAACGTTGGTGAGCGGTTCGCGTTTTTTCGGGTCTTTGAGGTCTTCCGGATGCTTGAGCGGTTTGCCGGGATTTGCACGGGCGGTCCCGAGCACAATGCCGCGCGAAGAACGCAAGCCTTCGCGGATGTCTTTGTCGAGACGAATGTAGGCGACCCCTTCTTCGAGTTTGTCCCCTTCTTTGAAGTTTTCAAGGTGCGTGTAACCGTTTTTCATGCCGTATACCTCGATTCCCGCCCGGGCAAAACAGAGTGCGGCACTTCCGATCACCGAGTTGGCCGACGGTGCCGGTCCGCCGGAGAAGAGAATAGCGACTTTTTTGATTTTTGTGTTTGATAACTGTGGGCTGGCAAGCGGAAGCGTCATGAAGTGTTTCTCCGAAAAAACGGTCAGAATTACGAGATATTTGTCAAATGAAAAGGCTTATCAGGAGTTACGACGAACAGGTACCCGAAGCCGTATCGACAGACCGCATTTATTATTGCAAATCCGCAAAATCTGTCAACGGAATCAAGGAAGTATGTTATCTTCCATATTGGGGCTTCCATCGGAAAGTATGATCTCCCATCAGAGCCACGACAGTTATGGAGCGGTTGAATCTGAAATGATTTGCATTGGGGATATGACAATCTAACGGAATCCTTGGCCATATCTTTAATCACTATTTTTTGATATTGTCGCGGATTTCGAGAATCCGTTTCGCCAGGAGACGGATTTCGCCGTTCGCATCCGAGGCGGCAAGACGTTCAAGCAACAAACGACTTTCCTGTTGCACGCCGAGCGCAAGCAATTTGATCGCTTTGAGCCGTATCAAAAAATCGGTTTCCCGTTCGATCAATTGCATCAACGCCGTTTCAAACGCCGGAACATTTTTCAGTCGCGCGACACAATCGAGCAAAACATCCTTGTGCAACTGGTTGGGATTGGTCAATTCCCGGGCAAGCGTGTCGTTCAATTCAGGATCAAGTTGACGAACAATCAAAAACATCTGCTCTCGTTGTGTTTCAGAAAGCGAATCCATCACTTCGAGAAAATGGCGCATCCGAAATTCGGGAAGTTCCTCGAGAATGATTTTCCGCACTTTGGCGGAGGGGGAATGGGCGTGTTGCATTAATTTGCCGGTCGCATTTCGGATTTTTCGTATTCGCAACTGCGAAAGCGCGGCCGCTTGCACATTTTCATTCTGATCGTCTGCGGCGGCGTAAATCAAACGGTCGGCGTCCGGAGTCGTGAATTGCCGCATCAACTGCACGACAAGCAGCCGCCCTTCCGGCTTTCCGTATCGGTAAATTTGCTCATACACGACCATTTTTTCGTATTCGCTCATTCCGGAATGGCGCACCAACTCGACCAAAAACCGGTGACACCCCTCGTCAATCTCTTCGAGCAATGTTCGAAGCGTCGAAATCCATTCGAAACGCCGGATTTTTGCAAGGTTTTCCTGAAATGCCGCCGAAGGCTGATAACCGACCGATTCCAGCAAAATACGAACAAAGATTTTGTCCGTCCGCTTGGCCACCGTCGCCAAAAGACACGGCGGGACAAGCCGCTCTCCAAAACTCCGCATGATGAATCGCACAACATGAAGTTCCGTCGAATAGATCAGTTTTCTTGCCATCGCGGCATGCGCCGGGTGCCTGGGATTCGACATCATTTCCTGAAATTCATCCCCCAGCGTAATCAATCGGTCGCTCAATTTGAAAAACACGTCAAAAAATATCCCCCGTTCGTGGCGACGCCACGTTTTCAAACCTTGCTGCAACGCCTCGGAAATCTCAACCAGTAAATGGCCATCAGACGGACGTTTGGGGAGAATCCCGTTGAATTCCTTGACAAAATTGTCTACCAAAAACGAAATCGTCCATTGAATCACCCCTAAGTGGACCATTTGCGTCCCTTGCTCCATAAAATGAAGAAACTGGGGAATGAGCGCAAACGGCAAAAATTCTTCCGTGGCGGCAATTCCGTTTTTCTGAACGACCGGGTCGTCATTCAGCAGTGCGGCACGAATGGCCGGCGCAAGTTTTTCACGATTTTTTTTAAGCAAAAGATGTTGCTCAGGTTCGAGTTGTGAGAAATTTTTGACAAGTTCGGAAATTCCGGCAATATTTTTTTTGGCAATCACTTCGTAACAGGCCAGTTGCCGTATTTCCGGATCGGAAGAGCGCAAAGCCATGCAAAGCATTTTGGTCGACAAAGGCCCTTTGGCGTCGGCAAAGACCTGAATCGTTTTCTTCAATGCTTCTGACATTCACTCTCCCCAAATCACCGATCTTAAAATATTTTTTGACAGAAATTATCGAAATTATCGGTACATTTGTCCAAAAAAAACAGATATTAATCGACGTAAGAATAAAATGCCCTGAAAGGACAAAATATACCGGGTCATGCCACCAAAGCCAGAATATTTGCCCGTCGCAGAAAAGATGAGCCACAAGAAATCAGAGCCGTGACAGTCATGGAGCGATTACCCTGGTTCGCCCCACTCGGTAACCCTTGCGGCTTTGATTTCTTGCCCTCAGAGAGGGAGTCGTAATATAGATAAAATAAATAGACAGAATGGGAGGTTTGAGTGAAATTCGCATCCGAAAGATTTGAAAAAGTGTTCTCAATTTTGATATAAATACTTGTTATTCATAGCTTTTGATTCAGATACTATCTATTCACCCCAAGTTCGTTAATTATTTTATCCAGATTACGACGTTCCCTCTAACCCTCGAAGCATGATGATTCCCTTCGTGATTCTTGCGCATAAATCTGTTTTGATAAGAAAGACCGAAAAATTGATTCTTGTCGTTTTTTTTGATATTTCGGTCACAAGGAGTCATTTTTTCGATGAAAAGTCATACTTATCGGGTAAGAAATGGTTGTCACGCAGTCAAAAAGCCGCAAAATCGGCACTGTTTGACATGAATCAATCGTTGAAAAGAGCCCGGAGTTTCAAGCGTAAAAAGCTTTGCACATCCCGGTAATTATCGATTTGCATGACCTTTGCCGCAATTTCTTCGCATTCCGCCATGGAAACGCTGCGTATCACCTGTTTGATTTCAGGGAGCGTGTGCGGGGACGTACTGAATTGCCGCAGCCCCAATCCCATCAATAACATGGCATAAAGCGGATTGCTGCTCATCTGGCCGCAAAGTGAAACCGGCTTCTTGAATTCACCTGCGACCTGAATCGTCCGTTTGATCAGTTTCAAAACGGCCGGGTCTTCCGAATTGTAAAGTCCGACCACGTCATGATTGCTTCGGTCGACGGCCAGTGCATATTGGATCAGGTCGTTGGTTCCGATACTGAGAAAATCGACTTCTTGGACAAAATGTTCCAACATGATGACCGCCGCCGGCACTTCGACCATCATGCCGATTTTGACATCGCGATCGAACGGAATTTGGTCGTAATCAAGTTGATCGCGCACTTCGGCGAGAAGCATTTTCGCCTGCCGGAGTTCGAGCAATGTCGTGATCAAGGGAAACATGATTCGGACTTTTCCGTAATGGCTCGCCCGCAAAATGGCACGCAATTGTTGCAAAAACATCTCGACTTTGCGCAGCGACAAACGAATGCTTCGCAAACCGAGTGCCGGGTTGCGTTCATCGGTCGGATTCGGCAAATGCGGGATTTTATCCGCTCCGAGATCGAATGTCCGAATCGTCACAAGGCGTCCCTGCATGGATTCGACGACCCGTTTGTAAGCATTGAAATGTTCTTCTTCCGACGGAATGACATGGGCGGTCGAACTGAGATAAATGAACTCGGTCCGGTACAAGCCGATCCCCATCGCTCCACGTTCGAGACAATGGTCGACTTCCGATGGAAATTCAATGTTTCCGAACAGTTCAATTTCGACGCCGTCCGTCGTCACCGCCTCAAGATCGCGCAACGCCTCCAGTTTTTCCGCGTTTTCCCGTTGATTTGCAATTTTTTGGCGGTAACGTTCAAGGGTTTCTTCGTCCGGACGGATGATCAGAATTCCGGAATCGCCGTCAATGATCACCGTGTCGCCGCCGGAAACGTCGGTCAGAAACGTACCAAGTCCGACAATCGCGGGAATCTCGAGCGCCTGAGCCACAATCGACGTATGTCCTCCGGGGCCGCCGACTTCAGTGGCAAACCCCTTGACAAACTCGCGATTGAGATTGGCCGTTTCACTCGGCGTCAAATTGGAGGCAAAGACCAGCACTTCGGACGAAAGCTGATGCAGACCTTCGCGGGCTTGTCCCAAAAGAAGCCGCAACAGGCGTTTTTCAAGGTCGAAAATGTCATTGATTCGTTCCGCCAGATACGCATTCTTGAGACGCCGGAAAACGTCGGCATAACGGCGCAGCGTCACGCTGACCGAGTATTCCGCCGAGTACGCTTTGTCGCGAATCAGCGTTTCAAATTCTTCCTGCAATTTTTGGTCGTTGAGAATTTGCAGGTGCGCCTCAAAAATATCGCCGTATTTTCGTCCGAGTTCATGCGACACCGAGTCGCGGTTGCCGGCCAATTCATCCGAAGCGGTCTGAATCGCCGTGCGCAAACGGACCACCTCCGTTTCGACCACGTCACGCAATACAAAACGCCTGGGAATTTTGAACCCTTCATTCCCCAAGACCATCGCTTCGCCGATCGCGATGCCGGGTGAAACCGCAATTCCCTGCAATTTTTTCATGAGAGATACTCAAATCGGTTGGAACATAAGTGGAAAACTAAAAATTAAAAACTAAAAGTGGGATTCGCTTTTCAACTTTTCACTTTTCGTTTTTCACTTAATTGCGGTGTTTCATTCCTCGTCGGAACGTTCCTCTTCATATTCGTCTTCGTAAAATTTATTTTCAAAAAGCGTGATCAGTTCTTTTTGCAGAGACTCCGCATTATGGCCAATGACGGTCAAAGTCACAAAATCGCCTTGCGCCGCACCAAGAGCAAGAATATCGATCATCCGGCGACAATCCGCCGTGACGCCGGTCCCTTGTTTCCGCAACGTTACGGAACCGGAAAATTCCTGTGTTTTTTTAAAAATCATCAGTGCCACACGGGTATGCAATCCCGCCCGGTTGGTGACTTCAAGATCACAAGTCAGGGTCAACTCCGCACTCATGAAACACACGTATCAATGAAAAATTATCGATATTGACGCACCTGTAAAAGGAAAAACACTTCGACGACAGGATTTTTTATGCCGCAACCAGTATATACGACAGCCTTCAGCCTCAATGAAGTGAAAGGTTGAATGAAAACCTGATTCTTGATTTTCAGGCAGTTGTTCGAACGTCGGTCTGCGATCGACCGCTCAAATGAATTCCCGCCCCCAGATCATGCACCTTTTATTTTTCCGTTTACTTTCCGAACATATTGTCATCCGCTTCTTCAAGAAGTTGCTTGATGTCGTCCGGGGTTTTCGACTGTTTCAGGAACCGGCAAAACGTTTCGTCTTTCAATTGGCGGGTGATATGTTCCAAAGCACGAAGATGTTCACCAGGCCGGTCCGGCGGCGAAACAAGCAGAAAGAAAAGATAGACCTTTTCACAATCAAGACTGTCGAAATCAATTCCGCCACTGCTGATGGCAACAGTTCCGACGAGACGGTCAACGCTCAGGTGCTTGGTGTGAGGAACGGCAATGCCGCGGCCGATACCGGTCGAGCCAAGTTCTTCGCGACGAATAATCGCTTTGACGATCCCTTCGTATTCGTCTTCCTTGATTCCGCCGGCGTCGAGAAGGGATTGAACCATTTCGCGAATGACACCTTCTTTGTCCGTTGCCTGAATCTCGGTACGAATCGCATCGAGCAGGATAAAATCGGCAAATTTCATTTACCAAGCTCCTTAGAAAACAACTTGTAAAAATCAATATTCGTTTTGGTGAGGGGTGTCAAAAGTCCAATGCTGCAAATGCTTGCCCCCACGCTCTACCAATTCATTGTAAATCAGGGGGCAAACTCTGACAAGGACGACTTTTGACAGATTCCGTTCGAAAGTCCTCATTCTCTCAAAAAAACAGAGTAACACAATATCCGTATTTCATTGATCTCTGTTTGTAACCTTGCCTCTGTTCAATACCTCTGTCAATATGAGCGATAGGGATTTTAACACAATTCAAGAAAGACACAACGGTTACCACTCTTTTGCTTCCAGCAGACGCAAGACATATTTTGAAAGAATGTCCGTTTCAATATTCACACGATCTCCAATTTTTCTGCTGCCGAGCGTCGTTACTTTTAATGTGTAAGGGATCAATGCAACGCTGAAACGGTTTTTTTCGCAGGCGACCAGCGTTAAACTCACCCCATCAACGGCCACGGAGCCTTTGGAAGCCATTTGCGATGCCAATTCTTTCGGAACCTGAAACCAATAGTCCGCCCAATCGCCGTAATCCTTAATTTCCGATAAAATCGCTTGTCCGTCGATGTGTCCGCTGACGAAATGTCCGCCGAGCCGGTCGCCGACCGCCAAAGCCCGTTCCAGGTTGACCGGCGAACCTGTTTTGAGGTCGCCGAGGTTGGTTCGGGCAAGCGTTTCCGGACCGGCCTGAAAGGTCATCGTTTTTTCGCCGACCTCAATCACTGTCAGACAACATCCATTGACGGAAATACTGTCGGCTATTCGAGTTGTCGAACGAATCAGTGGTTCTTCGATCACCAGACGACATCCCGGCGGCTCCGAAATCAGAGCGGAAACATGCCCCAACGCTTCAACAATTCCAGAAAACATCGCTCCTCCATTGATCTCTCTATTTGTTCGTTATTCACTGTTGCCGGTTTCGCTGTCATCTGTATCTTCAAAAGTATTTTCGTCTGCGGCCAAATCGTCGAAATCATCGAAATCGGGTTCAATGGACACATCATCGTCCAAATCCACATCGTCATCGAGAGGAGCGTTGTCCGGCGCATTATCGTCAATATCGTCAAATTCTTCGAATTCACTGTCCGAAAGTTCTTCAAAATCGTCGTCGAAATCATCATCGAAATCGTCGTCATTGATGTCGAAATCGTCATTGACGCCGAAATGATCGTCCGCATTTCCAAACCAGCCTGCAACGATTTCCGGAATCACAAACAGGACGTCATGTTTCGTCAAAAGTTCGTTTTTTTCCATCTCAACAGAGTGAGAGGCAAAATGGTTGACCATTGGTTCGGGTAAAGAAACAGTGCTTGGCATTTTGAAAATCAAAAGCGAATAAATGAGGGGATAGTCCCCGTCAAAGCTGAAATTGTTGGTCCATTTTAGCGGTTGATCGCAGATCAACGCGCTTTTGAGTCACAACTTTAAGTCTGGCGGGGCAGTATACTCAAGCCGGTTGAAATTTCGGAAGCCGGACACGGCAAGCCCTGTATCGCAGGGCGTTTGCGCGAGGCCGAAGGCTGCCGCCCATACCGGCTGCGGTATAGTAACAAAAACAAATGGAGTCAAAAAACGGGAGGGTCATTATATAATACCGGCGTCAAGTGCGCCAACGGGTACAGGCGGCCTTGTCCGAAAATCCTCATGTGAAAATTCCAGATTTCCGAATAGGGTTACATTTTATACCGCAGTTGGCAGGAACGGCAGGCTTCGGCCTCACGCAAACGCTCTGCGTTGCAGGGCTTCCGTATCCAGTTTCGGGAATTTCCAACCGTTTTGAGTATAATTCCGTAGGCTCTTCTCCGAAAGCGGGTTGACGCAAAATCACCATAAAATTTTGACGCGAACCACGCCAAATGCCGCGAAACAGACGAAAAATTGTATGATTTTTTCGCATCGTTTTCGCATGTTTAGCGTCAAAAATGAGGCACGGAAAGGGAATCAACCTGAAAACGGATATGAGCCAATTCCGTGTTCATTTTCGGTAAGCATATTTTTATTAATTTTTTCCCCTTTGATGACTAAGCCGGTACCAAAAATTTTGCTATTTTCAAAAACCGCAAAATTGATATAATTTTACAAAGTCGGTGAAAATTCCGGAATAGGACGAAGGGGGGCGAGACAAAAAAGGGGGGGGACAGGAAAGCGTAATGTTGACATTTCGAGTAGGAATTGGTCATGACACGCATCGTTTGCAAAACGGTTCCGCTATTTTACTCGGCGGAATAAGAATTCCGTGTGATTTTTCATTAGTCGGCCACAGCGATGCCGACGTCCTTCTTCATGCCGTGACGGATGCTTTGTTGGGGGCGGCATGTTTGGGGGATATTGGTGAAATATTTCCGGACGACGACTCGGTCAATTTGGGACGGGATTCCGCCGAAATGCTTGCGGAAGCTCTTTTGCTCGTTAAAAAAGCCGGCTGGAAAGTGGTCAATCTCGATTGTATCGTTTTTGCGGAAATGCCGAAGTTGGGGCATCATAAACTCGATATACGATTACGTATTGCCGAATTGCTCGAAATCAACTCTGTATGTGTCAACGTCAAGGCGAAAACCGGCGAAAAAATCGGCACGATCGGTCGAAGTGAAGCGATTGCCGCTCAATGCGTCATCCTCCTGAATCAACCTCATGAAACCAAGCCCAAACTGCTTGAAATGGCCCAATCGGAAACCTTGCCGGTTGACGTGGGATAACAATTGGATGACAATGGTCAAGATATAGAATCCCCTCTCCACCTCACCGAACTTTAATTGTTATCTTTTATCTTGTCTTCAGAAACACTCCAGCCTGTCGATTCGATTCTTCCCGCCCCTTCTGAAAAGAGTCATTTTTGCCCACAGGCTCAAATTGCGGTCGCCCCCATTGCAATCAAAGAGGCGGAAATTCCGGTTTCGGCGGAACGCGCAAAACTGGTTTGGGCCGGCACTGTTTTTTGTATCGTCTCGACTTTTTTTTACTCCCTCTCCAATGTCTGCATGAGAAGGCTGGCGGAGATGCATTTCGAGACAAGCTGGATCGTGTTCGTCAAGGAAATGGTGACCGTTCTTGCGGTCACTCCGGTCATTTTGATATTGATTCTTTCAGGCCGTTACCGCCTGCCGGCTTTGAAATGGGTTCTCTATATTTTTACCGGGGGAATTCTCTGCGAATTGATCGGCGTTCGTTTGCATGTGGAGGCGTTTGCCCTCATCGGAATCGTGATCAGCGTTCCGCTCATTCAATCGGCAAACTTTGTTTTTTCTTCCTTGTTGGGGCGAATGTTTTTGAAGGAAAAAATCAGCCGCCGGTGTCTTGCGGCAATGCTGATCCTGATCGTGTCCATGATTTTTTTAACATTCGGTCCGCAGTCCGCGTTGCAACAGTTGACATGGAAATTGATCTTCGTTGGTCTGGGGGCTGTCGTCGCAGGCCTGATGTACTCGATTCATATTGTTTTTCTGCGATTTACCAGTGAAAGCAAACAGATGCCGGTCACGTTGATCATGGTGCAGGTGACGGCAATCGGTGCAACGATTTTCGGCGTTGAAATATGGTATACTCACGGCTGGGACGGCTTTTACCGCTCCATTCCGTTGGAAGCATGGGGCTGGGCTTTGTTTTCAGGTTTCACCAATATGATCGGATTCTGTTTCCAAATTTTGGGACTTCGATATACGATCGTCGCCCGTGCTCAAATGATTTCCGTGGCGCAGATTGTGTTTGTGACCATCTTGGGGATTCTGTATTTTGCCGAACCGACCAATTTCTTCGTCTGGTTGGGAATCGCGATGACGATTAGCGGAATTCTTCTTGTCAGTTTTCCTGAAAAAGGGGAACGTCTTGGAAATACTTCTACAGCGTAATGTGGCTGTGGCACGAAAAGGGACAGGTATCAGGGGGCAGAGGAATATAACGGAGTCCTGTCCCCTGCACTCTGACAACTGCCCCCTTTTCCGTGATGACCCGCAAAACCGGCGACATGTGCATTTGTGAAACACCTTGCCGGTTTTCTCTCTTCGGAATCTTTGGACGGACTCAAGTCAAAATCAGGAAAGATCGACGCCTGTTTTCTTGACGAACAATTTTCGGCGTGTATGTTTCAATATCATGATAAGTTGAAAAGTGAAGCAGGATCAAGACTCCTGCGGATTTGGCTTGCTGGACTGTTTTCCCCTTTGGTCGGCGTTCCGTTTTTTTGCACCATTCCTCTCGAAACGGAGCCGTGAAATCGTTTTTGCGTATTTTTTGCAATTTGGCGTTGTCGTATGTGTTTCCGCACTTGTGATTTGCACCGTCACAAGAATCGCAGGGCGCATTCGGAACGTTGAGGGCTTGCAAAAAATTGCGATGAAAAGGAGGTATCCCCCATGCCTCGTTATTCCGGTGTTCTTGCATCGCTGTTTTTGATTGTTCTTTGCGTCGGTTTCAACATCAAACGCTATCCGTCCGTCTCGGAAATGCTCCAGGGCGGCTCGCATGAAACGGCACATGCCGCTTTGAAAGTTACGGAAGCCAAACCGTCAACGGATGATACGGAAATCTCTTATCGCAGTTACACGCCGTCTTCTTCCCCGTCGAATTTCATCGGAATGGCAAGGCAACCGATCCCTTCCTCTTCGTCGAGTGACTCAATTTCCGACCAGGCGACAAGCATTCGTTCAGGAGAGCGCCGTTCCGAAACGTCCTCTTCATTATCGGACGCCAAATCGAAGCCATCCTATCTCCCCGATGACGATGGCGCCCCACTCAAATCGGCTTACATGTTGCCAGGTTACCAGCCCTCGCGAACAGAAAATGTTTTTTCCGGGGACATGATCGAGGAAAATCAGGATGAAGACATTTCCGGAAACATTGACGGCAGCCGTCACGCGGACGAGAGGAATAGGACGGAAATCCACAACAGTGAAATTCGCAACAGTGATG